>BNJT01000795.1_pt1 | contig 101812 bp, 115 predicted proteins | sample 8540491 | NCBI WGS metagenome assembly BNJT01 (sample SAMD00202455, study PRJDB9452) | human saliva metagenome | host: Homo sapiens | reverse complement strand
AAAGAAGCAGAAAAAGCATGTTAAATAATGATGAGTGGTTCTATTGGATGGTTTTTATAAAGCCATCTTAATAGAGCTGTTTTTTGCTGTACGGGCTAGTAGTTGTCTAGTTGTGTTGAATTGTAAATGAAATGCTGTATTGATTTTGATGGTCTAATGCTCAATGGAAATCAAAGAGCAACTAGGAAGATATATACAGAATCTCAAAGACTTGTTTTGAGATTGTCTACGGTAACAGATAACTATGATACGGTGGTACTGGTATGCTTTGAAGAGAAGTATCAGTATTTATGAGGTTCAAATAATCTATATCGAAGGAGGTTTATAAACTGGCTAGATGTAGAACTTATCGTAAAAAAGTGATATAATGGTAACATTAAATGTATAGGTGTTAATCATGAGTAGACGTTTTAAAAAATCACGTTCACAGAAAGTGAAGCGAAGTGTTAATATAGTTTTGTTGACTATTTATTTATTGTTAGTTGGTTTTTTATTGTTCTTAATCTTTAAGTACAATATACTTGCTTTCAGGCACGTTAATATAGTGGTCGCAGTATTTGCCTTGATAGTTGCTGTGATTGCCACAATACTAATAATCTATAAAAAAGCAGAAAAGTTCACGATTTTCTTTTTAACACTTGCTGTGTTAGTGAGTTCAGTTTCTGTATTTGCTCTGCAACAATTTGTAGGATTTACAAGTCATATTAATGCAACTTCAAATTATTCAGAGTATTCTCTCAGCGTCGTCGTTTTAAAGGATAGTGATATCAATAATGTCACACAATTATCCAGTGTAACGGGACCAACAGGTACGGATAATGAGAATATTCAAAAGCTAATCGCTGATATTAAGACGAGTCAAAATAAGGAATTGACAGTCGAAGAAAGCAGCTCCTATCTTGCGGCCTATAAGAGCTTGCTAGCCGGTGATACAAAAGGCAATCATTCTAAACAGCGTCTTTGAAAATATTATCGAATCAGAATATCCTGACTATGCTTCAAAAATTAAGAAAATCTATACCAAAGAATTAACCAAGACGGTTGAAACTCCAAAAGATGTCAAAGGTGACAGTTTCAACGTTTATATTAGTGGAATTGACACCTACGGTCCAATTAGTTCAGTTTCTCGTTCGGATGTCAATATCATTATGACAGTGAATCGTGAAACGAAAAAGATTCTCTTGACAACAACACCTCGTGATTCTTATGTTCCAATTGCAGATGGTGGCAACAACCAAAAAGATAAGTTGACCCATGCGGGTATCTATGGGGTAGACGCTTCAATTCATACATTGGAAAATCTTTACGGTATTGACTTGAACTATTATGCTCGTTTGAATTTCACCTCTTTCTTGAAATTGATTGATCTCCTTGGTGGAGTTGATGTTTATAATGATCAAGAGTTTACTGCTCATACAAATGGGAAGTTCTATTCCGTAGGGAATGTTCATCTTGATTCGGAGCAAGCTTTGGGATTTGTGCGTGAGCGTTATTCCTTGGCAGATGGAGACCGGGATCGTGGTCGCAACCAACAAAAGGTAATTGTTGCTATTTTGCAAAAGTTAACCTCAACAGAAGCTTTGAAAAATTATGACGGTATTATAAAAGGGTTGCAAGATTCGATTCAAACCAATATGCCACTTGAAACCATGATGAAACTGGTCAATGCCCAACTTGAGAGTGGTGGAACGTATAAGATCAATTCGCAAGATCTTAAAGGAACAGGGCGTATGGATTTACCATCCTATGCTATGCCTGAGAGCAACCTCTACATGATGGAAATAAGTGACAGCAGTTTAGAGTCAGTTAAGGCTGCAATCAATGATGTGATAGAAGGAAAATAAAGCAAAATGATTGATATTCATTCGCATATTGTATTTGGTGTGGATGATGGTCCAAAATCTAAGCAAGAAAGCAAGGCGCTTTTGACAGAAGCCTATAGACAAGGGGTACGGACTATTGTATCGACATCGCATAGACGAAAAGGAATGTTTGAGACTCCTGAGGAGAAAATAGAGGCAAACTTTCAAGAGGTTAAGGAACTAGCTAAGGAAGTGGCTCCAGACTTGACCATTCTCTATGGAGCAGAGATTTATTATACCCATGATGTGCTTGAAAAGTTAGAGAAGCAGGTGATTCCAAGTCTTAATGGGACACGCTATGCTCTCATTGAGTTTAGTATGGCTACCCCTTACAGGGAAATTCATACTGCTTTGAGCAATCTTCTCATGCTTGGGATAACGCCTGTAGTTGCTCATATTGAACGTTATCATGAATTAGAAAATAACGAAAAACGGGTAAAAGAGTTGATTGATATGGGCTGTTATACACAAATCAACAGTTCAAGTGTTTTAAAACCAAAGTTGTTTGGGGATGACTACAAATTTATGAAGAAACGAGCTAGGTATTTTCTTGAACGTGATTTGGTTCATTTTGTTGCTAGTGATATGCACAATTTGAACAAACGCCCCCCTTATATGAAAGAAGCCTATGAACTTATCTCAAAAACAATACGGTGAAAGCAAGGCGAGAGAATTATTTATCGAAAATCCTCGCTTCATCTTAGCTGATCAAATTATTTAGGAGTTGACATGAAAGAAAATAAAGAAATCGCAATTGACATTGTTCAATTATTTAAAATCCTTTGGAAGAAGAAAATCGCTATTATACTAACGGCGATTGTGGCGGCTTTAGTTGCTTTTTGTGTAAGTAGTTTTGTACTGACACCTGAGTATTCGAGTACGACACGGATTTATGTGGTCAATCGAAATCAATCGGAAAATGTAGGATTGACCAACCAGGATTTGCAGGCTGGTACCTATCTGGTAAAAGACTATAAGGAGATTATCCTTTCGCAAGATGTACTAGAGAAAGTCATTTCAAATCTTAAATTAGAGAAATCAGGCAAGGGATTAAGCAAGAAGATTCAAGTAACAGTGCCTGTAGATACTCGTATCGTATCGATTGTTGTAAAGGATGATCAACCAGAAGAAGCCAGTCGTATCGCAAACGCTCTTCGTGAGGTGGCTGCTGAAAAAATTATTAAAGTTACTCGTGTATCAGATGTGACAACACTAGAGGAAGCGAGACCAGCCCTAACACCATCCTCACCTAATATTCGTCGAAATACCTTACTTGCTTTTCTAGCAGGTGGAGCAGCGATGGTTATTTTGATCTTATTACTTGAATTATTGGACGATCGTGTCAAACGACCAGAAGATGTCGAAGAAGTCATGCAAGTTGCACTTTTAGGAATTATTCCAGATTTGAATAAGTTAAAGTAAGGGAGAAAAACATGTCAACATTAGAAATCGCACAAAAGCATTTGAAATTTGCCAAAAAAGCTGAAGAACACTATAATGCTTTGCGCACCAATATTCAATTAAGTGGAGATGATTTGAAAGTTCTTTCAATTTCATCTGTTAAACCTGGTGAAGGGAAGTCAACAACTTCAACTAATATCGCCTGGGCTTTCGCGAATGCAGGCTATAAAACATTACTAGTAGATGCGGATATCCGTAACTCAGTTATGTCTGGTGTCTTCAAGTCAAGAGAAAAAATTACTGGATTGACTGACTTTTTGTCAGGGACCGCAGACCTCTCTAATGGACTTTGTGATACCAATATTGAAAATTTATTTGTTATTCAAGCAGGATCTGTATCCCCTAACCCAACAGCACTTTTACAGAGTGAAAACTTTGCCACTATGATTGATACCTTGCGTAAGTATTTTGACTATGTCATTGTCGATACAGCACCGATTGGAATGGTGATTGACGCTACGATTATTACACAAAAATGTGATGCTTCTATCTTGGTAACGGCAGCTGGAGAGACAAAACGACGTGATGTCTTAAAGGCTAAAGAACAGCTAGAACAAACAGGAATTCCATGTTTAGGTGTAGTTCTAAATAAAATTAACACAGAAGTTGAAAAATATGGAGCTTATGGAGTCTATGGTTCCTATGGAGCTTATGGGAGGAAATAATTGATTAAAAAAATGTATTTGATTTTAAAAAATATTTTAGATAGATTTTTGGCGTTTTTCCTATTTATTACCTTGATAATCATACCGATTATTCCTATAACAATTTTGGCTATTTGGATAGAAGATCCAGGAGATGTTTTCTATTCACAAAGTAGAGTTGGTTTAAATGGAAAAAAATTCAAAGTAATAAAGTTTCGGAGTATGTATAAAGATGCCGATCAGAGAATAAAGGAAAGTATTAATAGTGGTAAAACTGATCGTCTAAATTTTAAAGAACATTCTCAAAGTATGACTACAAAAAGTCGGTAAAGTGATACGAAAACTTTCAATTGATGAATTACCTCAATTATTGAATATTATAAAAGGTGATATGTCTATAGTCGGACCTCGTCCATTACAACAGTTTGAAATCACTCATTATATTCTTACCTATCAAGAAATGGGTATTGATTTAAAGATGTCTAAAAGATTGTCTGTGAAACCTGGTTTGCTTTGTTATTGGCAAGTTACGCCAAATAAAAATGACATGCCTTTTGCTGACAGAATGTATCTCGATTTATTATATATTGATAATGTATCTTTCAAGACTGATTTCTTGCTTATTTTGAAGGGATTTTTTTACAGTTTTTAATGGGTAATAATAGTTAACATGAAGAATATAAAAAAATATTAGTAGCGACACATAAAAAAATATAAAATGCCCAGTGATACAAATATGTATCTACCAATTCATGTAGGATGTGAAGGAAAGAAAAAAATTAGGATTTCAAGGTGATAATTCTGGTGAAAAATATTTCTGTTTTTAAATCCTTACTATTGTGAACTTACTGGTCTCTATTGGGCATGGAAAAATTTAGAGTGCGACTATTTAGGTTTGGTACACTATCGTCGTTATTTTACTAAAATAACTAAAGGGTACAATGAATCAATAAATATTGATGATGTAATTTTAAATAGGTTTGAAGTGGAGAAATTGTTAGAGAACTCAGAAGTCATCGTTCCTAAAAAAAGAAAGTACTATATAGAAACCCTCTATTCTCACTATGCTCATACCTTGGATGCTAGCCACTTAGACCTAGCTAGAAAAATGATTGAACAGAAAAATCCTGAATATTTAGCAAGTTTTGATAAGGTAATGAAGCAGAGAAGTGGCTATATGTTCAATATGTTTATTATGAAAAAAAGAACTAGCCGATGATTATTTCACTTGGCTATTTCCAATTTTAGATAGTATGTATGAATGTATGGATTTATCAGATTTAACTCCTTTTTGAAGCCCGTCTCTTTGGAAGAGTAAGTGAGTTGTTATTTAATGTATGGTTGACAAAGAATAACTTGACTCCTACGGAAGCACATTTTATGTATATGGAAAAAGGTTGACTTGTTTAAAAAAAGGAATGTCATTTTTTTAATGGCGAAATTTTTTTGGAAAGAAATATGGACAGAGTTTTTTTAAATTATGATTTTATTATTACTTACTTTTTTTTAATTTTTTTAGTTTTTCCCAGTTTATCGATTTCTATAATAGCTTTTGCGTTATATCCCTCATCCATTAGATGATGGAGCATTTCATTTTAGAGCAACACAAGTACTAACTAATTTTGATAGCATTATTTCAATGTTTCAAGCTTTTGAATCAGGATTTAGAGTTGGTAGATATGATTATGGTTCTGTTCCGGTATTTACTTCATTGATGTATTTGGTCAGAAATACTCATCATTATAGTTTGCTTAGTTTTATTTCAGCGTTTGTGATATATTTTTAGCTTTGGTTATGTTGTTGATTTGTTTTAAGTCCTATAAAAACTACTCTAACTTAACCTATATTCTGATTCTAATTACTTAAATAACTATAGATACACCACTAGTGGCATGAGATTTTGTATGACAATTTCTCTGATAATGTTAATTATGTATTTGGAGTCGAAATATAATTATACAAAGTATTGGGTGATGCTATGGTACTTAGTTCCAATAAGTATTCATTCGGCTGTTGTTTATTGTGCTGCTCTGAGATTCATTTTTCTACCTAAAAAAAGATTACGGTAGGTAAAAGTTTACTTGTTTTATTAGGCTTTCCAATTATAATAAAATTAGCACCAAAGTTTTCATAGTGGACGGGTATTAGTTTCCTTCAATCTTTTATTAGAAAAATTGATATTTACTCTGATAACGCATCGTATTCAGAGCTCTTTAATACTACTCTAACAATGAGGTTGTATATTGGTGTGGTTCTAATGGTTTTTATTTTTTTAATTCAATATTTTTATTTTGAGTAGAACTATTAAAGGGATTGATGATTGGAAATTATCTTTTGTCAAGATGACTTATTATGTAACATTATTATCAATGGAATCTGTACCGTTTAGAAATATATATGATAGGAATCTTTTTTTACTCTTGCAAATGATTGTAATTTCTTCATTTATATTGTTTAAGTATCGAGCACAGTTGATAATCTTATCAAATCGTAGTATTACTTATGGATTAGAGATTAGTATTGTTGTAATAGTATTTATTACAGTTTTTTTTCTATAATAAGAATTTTCCTTTTTGAAGTTATTGACTGTTATTGACTATAGTAAAACGGATATCCTATTAAAGAACATTTATCAGTTCTTTTCAGATTTACCAGTTACATAGTTATATTTTTTTACTATTTATTATTATTTGGAGGATTGTATGGGATTATCTACGGTGACATTGTTTAAAAAAATTTAAAATTTTCAGACAGTAAATTTATTAAATTAGAGGGAGAGATATTACTTAAATATCAAGAGTATTTGATAAAAAAATCATGGAGGATATTGTAACAGTTTGTGAAGAAGAAGGACTGTATTATTCTCTTTCTGGAGGGAGTGCTTTAGGAGCATATCGACACAAAGGGTTTATTCCGTGGGATGATGATATGGATATATTTATGTTAGGAAGTGAGCGGGAGATCTTTTTTTCAAAAAAATTCAACCAGAAATTTTCTGATAAATATTGGATACATAATTCACATACGCCAAACTATGGTATGCCAATTGGTCGTATAAGACAAAAAGGAACCGTTTTTCGTGGTCGAGAGGATGTCGGAGTTGAGGAATGTGGATTTTTTATTGATATCTTTTGGTTGGAAAATGTCCCTAATTCGAAAATTTTGAGACAAATTCACGGTTTTCTATGTATGGGAATTGGATTGTTACTATCGTGTAGAAATTTTTATAAAAAAACCGTGAGTTGATGTTGGAGATTATGAAGAAACAAAAAGAAGTGAGGCTTGTTTTTGGAATAAAAACTTGTTTTAGGTTTTCTAACTAGTTTTATATCATTGAAACAATTTACACGACTTACGGAACGTATCTATTCATTGTGCAAGAATAATGAATCAAAAATACCTTAGTGTTCCTTCAGGAAGGAAGCACTATTTTTGGTGAAATGTTTTTTTAAGAGATGATATGCAGTTAACTAGAAAATTAAATTTTTCAAGGACATGAGTGGAATGTTCCAAATAATGTTGAGAACTATTTAACTGTAATGTATGGTGATTATATGAAAAATACCCGCAGTTGAAGATAGGGAATCACATATCATTTTAGAAATTTCCTTCCCTAGTGAGTAAATAGTGCTTTTTATTTTCAATATGAAAGGAATTAACTTAATGAAAAAGATAGCAATCGTTAGATACAATCTAAGTAAAATTGGTGGAGCTGAAAAAGTAGCTATTAATATGGCTAATGAATTGTCACAATACTATGATGTAAAACTGTTATCAATTTTATTAGATGAAGACGAATTTATAAATTATGATATTGAACCAAAAAGTAACATTAGTAAATTTTTCACAAGGGTAATCTCAGAATCAGAACTGCTACCTTAAAAATTAACAGGTAAACTAAGGGACTATATTAAAAAGAGAAAAAAATTGAGGTAATTTTCTCTATAAGTCCGTTAACAAATGCTATGGTTAGGTTAGCTACTCTAGGTTTAAATGTAAAAAAATAGTTTTTTTGTGATCATCATAGCTTAGAATTTCGTGATTTTTAAAAAGTAGGGAAGTGCAGAGATTTGTTGGAGCTAAATTTTTTTGATAAAGTTGTCACTTTGACAGAAGAAGATAGAATAAAATATTCAAATAAATATAATATACCTATAGATAGAGTGAATTTTGTTTATAATTGGGTAGATGAAGTAAAATCAAGCGATATTGAATATGATAAACTTGCGAAAAAAATAGTTACAGTTGGTAGATTTCATAGCCAAAAAGGCTATGATTATCTCGCTGAAGTAGCTATAAAGGTATTATCTAAACATCCACAGTGGCAGTGGGATATCTATGGATCAGGAGATAAGATTATTGAAAATGCCCTGAATAGGAAACTGGTAGAAGGTGGTGTGTTGTCGCAGGTAAATTTTAAAGGTAATGTAAAGGGAACTGAAAATATTTATCCTAATCATAGTATCTACGTTATGACTTCTCGCTATGAAGGTTTACCTCTAGTGCTTTTAGAGGCTCAGCAATATAATCTTCCTATAGTTAGCTTTAGATGTCCGACTGGACCTGGTGAGATTGTTGAAGATGGAGTTAATGGCTATCTGGTTGAGTGTTACGATACGGGCAAGTTGAGCGAAAAATTGCTTGAACTGATGGAAGATGAAGTTTTGAGACAGTCTTTCTCAGAACACGCAAAAGACAATATGGATAAATTCGATAAGGATAAAATTCTCAAGCAGTGGATTGATTTAATTGAGGAAATGACAGGAGAATGAAATGTACGATAAATTAGTAACAATCATAGTACCAATGTATAATATTGAACAATATATTACTAAGTGTATAGAATCATTTAAACAAGTAGATAAAAAAATATTATGCGGATTTTTGAAGTGATTGTTGTTAATGACGGTAGTACGGATAACTCACTTCAAGTTGTCGAAGATTTAATTACTAATAGTAGTTGCCTAAATATTAGAGTTGTTAATAAAAGAAAATGGTGGACATGGGTCAACGATTAATGTTGGTATAAAAAGAATCTAAAGGAAAAATTTTTTTAAAGTTATCGATGGGGATGATTGGATTGATGTGCCAAGTTTTGAAAAAAATTATTAGAAGAACTTAAAAGGTGTAGATGTAGATATGGTTATTACAAATTATACTGAACAACATATCTATAATCAGACTGAAAAAAAGAGATTGGTTTTTCTGATATATTAGATTGTAATAAAATATATCAGGGAATACCTTTCAAACGTATTCCCATGCATGCTCTCACTTATAAAAACATCGGTATTGAAAGAATCTAGAATTAATATAAGTGAAAAAAACCTTTTATGTTGATATGGAATATACTTTGTTACCTTTGGAATACATAAAAAGTTATGTTTATCTTGATTTAAATGTTTACCAGTATTTCTTAGGTAGAAAAGATCAGAGTATGAATTTAAATGTGATGAAACAAAAAGCAGATCATCACAATAGAGTAACCAAAAAGATTCTCGATTATTATGAAGTAATTCGATTTGATAAGAACTTAGGACCAGTAGTCAAAAAAACGCATTGACATACTTAATCAACAAGCAATGTCAGTTGTTTATAATGAATAAGAATATCGAGGAAGCGAGCCGATTATTTAGTTATGCTCATAAGTGCCATTATAGATGGAAATATGATCATTCGAAAAAAACGGTCTCACTAATTTATATAAATTCTAGATTTAAAAAAATATTTAATCTCATCTTAAAACCGTTAATCAACAAGCAACAAAAAAGAATGGAGTGAGATGGATGAATATTAGTGTAGTTATTCCTGTATATAATGTTGAGGATTACCTTCATTACGCTATAGATAGTTTAGTAAATCAAACACATAAAAAAATTTTGAGGTTTTACTAATCAATGATGGTTCTACTGATAATTCAGGAAAATTATGTGATCAATATGCTCAAGAATATGATTGGATTAGGGTATTTCATAAAGAGAATGGTGGTCTATCAGATGCACGTAATTATGGTGTGTTAAAAGCAACTAATGAGTGGATATTCTTTTTGGATCCGGACGATTATATAGAGCCTTTTACATTTGAATTATTGACTCTTATTCAAGTGAAATATCAAGCTGATTTGATTTCAACAAAAGTTCAAACTACAAATGAATATGAAAAATTTAGCAAGGAACAATTTAATTTAGAATCTAGTAAAATAGTTACAAAAGAAGAAGCACTAGAATTAATGTTGGAAGATAAAGTTGCTACGGTATCTGCATGTGCAAAACTTTATAAAAAACAAATTTTAGAAATGAGACCATTTCCTGTAGGAAAAATCTACGAAGATTTTTTTGTTGTAGCTGAACATTTAAGATTAGCTGAACAAATAGTTATTTCACCTGTTATTACATATCATTACTATCGTCGTCCTGGTAGTATCGTACAATCTCAGTTTACAGATAAGCGATTTGATTTTTTTGATGCAGGTGAGTATAACAGAAGTCAAATAAAACAATTTTATGATGGTAATAGCGTAGAAAAGGCGTTAAATTTAAAAAAATTGTTCAAGGTTCTTTTTCTATATCTGAAGCTGCAGCTCTTACGGACACAAAGGCTTTAAGAAATATTGTTAAAAAAATAAGTTCATTATACTGGAGTATAATCTTTAATTCTAAAGTTTCTATAAAAATTTAAATTTAAATATAATTGGTTTTTACTTACTCCCAATTTATACTGCCGTATAAAAAAATTGTTAAAAAGGAGTATATAATGTTTTTTTAGTTTTTTTACTGTTTTTTTGGTGTATTTCTATTATTTCCAATTATAACTACACCATTCTTATTAATTCCAATAGTTTATAGATTTAGATATAGCAGATATTATTTAATGTTATTTGTTATAGGTATTTCCTTAATTGCGCTAAGGTATATTCCGTATTTTACTGATGATGGAGCCTATCATTATAAAAGCAGCTTATTTATTTCAGTTTTATGATAATGTTTTTTTGATTGGTTTGGGAACTTGATGTCTAAAAAAATATTCCGACGGAAGAGTATGGTTATTATAATTATCCCTTATTTGCCTTACTGCTATATATATTCAGTAAGACAGGTACCTATTCACTAGTTAGTTTTACAGTCATTCTGATTGTTTATTTCTTATATACTAAAAATAATATATGAAATCTATCAGAAATATAATATCTCAAAATTTTTTTATTTTTTTATTAGCTTTATTAACAATGGTTGCAATCGTAAATGTTCGTTTTACAACTAGTGGTATGAGGTATCATTTAGCAGGGGCCATTATTGTTTTCTTATTCTATAAAGAAATAAAGAATGGATTTGAACTAAATAAAACTTTATTTTATTATCTTATTCCAATATTAATCCATTCTAGTGCAGTAATATTTGTAGCGACTAGATTAATATTTCCATGGTTTAAAGATGCGAGTTTTTTTAAGAAAAATAATTATTCTATTTTTCTTTACCAATTTTTACGCTCTTATCTCCATTGTTGCAAACTCTCAATGTTGAATATTTATCATTGTTATTAGAGAAGTTTAATACTTATCAAAAAAACAGAAATATTTATAAAATTATATAGTACATCTGATTTAATAAATGTATATTTAGGTGTTCTGATTTCTTTATTATATATTTTTTTATACCATACAACATTTTCGTTTTCAGAAGAATCTTAATATGAAACTTTTTTTATCTTTTTGTTTTTGTACATTTGTTTATTAACTTTATCAGTACTCCCATTTTTTTAACAATATTAGATCGTTTTTGTTTGGTTTGTATATCCATTAGTTGCTATTTCAATGATTTTTATATGTGGCGTATGATGAAACCTTTATTGAAAGATTACGATACAATAGAATTAATTATTTCCCATTTATTATTGTGTTATTTTTTTATGTTTTATTGGTGGAATTATTAGTAATAGGAGAATTTTTTTGAATTTCTAAGATTGATAGACTTCAATACAATGGAGATACTCACTAAAAAAATGTATTTGATTATTTTTTTCTGATTTGCACCATTTTTTTCTTTGAGTGAAGTTTTAAGACGATAAATATATTTTATAAACATAATAGGAGTTATATGAAACAAAGCTTTATTTAATCATAGCTCATAATAAAATAGAGCAATTAAAAATTTCTACTTTTATTATTAGATTATGAAAAAAACACGATATTTTTTTATTTTTATTTGATAAAAAAAGCAAAGATTACTGAAAAAAACAAAAAAATGATTTAAGACAAATAGTAACGAAATCAAGCCTATTTTTTTCACAAAGGAAATCCCAATTTATTGGGGAGATTATTCTTTAGTAGAAGCAGAGATGGAACTCTTTGAAACCGCAAATAAACAAGAACAGTATAGTATGTATCATTTTGTTATCGGGAGTAGATTTACCTTTAGATACTGCAGAAAAATATATATAATTTTTTTCAATAGTAGAAAAAGAATACAACTTTTTTTAACGATGGTTTCTGAGGAATTATATATTCGAAATAAAGTCTATGAGCGTGTAGCGTTTAAAAACAATGCTTCCTCATTTAACAGTAAGAACTGTAAATAATAATTTCTTACGGTCGGTTTTAAAAAAATTTATAGAAAGTTTGAAGTTGAACTGCAAAAGAAGTTTTTAAAATTGATTGCTTTTAAAAAAAGTTTAATTTAGAATTGAAATATGCTTCTAATTGGTGTTCTCTTAATAAGAAAGCGGTAGATATACTACTAGAAGAAAAAGAAATTGATTGCCAGCATTTTTTTAAGAATACCAAAAGTAAATGACGAATTATTTATTCCTACAATTTTACAGAAAGATCAGTTATTGAATACAGTGTATTCGATAGAACCTACAAATGATAAGCCTACTGATTTTCAAGGGAATCTTCGTTATATAAATTGGTGGGGTGGAAGCCCACATACTTGGACAAGTTCTTCGCACGATATTGAACAATTAAAGTATGGAAAAAAACTAGGGCATCTTTTTTTCGAGAAAGTTTGATTTAGAAAAAGTATCCAGAAATGATAGAATTATTAGAAAAAGATTATTCATATGCAAGTTGAGGAGCTTTAATATGGAATGGAAGTCTAAAATTTCAATTATAGTACCAATTTATAATGTTGAAAAATTATTTAAGAGAATGTTTGGAAAGTGTAAAAAAATCAAACGTTTACTAATTTTTGAATGTATTATGATAAATGATGGTTCAACAGATTCTTCTAAAGAAATTGCTGAACAATATTTAGAGGATGAACGTTTTTTTACTTAATCAATCAAAATAATTCAGGACAAAGTGTGGCAAGAAATAGAGCTATAAAATTAGCTAAAGGAGATTTTATTTGTTTTGTTGACAGTGATGATATTATTCATTCTCGATTATTAGAAGTTTTAGTAACCTATATTCAAGAGGATGTAGATATAGTAGAAGCTGATTTTACAGATAATCTAGATGTTTTTAGAGAAGAAAAGTGTTCTAATGTTCAAATTTCTTTCGAAGGATATGGAGAGGAAGTTTTAAAAGCTTGTATTGATACTTGGGCTATTACGCATCAGCCTGTAGCAAAAACTCATTCGAAAAATCATTGATTGAAAAATGTGTTGTTTCCAGAAAATTTAATTTACGAAGATTTATATACTGGGATAGCTTTATTTAAGAAAGTCCGTAAAGCTGTAAAATTAGATTTCTATGGATATTATTATCGACCAAATCCATTGGGGACGATGAAGGGGAGCACGGTAGAAAAAGCAATTGGATATATTTCCAGTATGTGAATTATTAGAGAACTATTATTCGGATAAAGAAGAAGATATGTATTACATTCATACAGTAATTTTTTTCATCATATTGCACAAAGGTATATGGCAATAAAAAAACAAACCAATAAATATGATGAGCAGTTTAATCATTGGTTGAATAAGTACTCAAAAAGCTGCTTATCCTAATGATCATTATTTAAAAAAACCTATAAATTATATCCTTCAAAAATTTTTTTCTATATTAAAGGTTTGGAACAATTTTATAAAAAAATCCTGAGAAAGGTAAATAAGAAATTAATACAATGGAAAAAAATAGCAATAATAGTACCAATTTACAATGTTGAAAAATTATCTAAGGGAATGTTTGGATAGCATACGGAATCAAACATATAAAAAAATTTTTATTTGTATTATGATTAATGATGGATCAACGGATTCTTCAAAAAAATTGCTGAAACTTATCTAGTAGATGAGCGTTTTGTGTTAATAAATCAAGAGAATCAAGGATTAAGTGGTGCTAGAAATCGAGGAATCGAATTTTTATTAAAAAAATACAGAAAAAGAATATTCAATTGATTTTGTATCTTTTGTTGATAGTGATGATGTTGTGTCGTCAAATTTTTTTAGAAGAATTGATTAAGCATATTGATAATGATATAGATATAATTGAAGCAAATATAACTGATATTATCGAGAATTCACAACCGGTTTTTTTGAGTTCAAATGTAGATGAATTTATCTTAGAAGCTACTGAGGATAAATTAATGAATATACTAAACCATGGAATAAGAGTTTCTATTTTTCCAAGGTTAATCCGTTTAAGATTACTATCACTAAACTTTTTTCCAAAGGGCAAAATTTATGAAGATTTAGCAGTGATGCCAGAATTAATTTCCTTATCAAAAAAATGGAAAAAAATTCCGAATGAACTTTATGGATATCGTATTCGTCAGAACTCGATTACAACAGAAAAAAATTTTTCTAAGAAAAAAATTAGTGATATTTTCAATACTAAAAACATTTTAAAAAAATATTATAAAAATCATTCTAAAGAAATAAGAGTTTTGGTAGAAAAAAATTTGTATAGATCACTTAAGATGGCATAAAAACTACTTCAATTCCGAAATGGCATTTTGTGAAAAATAAAATTCAAATACCATATCTTAAAAAAAGTAGAGTAAAGTTAAAATTAGGTTTACTGTAGAATGTAATAGCTAAATTTTATTGCTTTATAGAGGTGATATAGAAGGAGAATTCTAAAAAAATATGAAAGTAATAAAAAATTATCTTTACAATTTATCAAATCGGATTTTTGATGATAATCTTACCACTTATTACAACACCATATGTAACGAGGATATTTAATAGCTCGGATTTAGGAAGCTATGGTTATTACAATTCAATTGTTTCTTATTTTGCTTTAGCTGCTACGCTTGGGATAGGAAATTATGCAGTAAAGGAAATATCTTCTAATTCAAAAAAACGCTCTAAAGTATTCTGGGAAATATATAGTATTCAATTAATTTCTTCATTTACTGCACTTGGTTTATATATTCTACTATGTTTCATAAATAATTCTCTTCAAAATATTATTTCCTATATATTGGTAATCAGCTTGCTATCAAGGGTCATTGATATTTCTTGGCTTTTTCAAGGAGTTGAAGATTTCCGTTCACTTACATATAGGAGTGTGACTGTTAAATTAATTGGGGTAGCTTCTATTTTTCTTATTGATTAAAGATGAATCGGATTTAAATCTATATATTTTCTTAATTGTTTTTTTATGAATTATTGGGACAAGTAGTAATGTGGATTCCAGCAAAAATGGTTACATAAACCTGAATTTTCAGCAAATGCTATTTTGAAACATCTTAAGCCAGTATTGACTTTATTTATACCTCAAGTAGCAATGTCTTTATATGTTTTGTTAGACCGTACATTACTGGGAGCACTTGTTTCTACAAGAGATGTTGGTGTTTTTGAACAAGCGGACAAAATAATAAATCTATTATTGGTAGCTATTACAACACTTGGTGGTGCAGTTTTACCTCATATTTCAAATTTGATTTCACAGGGACAAAAATCCAAGATAAACCAATGTTATGAATTTTCATTTTTATTATATAATATTTTGATTTTCCCAATTATAGCCGGAGTGTTAATTACAAATGATGATTTTGTTACTTTTTTTCTCGGCAAAGATTTTCAAGAAGTGCGCTATGCAATAGCTATCATGATTTTTAGAATGTTTTTTATTGGCTGGACTAATATCATGGGAATTCAAATTTTAATTCCTCATAACAAAAATAGAGAATTCATGCTGTCAACAACAATTCCAGCTTTTGTAAGTATTATTTGTAATTTGGTTCTGGTGCCTTACTTTGGTTATATTGGTGCAGCCATCGTATCAGTTATAACTGAAGCAATTGTGTGGGGAATTCAATTGTATTATACAAGAACATATCTGAAGGAAGTTCCGATTCTTAGAAATATGTTTAAGATTATTTTAGCATCTGTGATGATGTATGCTTTACTGTATATGCTGAAACCTGTGTTAATATTTACTCCCGCTCTAAATGTTTTAGTATATGCAATCATCGGCGGGATAATATATTTAACCATTATTTTATCACTTAAAGTTATCAATCTTGCAGAATTAAGACAACAGTTTGTTAAAAAATAAAGGAGCATAAAATGTACGATTATCTTGTTGTTGGTGCTGGTTTGTCTGGAGCAATTTTTGCTTATGAAGCAACCAAGCGTGGAAAAAAAGTAAAAGTTATTGATAAACGTGACCACATTGGTGGGAATATCTATTGTGAGAATGTAGAAGGTGTTAATGTTCATAAATATGGTGCACATATCTTCCATACTTCTAATAAAAAAGTCTGGGATTATGTGAATCAATTTGCTGAATTTAACAACTACATCAACTCGCCTGTAGCAAATTACAAGGGTAGCCTTTATAATCTGCCTTTCAATATGAATACTTTCTATGCTATGTGGGGGACAAAAACTCCTCAAGAGGTCAAAGATAAGATTGCTGAGCAGACAGCTGATATGAAGGATGTTGAGCCGAAAAATCTGGAAGAACAGGCTATTAAGTTGATTGGTCCAGATGTCTATGAAAAATTAATCAAGGGTTATACTGAAAAGCAGTGGGACGCTCAGCAACGGAACTTCCTCCATTTATCATTAAACGTCTTCCAGTTCGTTTAACATTTGATAATAACTATTTTAACGACCGTTACCAAGGAATTCCTATTGGCGGTTACAATGTCATCATCGAAAATATGCTGAAGGATGTGGAAGTAGAACTTGAAGTTGATTTTTTTGCCAATCGTCAAGAATTAGAAGCTTCTGCTGAAAAGGTTGTCTTTACAGGCATGATTGACCAATACTTCGATTACAAACATGGTGAATTAGAATACCGTAGCCTTCGTTTTGAGCATGAAGTTCTTGATGAAGAGAACTATCAAGGAAATGCAGTTGTAAACTATACAGAACGAGAAATTCCTTATACTCGCATTATTGAGCATAAACACTTTGAGTATGGTACGCAAGCTAAAACGGTCATTACTCGTGAATACCCAGCTGATTGGAAACGCGGAGATGAACCTTATTATCCAATCAATGATGAGAGAAACAATGCTATGTTTGCTAAATATCAAGAAGAAGCAGCACAGAATGATAAGGTGATTTTCTGCGGACGTTTGGCCGATTATAAATACTACGACATGCATGTGGTCATTGAACATGCCTTAGAAGTCGTATTAAGTGAGTTAGGAAAGTAGTCAATTACATTAAGGTCAAGTTTAATGACCTTATATCTTTTCTATAAAGAAAAACTACAATTAGAAGAGCGAGATTTAATGTGAAAAAAAGATAAAAGAATATGATATTTTTAAAAAAATTATGGCTATTATTTTAGTTGTGTTAAGTCATAGTGCGTATTATAAAAATATCGAGCAATTATGGTGGAATGGATTATCAACAATATTTAAATAGTCATTCAGCATTTACTCTATATAAGATACTTGGTAAATTTATGGAAATTATCTATTATTTTTCATATGCCATTATTTATGGCTATATCGGGTGTATTTTTTTCTCTATTCAAATAAAAAAAGATCGATGGAATAAGATTGAGAAATTATTAACTAGTAAGTTTAAAAAGATTAATGCTGCCATTTTTTTGTTTTTTTACTTTTATTATATAGTTTGCCATTAAAAATATATATCAAACTACTACAATGGTGTTTCATTTTGGAGAGCTATAACTGGTCAATTCTTTTTTTATTAGGAAACTCTCACTTATGGTATTTGTATGCATTATTTATTATCTTTATAATTAGTTTTTTTATTGTTTAAGGAGAGATACTTCTATATTTGTATACTTGTCCTTATATATTTTTACATGTACTAAGTTTCTTGATTCATATAACGTTAGTAAGTGCACCATTGCAGTTTCTTTTTTTGGTTTTTCCATGGGATTTTTTTGTTCGAATCTAAAAAGAAGGAAGTATAATATTTTTTTGGAAAAATCACAAATGGATTAGCCTTTTTATTCTTTATGTTATTTATATTTTTTTGGTAGTTTTAAATTTTTCTATTTAAAAAGCGATTTTTAAAAGTATTGAGTCGATTTTTTTGTTGACCTATTAGCTATTTTAGGATCACTTATTTGTTACAATATTTCGTACTTTTTTTAAGTAATAAAACTAAAAATTTTTAGATAGTAAACTACTTAATCTCATTTTGATTAATGGTTTAGGGATATATTTTTTTTCTGATACTTTAAACTATTTTTATATTAAGTATTTCTTATTTTTGTAAGTGATAGATTTATGTTTTACTTCATTTGGTATAATTATTATATTTTTTTAATTAGATTTTTTTCACTTTATTTTTTTGGGATTAGTCTTTACATTGCTATTTAAAAAAAGTATTTCCAAAAATATTCTTGGTTAGTTAACTAGAAAATACAATATCAGTGATTATGCACTATAAGCTATCCTGTAATTCTTACAGTTAAATATTTTTATCCTATATACTGAGGAGACAAATAAAATAACTTATAGTATTTTTGTACCTTATCTAGTTTAATTGCAATATAAAAGAAAATATCCAGGAAGTGGTATAGTACTCTCTCATTGTTTAACTTCGCTAAATATATAGGTTAATTCCTTGACTATTGTAAGCGCGTCATAACAAAGTATCTATCATTCATGGAAGACCTCCTGTATACTATTAGTAAAGTAAAACTATTGGAGGATATTTTAATGCCACAACCTATTGTTCCTGTAGAGATTCCACAATCTCGTCGTTTTGATTCTAAAAAGAGAAATGATATTCTGCTTAAAATTCGTATTGGCAAGCTTGAAGTAAGTTTTTTTCAATCTCTCAATCTCGAAATGATAGAACAGCTTTTGGATAAGGTGTTGCTTTATGACAATTCATCTATCTAGCCTAGGGCAGGTCTATCTCGTATGTGGGAAAACGGATATGAGACAAGGAATCGACTCACTGGCTTATCTCATTAAAACCCACTTTGAATTGGATCCTTTCTCAGGTCAAGTCTTTCTCTTTTGTGGTGGACGTAAAGACCGCTTTAAAGCTCTTTACTGGGATGGTCAAGGGATTTTTGGCTGCTTTATAAACGCTTTGAGAACGGTAAACTGACTTGGCCAAGTACAGAAAAGGGATGTCAAAGCTCTCACACCTGAACAAGTAGACTGGCTGATGAAGGGCTTTTCTATCACTCCAAAAATAAATTCATCAGAAAGTCGTGATTTCTATTGAAATGAGGACTTTCTTTTTAGTATAATAAAGTTAGAAAATAAGGAGGGAAGACTATGGGAGAAGATTGAAAATCATTCAACAACAGAGTGCTATAATTGATAGTCTCACCAATGAACTTGCCCTTCTGCGTGAACAAGTGGCTTATCTAACGCAAAAGCTCTATGGAAAATCCTCTGAGAAAAGTGTTTGCCCCTCTGGACAACTCAGTCTTTTTGAGGAGGAACAAAATCTGGAAGAAGACTCTGACTTACCCAGTTGAAAGAGAAGAAATCACCTACAAACGTAAGAAAGTTAAAGGGAAACGTCAATCTCTTCTTGCCCAATTTAATTCAGAAGAAGTTCATCATCGCTTAGAGGTCTGCATTTGCCCTAACTGTCAGGGAGAGCTAAAAGAAATTGGAGCGAGCCTTCAAGGACAAGAATTGGTCTTTATTCCTGCGCAATTAAAAAGAGTTGATCATATTCAACACGCTTACAAGTGCCAAGCATGCAGTAAGAATAATCCAAGTGATAAAATTGTAAAAGCTCCTGTCCCTAAAGCCCCTTTGGCGCATAGCCTTGGCTCAGCCTCTATTATCGCTCACACCATCCATCAGAAGTTTAATCTGAAGGTACCCAATTATCGCCAAGAAGAAGATTGGGCTAGGATGGGTTTACCAATCACACGTAAGGAAATCTCTAATTGGCATATCAAGACGAGTCACTACTATTTGGAGCCCCTCTATAATCTCTTTTACGAGAAAGAGCTATTGAACTCAGCTCTTACTTCATGCGGATGAAACCTCTTATAGAGTTTCTAGAGAGTGATAGCCATCTGACCTACTATTGGACCTTTTTTTGTCTGGGGAAAAGCTGAGGAAGCAAGGGCATCACGCTTTACCACCATGATCAGCGTCGGAGTGGTTTAGTAGTGCAAGAATTCCTAGGAGATTATTCTGGATATGTGCATTGTGATATGTTGCGGCAGTAACTTAGGACTTTAGTCCTCTAGTTCTGCCTATGCGATAGCAGTCCAAGGTTTAGGAGCAAGGCGACGCTAAGCTTGGTAAACTGCGAACCGCTAGAAGCTTATCGTCAACTGGAAGAAGCTGAACTTGTTGGATGTTGGGCGCATGTGAGAAGGAAGTTTTTTGAATCGACCCCCAAGCAAGCAGATAACTCATCCTTAGGAGCTAAAGGTTTAGCTTATTGTGACCAGTTATTTGCCTTGGAAAGAGACTGGGAGGTTTTGCCAGCTGATGAACGACTACAGAAACGTCAAGAAGAGCTCCACCCCCTAATGGAAGACTTCTTTGCTTGGTGTCGGCGTCAGTCAGTTTTACCTGGTTCAAAACTAGGGAGGGCAATTGAATACAGTCTCAAGTATGAAGAAACCTTTAAGGCCATTTTGAAAGACGGGCATCTGGTCCTTTCCAATAATCTAGCTGAACGCGCCATTAAATCATTGGTTATGGGACGTAAAAATTGGTTGTTTTCTCAAAGTTTTGAAGGAGCTAAAGCAACAGCTATTATTATGAGTTTGTTGGAAACAGCTAAACGTCATCAACTAAATAGTGAAAAATATCTATCCTATCTTCTAGAATGTCTTCCAAACGAGGAAACTCTCGTTAACAAAGAGGTTTTAGAGGCTTATTTACCATGGATTAAAGTTGTACAAGAAAAGTGCAAATAAGAAATCTCCAGATTAGGAACTGTCAATGAGTTCTCTAGTCTGGAGATTTTTCAATATACTTCGTTATTGGACGGTTACAAATTATATTGACAGGACTTTAAAAAGGGTCTATAATGGATAGAAAAACAAAGGAGAAGACTATGAAAACAAGAAAAGTATTGGCTCTTGCGGGAGTCACTTTATTAGCAACTGGTGTCTTAGCGGCTTGTTCTGGTGGTTCAGCTACTAAAGGTGAGCAGACTTTTGCATTTACCTACGAGACAGACCCAGATAATCTCAACTATTTGACAACCAGCAAGGCAGCTACTTCAAACATTACTAGTAACGTCATTGATGGATTGCTTGAAAATGACCGTTATGGGAATCTTGTTCCCTCTATGGCAGAGGACTGGTCAGTTTCTAAAGATGGTTTGACCTACACTTATAAGATTCGTCAGGATGCCAAGTGGTACACATCTGAAGGTGAAGAATATGCTCCTGTTAAGGCTCAGGATTTTGTGACAGGTCTTAAATATGCAACAGATAAGAAATCGCAAGCCCTTTACTTGGTACAAGATTCAATCAAAGGTCTAGATGCCTATGCAAAAGGTGAGACCACAGACTTTGTTCAAGTCGGGATTAAAGCCCTTGACGATCAAACGGTCCAATACACCTTGAACAAACCTGAAACTTTTTGGAATTCTAAAACAACTATGGGTGTACTTGCGCCAGTCAATGAAGAATTTTTGAACTCAAAAGGGGATGATTTTGCCAAAGCTACGGATCCAAGCAGTATCTTGTATAATGGTCCTTATTTGTTAAAATCTCTTGTGGCTAAATCTTCCGTTGAATTTGCGAAAAATCCTAACTACTGGGATAAGGATAATGTTCATGTTGACAAGATTAAATTGTCATTCTGGGATGGTCAAGATACCAGCAAACCAGCAGAAAACTTTAAGGATGGAAGCTTTACAGCAGCTCGTCTCTATCCAACAAGTGCAAGTTTCGCAGAGCTTGAGAAGAGTATGAAAGACAATATTGTCTATACTCAACAAGACTCGACTACGTATCTAGTGGGAACAAATATTGATCGTCAGTCCTATAAATATACTTCTAAGACTAGCGACGAACAAAAGACATCTACTAAAAAGGCTCTCTTAAACAAGGATTTCCGTCAGGCTATTGCCTTTGGTTTTGATCGTACAGCATATGCTTCACAAGTGAACGGTGCCAGTGGTGCAAGCAAAATCTTGCGTAATCTCTTTGTGCCACCAACATTTGTTCAAGCAGATGGGAAAAACTTTGGCAATATGGTCAAAGAAAAATTAGTAACCTATGGGGAAGAATGGAAGGATGTTAATCTGGCTGATGCACAAGATGGTCTCTACAATCCAGAAAAAGCCAAGGCCGAATTTGCCAAGGCTAAGTCAGCTTTACAGGCAGAAGGCGTGACCTTCCCAATTCATTTGGATATGCCAGTTGACCAGACAGCAACTACAAAAGTTCAACGTGTTCAATCTTTCAAACAATCGGTTGAAGAAACCTTGGGTACAGATAATGTCGTAATTGATATTCAACAACTACAAAAAGATGAAGTCTTGAATATTACCTACTTTGCTGAAACAGCAGCTGGGGAAGATTGGGATATTTCAGATAATGTTGGTTGGTCTCCAGACTTTGCGGATCCATCAACTTATCTCGATATTATCAAACCATCAGTTGGTGAAAACACTAAAACCTACCTTGGCTTCGATTCTGGTACAGATAATGCTGCAGCTAAAACTGTAGGTCTAAACGACTATGAGAAATTAGTAACTGAAGCTGGAAATGAGACAACAGATGTAGCAAAACGATATGATAAATATGCTACAGCCCAAGCTTGGTTGACAGATAGTGCCTTGATTATCCCAACAACAACACTTACTGGTCGCCCAATCTTGTCTAAGATGGTACCATTTACGATGCCGTTTGCCTTCTCTGGTAACAAGGGGACAAGTGATCCACTCCTATACAAATACTTGGAACTTCAAGATAAGGCAGTCACTGTAGATGAATACCAAAAAGCTCAAGATAAATGGATGAAAGAAAAAGAAGAATCCAATAAAAAAGCGCAAGAAGAACTTGCCAAACATGTGAAATAGAGGAAAAGGAGTTGGTTTGTAGCCGACTCCTTTATATTCTTCGAAAATCTCTTCAAACCACGTCAGCTCTATCTGATGACTTCAAATCCGTACTTAGAGTTGCTTGTGGCTAACTTTCCTAGTTAGCTCTTTGATTTTTATTGAGTATTAGCTATCTTGTAGTAAAAAAATCCTGAGAACTTCTAACTCTCAGGATTTTTCGTGTTTACTGTTGTGGTTGTTGAAATTGAGGGGCCTGTGGTTGCTGTTGGATTTGTTGGCCAGGTTGTCCTTGATTAGGATTCGTTGGCGTAGGATTATTTGCTGATTGGCCAGGAGTAGGTGTGACTTGGGTGGTTGAACTTTCAGTTGTCGTAGAAGGACTCTCTACTTCTGATTGTGTTTGTTGTGTATCAGGAGTACTCCATGTATTTCTTGCTCCGTTTAGGAATACGAACTGCCCATTTCTATATAGTCCCTCAGGCATTGTCCAATCTCCAGGATGGTTATTTTGAGTAAGGTAGCTCATCATGCTACGATAAACTCTAGCAGCAACTGTGAGACCATCACCTACAATAGGAGTGAGACGGTTGCTATAACCTGTCCAAACGGCCATTGAATACTTACGAGTATAACCGACAAACAGTTCATCTGGTGCTACAAGTTGATTCGACTTGATATGATTTTCGATTTCTTCATCTGTATAGTTAGAAGTACCTGTTTTACCTGCTTGAGGAATTCCAGGCAGATAGGCGTTGTAACCTGTTCCAGATGTCAAGACTGTTTTCATCATTTCTGTCATCATGTAGGCAGTAGACTCTTTCATAGCTCTTGTACCAGCGTCAGAAAATTCTTTTTCACTACCATCACTAAAGACGATTTTATTGATGTACATTGGTTTGTGGTAAATACCGCCATTTGCGAATGCAGCGTAGGCTGCAGCCATTTTTTCACTGCTTGCCCCGTATTGTTTACTAGATTCAGTTGTATTACTTGAAATAGCATTTGAATAGTGTATTACAGGATAGTCGATTCCTAAACCATTTAGGAAGTTTTTAGCTCTATCTAAACCAACCTTATTTAGTGTTTCAACGGCAGGTACGTTACGAGATTGTTGAAGGGCATATTGCAGAGTAATATTACCAAAATATGCTCGATCCCAGTTGTAAACAGGAGTACTTGTACCAGGATAGTTATAAGGAATATCGTGGACAGTAGTTGCAGTTGAATCATATACACCGTATTCTAAGGCTGGGGCATAATCAGTGATTGGTTTCATGGTTGATCCCCAGTCACGGTTGGTTTCCACAGCTTGGTTGGTACCAAATGAAACGTTACTTGCTTGGTGACGTGCTCCAAGTTGAGCGATGACTTTACCATTGGAAGTATCTACGATAGTTGAGGCTACTTGAAGGTCATCATCTGGATAAGAGACATACTCATCTGTATTGTAAATATCCCAAAGTCGTTGTTGAATTCCCTTGTCTACATTTGTGTAGACTTCCATCCCAGTAGTAAGAAGATTATATCCAGTTTCGTGCTCTACTTGTTCAATAACCTCTTTTAGATAGTTATCCATATATGCTGGATAAGTAGCAGCCGACTTAAGACTTTGTAAACCATCAGTGATAGGTGTGTTGACGGCTTTTTCATATTGCTCAGCACTAATGTAATCTTGCCCTCTCATTTCTGAAAGAACTAAATTACGACGGTCTAGTGCTGCTTCCGGATGAGAGTAAGGATCGTATTGGTTAGGTGCCTGAGGCATACCTGCTAGCAAAGCTAATTGAGGTAAAGATAAATCCTTTAGATCTTTTCCATAGTAATTTTGGGCTGCTGTCTGCATTCCATAATTACCATTTGACATATAGACCTTATTGATGTAGTAGGTAAGAATTTCCTGTTTGGTAGCTTTTTGTTCCAATTGGATAGCTAGCCAAGCCTCTTGTGCTTTTCGGGAGATGTTTTGATCCGAAGTTGATGTTGAGAAATAGGTCAACTTAATCAACTGCTGGGTTAGGGTTGATCCCCCCTGTAAAGAATTACTTTGTAAGTTACGTAAGAATGCCCCCATAATCCGAATCGTATCGATCCCTCTGTGGTCAAAGAAGCGATGGTCTTCGATAGACACGATAGCTTTGACTAAATCAGTAGGAATTTCGTTAGCTTGAGCGTTTACTCGGCGTTCAGAGCCCAGATCGGCAATGAGTTCGTTATTATTGTCATAAATCTTGCTAGAAGTTGTTGCAACTAATTTACTATCTGATAGGGCTGGAGCTTTGCTCACAAAATAGAGGAAAACACCCCCGCCCAATAGAAATAATGCGATAAAGAGAGTTAGGAAAAAGATTCCAATATACTTTAATATTCGCATAAGAATGTATTTATTCATCTTGTTTACCACCTAGTAAATGTTCTTTGATAACATCGAGATAGGGAATTTGTGGGAATACCCCTAGTTTTATCTGGTAACCGTATTCTCGTATGTATCCAAGTGGCATTGATTTTTGTCCCTTATCTTGATGATAGAAGCGAATCAAATCGAATGCCGGCAATAAGTAGGTTTCTTGCTGAGAAGAAAAGTGAAGAAGGACAAAGCAGATTCCTTGTTGGGCAAGGACTTGTTCCATATGCTGAATCTGATGTGGATGGAAATTTTTCATCGGAATCGCACGTTTTTGTTTTGTTTCCTTAGCTTCAAAGTCGATGTAATATCCATTATAAACGCCAGAATAGTCTGTCGTTGAAGCTTGTCGAAAATAGGCTTCAACAATCTTGGCACGACTCCGTTGTGGATAGTCCACTCGTACGATTTGAATAGGGGTTGGTTTCTTATGTATAACAGCTAAGCCCTGAGACAAATAGTAGTCGTTGGTAGCATTGATCATCTTTTCAAAAGACATTCCTCGATTTGCGAAATTTTTGGGTTGAGAAAGAGATGTTTGTCTTTTTTGTGATGAAATTTTATGAGGATAGTTGACCATAATTCTCCTTATTGGTACAATAACATCACTCTATTATATCATAAATTTGCACAGGAAGGGTTAAAAATGACTACAGCTTTGGTTTTAGGCTATTCTGCTTTTGATTTGGGTTTGTTTTCTGACAAGGATCCTCGTCTTAAATTGATTAAAAAAGCGATACGTAAAGATTTAGAAGCTATGGCAGCAGATGGGGTGACTTGGCTTGTATTTACAGGGACTTTGGGCTTTGAATATTGGGTTTTAGAGGTTGCTCAGGAAATGAAGACAGAGTACGGTTTCCAGTTGGCCACCATTTTTGCTTTTGAAACCCATGGGGAAAATTGGAATGAAGGCAATCAGATGAAACTGAGTCGCTTTAAGCAGGTAGACTTTGTCAAATATGCCTATCCTCGTTATGAACACAAGGGGCAGTTAAGAGACTACCAGCAGTTTTTACTGGAAAACACGAACAGTTCCTATCTTTTTTATGATGAAGAAAATGAAACGAAACTAGCTTATTTTTACCAAAAGATGAAAAATCAAGAGGACTATTTTATAAAGAGATTAACATTTGATCAGTTAAATGAACTTGCTGAAAATTTTTCCGAAAATTGAAGCTTTGACCTTGATTTTTGTTTGGCTTTTTTTATATAATAATACTAGCAAGCAAGAATGGAGAGAGACATGGCAAGTATTATTTTTTCAGCGAAAGATATTTTTGAACAAGAGTTTGGGCGTGAAGTCCGTGGGTATAGCAAGGTAGAAGTTGATGAGTTTTTAGACGATGTCATTAAGGATTATGAAACCTATGCTGCCTTGGTCAAGTCACTTCGTCAGGAAATTGCGGATTTGAAGGAAGAATTAGCTCGTAAACCGAAACCTTCACCAGTTCAAGCAGAGCCTATGGAAGCGGCAACTACAAGTTCTATGACGAATTTTGATATTTTGAAACGCCTGAATAGATTGGAAAAAGAAGTTTTTGGTAAACAAATTTTAGATAACTCGGATTTCTAAGTAGTTATTTGAGATGTGCAATTTTTGGATAATCGCGTGAGGAGAGTTGCTTCTCATGAGGAAAGTCCATGCTAGCACAGGCTGTGATGCCTGTAGTGTTTGTGCTAGGCGAAACCATAAGCCTAGGGACGAGAAATCGTTACGGCAGTTGAAATGGCTAAGTCCTTGGATAGGCCAGAGTAGGCTTGAAAGTGCCACAGTGACGGAGTCTTTCTGGAAACGGAGAGAGTGGAACGCGGTAAACCCCTCAAGCTAGCAACCCAAATTTTGGTCGGGGCATGGAGTACGCGGAAACGAACGTAGTATTCTGACTGCTATCAGCTAGAGCTGTTAGTGGTAGACAGATGATTATCGAAGGAAGTGGTCCTAGTCACTTCTGGAACAAAACATGGCTTATAGAAAATTGCATATAGGTTGGGGCTGAGAAATTTTCTCAACCTCATTTTTTAAAGTGGACATATAGAAAGGTCTTGCAAGACTGTAACATGAAAAAAGAATTTAATTTAATTGCAACTGTGGCAGCAGGTCTTGAAGCTGTTGTGGGACGAGAAGTGCGAGAGTTGGGCTACGATTGTCAGGTTGAAAATGGACGTGTTCGTTTTCAAGGAGACGTGAGAGCCATTATCGAAACCAACCTCTGGCTTCGGGCAGCAGACCGTATCAAGATTATCGTAGGAACGTTCCCAGCTAAGACTTTTGAAGAGCTGTTTCAGGGAGTTTTCGCTCTAGGTTGGGAAAATTATTTACCACTCGGAGCTCGGTTCCCGATTTCCAAGGCCAAATGTGTTAAATCTAAACTTCACAATGAGCCGAGTGTACAGGCTATTTCTAAGAAAGCTGTTGTCAAGAAATTGCAGAAACACTATGCTCGCCCAGAAGGTGTTCCTCTGATGGAGAATGGCCCAGAGTTTAAGATTGAGGTCTCTATTCTCAAAGATGTGGCAACTGTCATGATTGATACGACCGGGTCTAGCCTCTTTAAACGTGGTTATCGTATGGAAAAGGGTGGCGCTCCTATCAAGGAAAACATGGCGGCAGCTATTTTACAACTTTCTAACTGGTATCCAGACAAGCCTTTGATTGATCCAACCTGTGGTTCGGGTACTTTCTGTATCGAGGCGGTTATGATTGCTCGAAAGATGGCTCCAGGTCTACGTCGCTCTTTTGCATTTGAGGAGTGGAACTGGATTAGCGATCGCTTGATTCAAGAAGTGCGCACAGAGGCGGCTAAAAAAGTGGACCGTGAGCTGGAACTGGATATTATGGGCTGTGATATTGATGCTCGCATGGTGGAAATTGCTAAAGCTAATGCTCAGGCAGCTGGTGTTGCAGGAGACATTACTTTTAAGCAGATGCGCGTTCAGGATTTACGTTCTGATAAAATCAATGGCGTGATTATCTCAAATCCGCCTTATGGAGAACGTTTATCAGATGATGCAGGGGTGACCAAGCTTTATGCTGAGATGGGGCAAGTATTTACACCACTGAAAACTTGGAGTAAGTTTATCCTAACTAGTGATGAAGCCTTTGAAAGTAAGTATGGTAGTCAGGCGGATAAGAAACGTAAGTTATACAACGGAACCTTGAAAGTGGATCTGTATCAATATTTTGGTCAGCGTGTTAAACGCCAAGAGTTAAAATAGAAAGGAATACCCATGAGTAAGAAAAGACGGAATCGTCATAAAAAAGAAGTCCAAGAACCGCGATTTGATTTTGATGAAGCAAAAGAGCTAACAGTTGGTCAAGCCATTCGTAAAAATGAAGAAGTGGAAGCAGGGGTCTTGCCTGAGGATTCCATTTTGGACAAGTATGTTAAACAACATAAAGATGAAATCGAAGCAGATAAGTTTGCGACTCGTCAATACAAAAAAGAGGAGTTAGTCGAAACTCAGAGTCTGGATGATTTAATTCAAGAGGTGCGTGAGGCTGTAGAGGAGTCAGAAGCTTCTTCGGAGGAAGTTCCATCTTCTGAAGACATCTTACCACCCTTGCCTCTGGACGATGAGGAGCAAGGCTTGGATTCTCTATTGCTAGAGGATGAAAATCCAATAGAAATGACTGAAGAAGTGGAAGAGGAGCAAAACCTTTCTCGTCTGGAACAAGAAGGCTCAGAAAAGAAAAGCAAAAAAGGATTTGTTTTAACCGCTTTGGCGTTTGTATCAGTGATTATCTGTGTCAGTGCTTATTATGTTTACCGTCAAGTGAATCGCTCAACACAGGAAATCCAAACTTCTCAATCATCGTCTAGCGAGCAGAATGTTCAGCCGATTTTAGAAGATTTCAATAGCCAATACGATGCCTTTTATACAGATAGCAATAAAACGGCTTTGAAGAATAGCCAGTTTGATAAACTGAGTCAACTCAAAACCTTGCTTGATAAGCTGGAAGGTAGTCGTGAACATACGCTTGCCAAATCGAAGTATGATAGTCTAGCAACGCAAATCAAGGCCATTCAAGATGTCAATGCTCAATTTGAAAAACAAGCTATTGTGGATGGTGTTTTGGATACCAATGCCAAAGTCAAATCGGATGCTAAATTTACGGATATTAAAACTGGAAATACGGAGCTTGATAAAGTGCTAGATAAGGCTATCAGTCTTGGTAAGAGTCAGCAAACAAGTGTTTCTAGCTCAAGTTCAAGTCAAACTAGCAGTTCAAACTCTAGTCAAACAAGTTCAAATACGATTAGTGAGACAAAACCAAGTAGTTCAAATGAGACTAGAAGTAGTCGCAGTGAAGTCAATATGGGTCTCTCGAGTGCAGGGGTTGCTGTTCAAAGAAGTGCTAGTCGTGTTGCCTATAATCAGTCTGCTATTGATGATAGTAACAACTCTGCCTGGGATTTTGCGGATGGTGTCTTAGAACAAATTTTAGCGACTTCACGTTCACGTGGATATATCACTGGTAACCAATATATCCTTGAACGTGTTAATATCGTTAATGGCAATGGTTATTACAACCTCTACAAGCCAGATGGAACCTATCTCTTTACCCTTAACTGTAAGACAGGATACTTTGTTGGAAATGGTTCTGGACATGCGGATGCCTTGGACTTCTAAGTAGCCGTTACAAAATTCTTTCTTTTCAAAAGTAAAAATGATAAAATAAAACAAATTAAATAAGAGGAGTGTCAAATGACAAAAGCTAACTTTGGTGTCGTAGGTATGGCCGTAATGGGTCGTAACCTTGCCCTTAATATTGAATCTCGTGGTTACACAGTTGCTATCTACAACCGTAGTAAAGAAAAAACTGAAGATGTAATTGCTTGCCATCCTAAAAAGAACTTTGTACCAAGCTATGACGTTGAAAGTTTTGTAAACTCAATCGAAAAACCTCGTCGTATCATGCTCATGGTTCAAGCTGGACCTGGTACAGATGCTACTATCCAAGCCCTTCTTCCACACCTTGACAAGGGTGATATCTTGATCGACGGAGGAAATACTTTCTACAAAGATACAATCCGTCGTAATGAAGAATTGGCAAACTCAGGTATCAACTTTATCGGTACTGGGGTTTCTGGTGGTGAAAAAGGTGCTCTTGAAGGTCCTTCTATCATGCCTGGTGGACAAAAAGAGGCCTACGAATTGGTTGCGGATGTTCTTGAAGAAATCTCAGCTAAAGCACCAGAAGATGGCAAACCATGTGTGACTTACATCGGTCCTGATGGAGCTGGTCACTATGTGAAAAAATGGTTCACAACGGTATCGAGTATGGTGATATGCAATTGATCGCAGAAAGCTATGACTTGATGCAACACTTGTTAGGCCTTTCAGCAGAAGATATGGCTGAAATCTTTACTGAGTGGAACAAGGGTGAATTAGACAGCTACTTGATTGAAATCACAGCTGATATCTTGAGCCGTAAAGACGACGAAGGTCAAGATGGACCAATCGTAGACTACATCCTTGATGCTGCAGGTAACAAGGGAACTGGTAAATGGACTAGCCAATCATCACTTGACCTTGGTGTGCCATTGTCACTCATCACAGAATCAGTATTTGCACGTTACATCTCTACTTACAAAGAAGAACGTGTACATGCTAGCAAGGTTCTTCCAAAACCAGCTGCCTTCAAATTTGAAGGAGACAAGGCTGAGTTGATTGAAAAAGATTCGTCAAGCCCTTTACTTCTCAAAAAAATCATTTCATACGCACAAGGTTTTGCTCAATTGCGTGTAGCTTCTAAAAGAAAAACAACTGGAATTTGCCATTTGCAGACATCGCATCTATCTGGCGTGATGGCTGTATCATCCGTTCTCGTTTCTTGCAAAAGATTACAGATGCTTACAATCGTGATGCAGACCTTGCGAACCTTCTTTTGGATGAGTACTTCTTGGATGTTACTGCTAAGTACCAACAAGCAGTGCGTGATATCGTAGCTCTTGCTGGTTCAAGCTGGTGTACCAGTACCAACATTCTCAGCAGCTATTACTTATTTTGATAGCTACCGTTCAGCTGACCTTCCAGCTAACTTGATCCAAGCGCAACGTGACTACTTTTGGTGCCCACACTTACCAACGTAAAGACAAAGAAGGAACCTTCCACTACTCTTGGTATGACGAAAAAAATAAGTAGGTCTGCCATGGGGAAACGGATTTTATTACTTGAGAAAGAACGAAATCTAGCTCATTTTTTAAGTTTGGAACTCCAAAAAGAGCAATACCGAGTTGATCAGGTTGAGGGAGGGGCAAAAAGCCCTCTCCATGGCTCTTCAGACAGACTATGACTTGATTTTATTGAATGCTCGTCTGGGGGATATGACAGCCCAGGATTTTTGCAGAGAAGCTGAGTCGGACTAAGCCAGCCTCAGTGATCATGGTCTTGGACCATCGCGAAGACTTGCAAGATCAGATTGAGACAATCCAACGCTTTGCCGTTTCTTACATCTATAAGCCAGTTATTATTGAGAATCTGGTAGCTCGTATTTCAGCGATTTTTCCGAGGTCGGGACTTTCATCGACCAACACTGTAGTCAGATGAAGGTTCCAACGTCTTACCGCAAATCTGCGTATGGATGTAGAACATCATACCGTTTATCGTGGCGAAGAGATGATTGCTCTGACGCGTCGTGAGTATGACCTCTTGGCTACTCTTATGGGGAGCAAGAAAGTTCTGACTCGTGAGCAGTTGTTGGAAAGTGTCTGGAAGTATGAAAGTGCGACCGAAACCAATATCGTGGATGTCTATATCCGTTATCTACGTAGCAAGCTTGATGTAAAAGGTCAAAAAAGCTACATAAAAACCGTGCGTGGTGTTGGTTACACCATGCAAGAATAGAAAGGCAGTCACGGTCGTGTAACTGCTGTTTGAGCTCTATACTATCTGTAACAGGAATTCCTGAATGCCAGATAGTATGGGGCTTTTTTTGAAGAGGCAAAAATGTAGACCCCTAGATGTCTTGTAAGGCTTCAAAGAGATGGTCAGAGAGAATGATTTCTTCTTGACCATAGTTTATACTCAATGAAAATGAAAGAGCAAACTAGGAAGCTAGCTGCATGTTGCTCAAAACACTAGTTTTGAGGTTGCAGATGGAAGCTAACGTGATGTGAAGAGGTTTTCGAAGAGTATTGGTATCTGATAAGCTTTACTTTCATAGTTCTCTACTTTTTGACACTCAAAAGGGATGAGTTAGCTGTAGGTGAAATCAATATATTCTTTATAAGTATTCAAAAAATGGAATTTATCATAGTTTTGAAGAAAAGAGGGATTTCATTTTTATTGAAACATTATAATATAATAAATGCTTTAAATCCTGGAATATTCTGAAAATAATGGAAAATAATAAATAATAATTAATATAATTGACAAATTTGCTTATATAAATTATAATGTTGAGTGTATGTGTATTACATGCTATTTTTTAGAAATCAAAAGGAGAAAATGTAATGTATTTTAATCGTAAAAATGCAGAGCAAAAGAACTGGAGAATGATCAAAAAAGGAAAGCACTTCCTATTCGGTTGTTCTCTTGTTTTTGCGGTCGGAGCTAGCTTAGCTACTCAAGTGGTTCATGCAAACACAGCAGAAACTACTGTAGCAAACAACTCGACTACTGGGGATGTTAACCCTACACCGAACGGAGATGGCAAGACTTATGAGGCACCTGCTGCTGTAGCAGGAATCAAGCCAGAAGTTGCTACAACACCAGCTGTAGCAGAAAAACTTGATGGAGAAACTGCAAAAGAAGTTAAAGCTTTAGACAAAACTAAACTAGAAAACTACATTGCAGAAATCGAAGCGAAATTAGCTAACGGAACATACGAAAACAAAACAGAAGAGAGTGTTGCGGTATTAAAAGCTGACTTAGAAGCTGCAAAAGCTACATTAGCAAACGCAACAACTCAAGACGAAATAAAAAAAGCTTACAATAAACTTGTAACTACAGCGAACACTAAATTAAAAAACAAACCTGTAGAGAAAAAAGAAACTCCAGCAGTAGATACTACTAACGGACAACCAACTGTAGGTAAAAAAGCAGAAAACACTGAGAAAAAATCAGAATCTAACTCAATCGAAAACACAGGATCTAACGACTCACGTAACGGTAAAGCATTAGATAAGAATAATGCTTTTAGAGCGGAAGTTGCTTATTCAGAAGGTACAAATGCAGCCGCAAATGGTCATAGTGATACCTATATCCTTAATGATGTTAATAAAGCCACGTCTACAGATGACGCTGTTAATGCAGTTTCTAGAGTTACAAATTATAAAGTTAAATATAATAAAGACGCTAGTGGGAAGATTACTTCATTAGATTGGCTTGTCTTTTATAATGATCATGCAGAAAATCTATCTAATACGTATAATACAGATGGAGGAGATGTATATCGAAATTTCATCCAAATTCCTGCAGAAGTTAATATGCCAACTAGCATTACACGTGCAAAATATAACACTCCACCCAACGGTAAATTAAATCCTAAAACTAAAAGACTCGAACGTATAAAACCTGATGGTTCAGCGTTGAGTAATGCTGTAACGTTTGAAAATCCAGCACCAGCTACAGCTGCTGGATTACCATTAAACAAAAAAGATACCTTTTCTCTGGCTTCTGGTTGGGAAAGTGGTATCTATGGTCGTTCTGTAGAAAAACTTGCCGGTCAAGAGGATAGATATTTCAAGAGTGCGGCGTCTAATTCTTCTCCGAGAACTAAAGAGTTAGTATACGGTGCTGCCTTGAATGACAAACGTTTGATTGTGGATCGTTCGACTACAGGTGGTGATGGGAATGATGCCTATGCATGGAGTTTTAGAACTGAAGTCCCTAAAACAACAACTAACGAACAGTTAAAGATATGAAGGTTGTGTTTGGTATGATGCGTAGTGCCACTGCTGGTGCCAATGCAGGTTTCGCCAACATTGCAACTAATCCTATAAAGATGTGGCAGTCTGATGTTTCCACACCAACAGCGAAAGATCAAACTGTAAAAGTTGGTCAAAAACCAGATGCGACAAAATCAATTGGAAACTTAGACACTCTTCCAAAAGGAACAACAGTTAAGTACAAGGATGCAGTAGATACACGAACTCCAGGTGAAAAACGAGCAACAGCAGTTGTAACTTACCCGGATAAATCTACAAAAGAAGTTCCTGTAAAAGTAATTGTTGAAAAAGAAGCAGTAGCACCAGCTAAGCCAGTTACTCCAAAACCAGAAGCACCCAAACCAAGCACACCAGCGCCAGATGCAGCAACTAACAAACCAGCGGCAGGTGCAGCGACTAACAAACCAGCAGCAGGTGCAGCGACTAACAAACCAGCAGCAGATGCAGCGACTAGCGGTCCAGAAATTGTCAATGATTTGGCAGGTAAAGCAAGTACGCCAGCTGATGTGACTATCAAAGCACCAGCAGGTTCAACTGTTAAGCTTTACAACACAGATGGTGTTGTGATCGGTGAAGCGGTAGCTAACGACCAAGGTGTAGCAACTGTTCACCCTACAAACAGTCTTCCAGCAGGAGAGATTACAGCGACTTCAACACCAGCAGGTGGAACAGAGTCAGCTAAGAGTACACCGATTACGGTTACAGCTTCACCGGTGACTGTTAAGGATGGTGGCGTGACTGGTAATGATGATACTAGACTATTGGTAAGTAGATCAGAGATTACAGTATATCCTGGTGATAAAATTGATGTTGATGTTGTAGCTCAAGCTACAGCTTTAGAGAAATTTTCGGTTGAGAAAAATGCGACAGCTATAAAAGGTGTAGTACCATCAGGGGGATATCTAGGTACATCAGGTGGAACTACGATTAGACAACGTGATGCTAAATATAGTGGTACTGTTGCAATGGACCAGCCAGCAGGAAGTACAAGTGTTATTTTTCATGCGAAGAATCGAGATAAACCAACAACGATATACAGAGAACTTATAGTAAATGTTCTTGAGACTGCTAAAAAGTATGAACCAGTTGCAGGTACAAAAGTAGATATTGCAGATTCTAATGGCGTTAGTGAAACTGAAAAGAATAAGATTATCGAGGCAGTGAAAGCTGCTAACCCAAATCTTCCAGCAGATTCACAATACAGTGTGGATGAAAAAGGGAACCTTACTATCACTTATCCTGATGGATCAAAAGATAAGATTGCAGCTGCATATCTCGTTAACCCAGCGAAAGACACAACAGCTCCAGACAAACCAGTTGTGAACACAGACCTTACAGGTAAAGCCGGCACTAAAACTCCAGTTGAAGTAACTGCAGAAAAAGGTTCAACCGTAGCCCTTTACGACAAAGACAACAACAAGATCGGTGAAGCAACTGCAGGAGCAAATGGAAAAGCAACGATTACTCCAAAAAGTTGATATTCCAGCAGGTCCTGTAACAGCCAAAGCAACAGATGCGGCAGGTAACACATCAGTAGCAAGTGATCCTAAAGTAGCAACTCCTGCACGTGAAAACGTAGCTCCAACAGTAAGTATTCCATACTCAGATCCAAAACCAAGTCTAAAAGAAGTATATCTATATAACGGTGAAGAAGCAGATGTAGATATTACATTCAATGACGATTCAGGAAAAATTAAATCTGCAGCTTTAAAAAGAGGTGGAAACCAAGCTCTAAATAATATTGATGGGAACCCAGATAAACAAGATAATGAATTTGGATATACTGTAACAGCAATTAATTCTGAAACAGCGACACCAGCTAAAATTAAAGTAACAGGACAAGTTTCTGGTATAGCGGCAAATAAATTACCGAAAACTGAAACTGATTCATTAAAATTAGTAACAAGATTTGCGACAGCAACAGATACTGACGGAGCATTTATTGAAAATAATGCAAACAGAAAAGAAGATCCAGTAACAAAAGAAGCTGTCGGTACGTATTTAACTGACCCAGGAGCAGTAACTTTCGTATTAAAAGGCACAAACTCAAAAATATGATATTACAAACTCCAGCGTCGACTGATAAAGTAACCGTATCAGATGCTAACAATGTTACTGATAAAGAGTTTGCAAAAATTAAAGAGAAAGCTTCAAAGTTGAGTATTCTCAAAAACAATCCAGATGCACGTCTTAGCTGACAAAAAAAGGTAAAGAAGTAGAAGATACTCAAAAAGTTGTTAGATCAAAAAAGTAGAAAAAGATGAGAAGCAAAGTTGTTGTAACCTATAAAGATGGTTCTAAAGATACAAAACCATTGTCAGAATTTGTAAACGTAGTTCCAACAGTAGAAGTACCATACTCAAATGCTGCTAAACGTCAGATCTACGTTTATACAGGTGAAAAGACTGATTTAACATTCACAGGTAAAGACGAAACTGAAGTTAAAGACTTATACCTACGTGGACCTGTAAATACTACATCGGATAATGCGGCAAGTTATGGATTAACAACAGGTAAAGTTGAAAATGGTGCGGTAACTGGCGAAGGAACAGTCTCTGCTGATAAGAGAACAGCTACTATCAAGATGACTGGTACTACAAACCTTAACGCTGGTCAGAAGTGGACAAGTTTCATTGAGGCTAAAGATAGCGATAATGCTAAATCAATGACAGGTGTAAACTATAATGTTGAAAATGATGATGACGCAGCACGTCAACAAAAACCAGGATATGTTCAATTCATCGTTAAATCTCAAACGGATAAGTACGATATCAAGACACCAACTGAAAAAGTTGCTGTAACAGATCCAGCAAACGTAACAGAAGCTGACTTAGCTAAAATCAAAGAGAAGCTTCAACTTGAGTACTCTCAGAAACAACGATGACGCTAACTTAGCAGACAAAAAAAGGTCAAAGCTGCAGCTGATAAAAGATGCTAAGATTAAATCAATCGCAAAAAGATGCTGATGGAAATCTTGTTGTAACATATAAAGATGATTCTACAGATACAAAACCATTGTCAGAATTTGTAACTAAAAAACCAACAGATGCAGATAAGAACACACCAACAGCTAAACCACAAACTGTTAAAGTTGGTGACAAACCAAAAGCAGAAGATTCAATTGGAAATGTAAAAAGATCTTCCTAAAGGGTACAAAAAGTAGCCTTCAAAGATCCAGTAGATACAGCAACACCAGGTGAAAAAGATGCGACAGTAGTTGTAACATACCCAGATGGATCTAAAGAAGAAGTTCCAGTTAAGGTAACGGTTAAAGATCCAAGTTCACCAGAAGATCCAACAACTAAGGATACAGACGGCGATGGTTTGACTGATAAGGAAGAAGCAGAGAAAGGCACAGACCCTACTAAAGCTGATACAGATGGCGATGGCGTCACTGATAAAGAAGAAGTAGAAAAAGGTACAGATCCAAAAAATCCTAACTCTAAACCAGAATCTCCAGCAACAGCAGATACAACAGCTCCAGCTAAACCAGAAGTTAAGACAGATCTAACAGGTAAAGCAGGAACTAAGGATCCAGTTGAAGTGACAGCAGAACCAGGATCTAAAGTTGAGTTGTTCGACAAAGATGGTAAGAAGATTGGTGAAGGCGTAGCAGGAAAAGATGGAAAAGCTACAATCACACCAACGAAAGAGCTTCCAGCAGGAGACGTAACAGCAAAAGCAACAGATCCAGCAGGCAATGTATCAGAACCAAGTGTTCCAGCAACCGCAACTAAGGATACAAAAGCTCCAGCTAAACCAGAAATCAAAACAGATCTAACAGATAAAGCAGGAACTAAGACACCAGTTGAAGTGACAGCAGAACCAGGATCTAAAGTTGAGTTGTTCGACAAAGACGGTCACAAGCTTGGTGAAGGCGTAGCGGACGAAAACGGAAAAGCTACAATCACACCAACGAAAGAGCTTCCAGCAGGAGACGTAACAGCGAAAGCAACAGATCCAGCAGGCAATGTATCAGAACCAAGCACACCAGAAAAAGCAACTACAGATACAAAAGCTCCAGCTAAACCAGAAATCAAAACAGATCTAACAGATAAAGCAGGAACTAAGACACCAGTTGAAGTGACAGCAGAACCAGGATCTAAAGTTGAGTTGTTCGACAAAGATGGTAACAAGCTTGGTGAAGGCGTAGCAGACGAAAACGGAAAAGCTACAATCACACCAACGAAAGAGCTTCCAGCAGGAGACGTAACAGCGAAAGCAACAGATCCAGCAGGAAATGTGTCAGAACCAAGTGCACCAGAAAAAGCAACAGCAGATACAAAAGCTCCAGCTAAACCAGAAATCAAAACAGATCTAACAGATAAAGCAGGAACTAAGACACCAGTTGAAGTGACAGCAGAACCAGGATCTAAAGTTGAGTTGTTCGACAAAGACGGTAACAAGCTTGGTGAAGGCGTAGCAGACGAAAACGGAAAAGCTACAATCACACCAACGAAAGAGCTTCCAGCAGGAGACGTAACAGCGAAAGCAACAGATCCAGCAGGAAATGTATCAGAACCAAGCACACCAGAAAAAAAAGCAACAGCAGATACAAAAAGCTCCAGCTAAACCAGAAATCAAAAACAGATCTAACAGATAAAGCAGGAACTAAGACACCAGTTGAAGTGACAGCAGAACCAGGATCTAAAGTTGAGTTATTTCGACAAAGATGGTAACAAGCTTGGTGAAGGCGTAGCAGACGAAAAACGGAAAAAGCTACAATCACACCAACGAAAGAGCTTCCAGCAGGAGACGTAACAGCGAAAGCAACAGATCCAGCAGGAAATGTATCAGAACCAAGCACACCAGAAAAAAAGCAACAGCAGATACAAAAAGCTCCAGCTAAACCAGAAATCAAAACAGATCTAACAGATAAAGCAGGAACTAAGACACCAGTTGAAGTGACAGCAGAACCAGGATCTAAAGTTGAGTTGTTCGACAAAGACGGTAATAAAGCTTGGTGAAGGCGTAGCAGACGAAAAACGGAAAAAGCTACAATCACACCAACGAAAGAGCTTCCAGCAGGAGACGTAACAGCGAAAGCAACAGATCCAGCAGGCAAATGTGTCAGAACCAAGCACACCAGAAAAAAAGCAACAGCAGATACAAAAAGCTCCAGCTAAACCAGAAATCAAAAACAGATCTAACAGATAAAGCAGGAACTAAGACACCAGTTGAAGTGACAGCAGAACCAGGATCTAAAGGTTGAGTTGTTCGACAAAGACGGTAATAAAGCTTGGTGAAGGCGTAGCAGACGAAAACGGAAAAAGCTACAATCACACCAACGAAAGAGCTTCCAGCAGGAGACGTAACAGCGAAAGCAACAGATCCAGCAGGCAATGTGTCAGAACCAAGCACACCAGAAAAAAAGCAACAGCAGATACAAAAGCTCCAGCTAAAACCAGAAATCAAAAACAGATCTAACAGATAAAAGCAGGAACTAAGACACCAGTTGAAGTGACAGCAGAACCAGGATCTAAAGGTTGAGTTGTTCGACAAAGACGGTAATAAAGCTTGGTGAAGGCGTAGCGGACGAAAAACGGAAAAGCTACAATCACACCAACGAAAGAGCTTCCAGCAGGAGACGTAACAGCGAAAGCAACAGATCCAGCAGGCAAATGTGTCAGAACCAAGTGCACCAGAAAAAAAAGCAACAGCAGATACAAAAGCTCCAGCTAAACCAGAAATCAAAAACAGATCTAACAGATAAAGCAGGAACTAAGACACCAGTTGAAGTGACAGCAGAACCAGGATCTAAAGGTTGAGTTGTTCGACAAAGACGGTAATAAAGCTTGGTGAAGGCGTAGCGGACGAAAAACGGAAAAAGCTACAATCACACCAACGAAAAGAGCTTCCAGCAGGAGACGTAACAGCGAAAGCAACAGATCCAGCAGGCAATGTATCAGAACCAAGCACACCAGAAAAAAAGCAACAGCAGATACAAAAAGCTCCAGCTAAACCAGAAATCAAAAACAGATCTAACAGATAAAGCAGGAACTAAGACACCAGTTGAAGTGACAGCAGAACCAGGATCTAAGGTTGAGTTGTTCGACAAAGACGGTAATAAGCTTGGTGAAGGCGTAGCGGACGAAAACGGAAAAGCTACAATCACACCAACGAAAGAGCTTCCAGCAGGAGACGTAACAGCGAAAGCAACAGATCCAGCAGGCAATGTATCAGAACCAAGCACACCAGAAAAAGCAACAGCAGATACAAAAGCTCCAGCTAAACCAGAAATCAAAACAGATCTAACAGATAAAGCAGGAACTAAGACACCAGTTGAAGTGACAGCAGAACCAGGATCTAAGGTTGAGTTGTTCGACAAAGACGGTAATAAGCTTGGTGAAGGCGTAGCGGACGAAAACGGAAAAGCTACCATCACACCAACGAAAGAGCTTCCAGCAGGAGACGTAACAGCGAAAGCAACAGATCCAGCAGGCAATGTGTCAGAACCAAGCACACCAGAAAAAGCAACAGCAGATACAAAAGCTCCAGCTAAACCAGAAATCAAAACAGATCTAACAGATAAAGCAGGAACTAAGACACCAGTTGAAGTGACAGCAGAACCAGGATCTAAGGTTGAGTTGTTCGACAAAGACGGTAATAAGCTTGGTGAAGGCGTAGCGGACGAAAACGGAAAAAGCTACCATCACACCAACGAAAAGAGCTTCCAGCAGGAGACGTAACAGCGAAAGCAACAGATCCAGCAGGCAATGTGTCAGAACCAAGTGCACCAGAAAACAGCAACTAGCAGATACAAAAAGCTCCAGCTAAACCAGAAATCAAAAACAGATCTAACAGATAAAGCAGGAACTAAGACACCAGTTGAAGTGACAGCAGAACCAGGATCTAAGGTTGAGTTGTTCGACAAAGACGGTAATAAGCTTGGTGAAGGCGTAGCGGACGAAAAACGGAAAAAGCTACAATCACACCAACGAAAGAGCTTCCAGCAGGAGACGTAACAGCGAAAGCAACAGATCCAGCAGGCAATGTGTCAGAACCAAGCATACCAGAAAAAGCAACAGCAGATACAAAAGCTCCAGCTAAACCAGAAATCAAAACAGATCTAACAGATAAAGCAGGAACTAAGACACCAGTTGAAGTGACAGCAGAACCAGGATCTAAGGTTGAGTTGTTCGACAAAGACGGTAATAAGCTTGGTGAAGGCGTAGCGGACGAAAACGGAAAAGCTACCATCACACCAACGAAAGAGCTTCCAGCAGGAGACGTAACAGCGAAAGCAACAGATCCAGCAGGCAATGTATCAGAACCAAGTGTTCCAGCAACCGCAACTAAGGATACAAAAGCTCCAGCTAAACCAGAAGTTAAGACAGATCTAACAGATAAAGCAGGAACTAAGACACCAGTTGAAGTGACAGCAGAACCAGGATCTAAAGGTTGAGTTGTTCGACAAAGACGGTAATAAGCTTGGTGAAGGCGTAGCGGACGAAAACGGAAAAGCTACAATCACACCAACGAAAGAGCTTCCAGCAGGAGACGTAACAGCGAAAGCAACAGATCCAGCAGGCAATGTATCAGAACCAAGTGTTCCAGCAACAGCAACTAAGGATACAAAAAGCTCCAGCTAAACCAGAAAGTCAAAACAGATCTAACAGATAAAGCAGGAACTAAGACACCAGTTGAAGTGACAGCAGAACCAGGATCTAAGGTTGAGTTGTTCGACAAAGACGGTAATAAGCTTGGTGAAGGCGTAGCGGACGAAAAACGGAAAAAGCTACCATCACACCAACGAAAGAGCTTCCAGCAGGAGACGTAACAGCGAAAGCAACAGATCCAGCAGGCAATGTATCAGAACCAAGCATCCAGCAACGCAACTAGCAGATACAAAAAGCTCCAGCTAAACCAGAAAGTTAAGACAGATCTAACAGATAAAGCAGGAACTAAGACACCAGTTGAAGTGACAGCAGAACCAGGATCTAAGGTTGAGTTGTTCGACAAAGACGGTACAAGCTTGGTGAAGGCGTAGCGGACGAAAAACGGAAAAAGCTACAATCACACCAACGAAAGAGCTTCCAGCAGGAGACGTAACAGCGAAAGCAACAGATCCAGCAGGCAATGTATCAGAACCAAGTGTTCCAGCAAAACCGCAACTAGAGATACAAAAAGCTCCAGCTAAACCAGAAATCAAAACAGATCTAACAGATAAAGCAGGAACTAAGACACCAGTTGAAGTAAGTGCAGAACCAGGATCTAAGGTTGAGTTGTTCGACAAAGACGGTAATAAGCTTGGTGAAGGCGTAGCGGACGAAAACGGAAAAGCTACAATCACACCAACGAAAGAGCTTCCAGCAGGAGACGTAACAGCGAAAGCAACAGATCCAGCAGGCAATGTATCAGAACCAAGTGTTCCAGCAACCGCAACTAAGGATACAAAAGCTCCAGCTAAACCAGAAGTTAAGACAGATCTAACAGATAAAGCAGGAACTAAGACACCAGTTGAAGTGACAGCAGAACCAGGATCTAAGGTTGAGTTGTTCGACAAAGATGGTAACAAGCTTGGTGAAGGCGTAGCAGACGAAAACGGAAAAGCTACCATCACACCAACGAAAGAGCTTCCAGCAGGAGACGTAACAGCGAAATCAACAGATAAAGCTGGCAACCAATCAGAAGCAAGTGAACCAAAAGTTGCAACACCAGAAATAACAATAGGTAAAGATGTAGTTAAACCAGCGGATAAGACAGTAGTAGCAAATCCAGATGCCCTAACTCCAGAAGAGAAGAAAGCCATCGAAGACAAAGTTAAAGCCGTGAATCCAGGTGCGACTGTAGTAGTAGACGATAAAGGAAACGCAACAGTGACAACACCATCAGGAAACACAGCCGTTATTCCAGCAGCAGACTTGACTAAGTTAGGAGAAGACGCAGCTAAACCAAATGCAGGAAACGATGTAGTTAAACCAGCAGATAAGACTGTAGTAGCGAACCCAGAAAAACTTACAGATGCTGAGAAGAAAGCCATCGAAGATAAAGTTAAAGCTGTGAATCCAGGTGCGACTGTAGTAGTAGACGATAAAGGAAACGCAACAGTGACAACGCCATCAGGAAACACAGCCGTTATTCCAGCAGAAGACTTAACTAAGACATCAGAAGACGCAGCTAAACCAAATGCAGGAAACGATGTGGTTAAACCAGCAGATAAGACTGTGGTAGCGAACCCAGAAAAACTTACAGATGCTGAGAAGAAAGCCATCGAAGACAAAGTTAAAGCTGTGAATCCAGGTGCGACTGTAGTAGTAGACGATAAAGGAAACGCGACAGTGACAACACCATCAGGAAACACAGCCGTTATTCCAGCAGCAGACTTAACTAAGTCAGAGAAGACGCAGCTAAAACCAAATGCAGGAAACGATGTGGTTAAACCAGCAGATAAGACTGTGGTAGCGAACCCAGAAAAACTTACAGATGCTGAGAAGAAAGCCATCGAAGACAAAGTTAAAGCTGTGAATCCAGGTGCGACTGTAGTAGTAGACGATAAAGGAAACGCAACAGTGACAACACCATCAGGAAACACAGCCGTTATTCCAGCAGCAGACTTAACTAAGTCAGCAGAAGACGCAGCTAAGCCAAATGCAGGTAACGATGTGGTTAAACCAGCAGATAAGACTGTGGTAGCGAACCCAGAAAAACTTACAGATGCTGAGAAGAAAGCCATCGAAGACAAAGTTAAAGCAGTGAATCCAGGTGCGACTGTAGTAGTAGACGATAAAGGAAACGCAACAGTAACAACGCCATCAGGAAACACAGCCGTTATTCCAGCAGCAGACTTAACTAAGACAGCAGACGACGCAGCTAAGCCAAATGCAGGTAACGATGTGGTTAAACCAGCAGATAAGACTGTGGTAGCGAACCCAGAAAAACTTACAGATGCTGAGAAGAAAGCCATCGAAGACAAAGTTAAAGCAGTGAATCCAGGTGCGACTGTAGTAGTAGACGATAAAGGAAACGCTACAGTGACAACGCCATCAGGAAACACAGCCGTTATTCCAGCAGCAGACTTAACTAAGTCAGCTGAAGATATCTTTAAACAACGTCCATATGTACCATCAAATGGTGGCGGCAATAACAGTGGTAACGGTAACGGAACTTCTGGCAATAACGGAGCTACTAACACTGATGCAAAAGTGGATAAAGCGAAGTTAGAAGGTGCTATTCGTCAATTGGATGAATTAATCATTAAAGAATCAGCTAAGCTTGATGCAGAAACTGCAAAAGAAGCGAATGCATTATCAGCAGATGCTAAGAAAGTATTTGCCAATGCAGATGCAAGTCAAGCAGAAGTGGATGCAATGGTTAAACGTATCGAAGGCTTTATGGCGAAAGTTGCTTCATCAACTGATCATGCAACTCCAGCTAACGACCAAGCTGCTCAAACACCAGCTGTAGATTCAGCTACTATTCAAGCAGCATCTAATGCTAGCCAAGAAACATCAGCACAAGCAAATGCGCGTAAAGTAGCTAAAGAGTTACCAAATACAGGTACAGCAGATTCTACTGTAGCTATGGTAGCGGCTGCAGCAAGTGCATTACTTGGTCTTGGTCTTGCAGGTCGTCGTCGTAAAGAAGACGAAGAAGCTTAATTGGTAGATTGTTTGATAAACATCAGATGATAAATCCGATTTTTAAAGCTTAAACAAGTACCTCTCACAAGAAAATCTCCTAGCAGGAAAGCCTGCTAGGAGATTTTTGCATTTCAGGAAGTCGCAGGCTGACTTGGTAATCTCATAATATATCTATTTGAAACTAGAGCAGAACACCATGACTCTTAAAAATATTTCTATAAATTAATTTGTCTATTCTAATCTATTTGTTTTATATCTTATGTCGATATATTATATATTATTTTAAAGCCGTCATATTGACATACAATTTAATTTTTACTATAATTCTTGCAGGAGGATATATCTAATGAAAACAATAAAAAAATTGATGCAAATCGCATTAGCAGTCTTTTTTTCTTTGGTTTGCTAGCGACAAGTGCAGTATTAGCGGATGATGCTGATTCAGAAGGTTGGCAATTTGTCAAAGAAAAATGGTAGAACCTACTACAAGAAGGGGGAACTCAAAGAAAACGCTATGGCGAGTGATTGATGGCAAGTACTATTATTTTGATCATGTATCAGGAGAGATGGTTGTCGGCTGGCAATATATCCCGTTTCCATCTAAAGGTAGTACAATTGGTCCGTACTCAAATGGTTTAAGATTAGAATCTATGCCAATGCCACAATGGTATTTACTTTGGTCAAGATGGGGTACTTCAAGAATTTGTTGGCAAGCAAGTTTTAGAGGCAAAAAAACTGCTACAAATACCAACAAACATCATGGGGAACAATATGATAGTCCCAGCAGAGAAACGAGTCTATTATTTTGAAGATCAAACGTGAGTTATCACACCTTAAAAAAACTGGTTGGATTTATGACGAAGGGGCATTGGTATTATTTACTGAAGGATGGTAGCTTTCGATGCTCGTATCGACAGTTTAACGGTTGGGGAGCTAGTGCGTGGTTGGATTTTTCCTCACATGATGAAGATAACTCAAAAAGCTCCCATGGTACTATCTAGATCCAACAACTGCTGCATCATGCAAACAGGTTGGAAATACCTTGGTAATAAGTGGTACTACCTCCGTTCATCAGGAGCCATGGCAACTGGCTGGTATCAGGAAGGCTCAACTTGGTATTATCTAGACCAAGTCAAATGGTGATATGAAAAACTGGGCTGGCAATACCTCGGTAACAAGTGGTACTATCTCCGTTCATCAGGAGCTATGGTCAACTGGTTGGTTCCAGGTTAATGGCAAATGGTACTATGCTTACAGCTCAGGTGCTTTGGCAGTGAATACCACTGTAGATGGCTACTACGTCAACTATAATGGCGAATGGGATCCAATAATGAAAGAAGCGATTGTGAATGGCAAAGATGGCACAGCAACTGTCACTTACCCAGATGGTACAACAGCAGTAATCCCAGCAGATAAGGCAGTTAAGAAATCTAATCCAACAGCAACAGATGTTAAAGTAGGTAAAGATGGCACAACAGCAGTAATCCCAGCTAATAAAGCAGATGATAAGTCTAAGGATGCAGATGGTGTTAAAGATCCATCAGTAACACAAGTTACAGATCCAAGCAACTTGACAGACGCTGAAAAAGCTAAAGTAGCAGAAGCAGTTAAGAAATCTAACCCAACAGCAACAGATGTTAAAGTAGGTAAAGATGGCACAACTACAGTAACGTTCCCAGATGGTAGCACAGCTGTAATCCCAGCTGATAAAGCAGTTACATCTGCTGAACAAGGCTCACATGCAGTAGCACCAGCTGATAAAGCAGTTACATCTGCTGAACAAGGCTCACATGCAGCAACACCAGCTAAGAAAGCAGGAGCGAAAGAGTTGCCAAATACAGGTACAGCAGATTCTACTGTAGCTATGGTAGCAGCAGCCGCAAGTGCATTACTTGGTCTTGGTCTTGCAGGCCGTCGTCGTAAAGAAGACGAAGAAGCTTAATTGGCAGATTATTTGATAATTATCAGATGATAAGTCCGATTTTCAAAGCTTAAATAAGTACCTCTCATAAGAAAATCTCCTAGCAGGAAAGTCTGCTAGGGGATTTTTGCATTTCAGGAAGTTGAAGGCTGACTGTAAGCGCGTCATAATATAGTGGAGTGAAATAAGATGTGAAGAAATAGATTAGGAAATTCAAATTAATTTCTAGGAATATTTTAGTATGCACAATGTAGTATTCTAGATTCAATATGATATATTTTAGGAGTCATGGTGTACTATTATGGTTTCAATATACTATAATTTCTAAAAATATTTTCAAAGCCAAAGTGTACTACTACTGTTTCAATTTTTAATATGTTTCGTTATTATATGATTTTAAAGCCGTCATATTGACATACAATTTAATTTTTACTATAATTTTTGCAGGAGGATATATCTAATGAAAATAATAAAAAAATTGATGCAAATCGCATTAGCAGTCTTTTTCTTTGGTTTGCTAGCGACAAGTGCAGTATTGGCGGATGATGCTGACTCAGAAGGCTGGCAATTTGTCCAAGAAAATGGTAGAACCTACTACAAGAAGGGGGAACTCAAAGAAACCTACTGGCGAGTGATTGATGGTAAGTACTATTATTTTGATCCTTTATCTGGAGAGATGGTTGTCGGCTGGCAATATATACCTGCTCCACACGAAGGGGTTACGATTGGTTCTACCCTATAAATGCTTTAAGATTAGAATGCTATGCCTTTTAGACCAGATTGGTTTTACTTTGGTCAAGATGGGGTACTACAAGAATTTGTTGGTAAGCAAGTTTTAGAAGCAAAAACTGCTGCAAATACCAACAAACATCATGGGGAACAATATAATAGTCCAGCAGAGAAACGAGTCTATTATTTTGAAGATCAACGTAGTTATCACACCTTAAAAACTGGTTGGATTTATGATGAGGGGCACTGGTATTATTTACTGAAGGATGGTGGCTTTGATTCTCGCATCAACCGATTGACTGTTGGGGAGCTAGCACGTGGTTGGGTTAAGGATTTTCCTCTTACATATGATGAAGATAATCTAAAAGCTGCTCCATGGTATTATCTAGATCCAACAACTGCCATCATGCAAACTGGTTGGCAATATCTTGGTAATAAGTGGTACTATCTTCGCTCATCAGGAGCAATGGCAACTGGCTGGTATCAGGAAGGCTTAACTTGGTATTATTTAGACCAGTCAAATGGCGATATGAAAACGGGCTGGCAATACCTTGGTAACAAGTGGTACTATCTCCGTTCATCAGGAGCAATGGCAACTGGCTGGTTCCAGGTCGGTAGTAAATGGTACTATGCTTATAGCTCAGGTGCTTTAGCAGTGAATACCACTGTAGAAGGCTATTCTGTTAATTATAATGGCGAATGGGTTCAATAATGAAAGAGGCGATTGTAAAGGAAACAATCGCTTTTTTTGTGAAAATATAATAAAATAGATAGGAAAGAATAAATACTTGTATGAAAAATGGGACGGCTTATTCGTCTAGTAAAAGGAAAATATGACAAAAAAACTTGGTGTCGGTCAGGCGCATAGTAAGATTATTTTAATAGGGGAGCATGCGGTCGTTTATGGTTATCCTGCTATTTCCCTACCTCTTTTGGAGGTGGAGGTGACTTGTAAGGTGGTTCCTGCTGAAAGTCCTTGGCGCCTCTATGAGGAGGATACCTTGTCCATGGCGGTTTATGCTTCGCTTGAGTATTTGAATATCAAAGAAGCCTGCATTCGCTGTGAGATTGACTCGGCTATCCCTGAGAAGCGGGGAATGGGTTCGTCAGCTGCTATCAGCATAGCGGCCATTCGTGCGGTATTTGACTACTATCAGGTAGACCTGCCTCATGATGTACTAGAAATCTTGGTCAATCGGGCGGAGATGATTGCCCATATGAATCCTAGTGGTTTGGATGCTAAGACCTGTCTCAGTGACCAGCCTATTCGCTTTATCAAGAACGTAGGATTTACAGAGCTTGAGATGGCTCTATCCGCCTATTTGGTGATTGCCGATACGGGCGTTTATGGTCACACCCGTGAAGCCATCCAAGTGGTTCAAAACAAGGGCAAGGATGCCCTACCATTTTTGCATGCCTTGGGAGAATTGACCCAGCAGGCAGAAGAAGCGATTTCACAAAAAGATGCTGAAGAATTGGGACAAATCCTCAGTCAAGCCCATTTGCACTTAAAAGAAATTGGTGTCAGTAGCTCTGAGGCAGACTCTTTGGTTGAAACGGCGCTTAGTCATGGTGCTCTGGGTTCCAAGATGAGCGGTGGTGGACTAGGAGGCTGTATTATAGCCTTGGCAGATAATTTAACACACGCACAAGAATTAGCAGAAAGATTAGAAGAGAAAGGAGCTGTTCAGACATGGATCGAGAGCCTGTAACAGTACGTTCTTACGCAAATATTGCTATTATCAAATATTGGGGAAAGAAAAAAGAAAAAGAGATGGTGCCTGCTACTAGCAGTATCTCTCTGACTTTAGAAAATATGTACACGGAGACGACTTTGTCATCTCTACCGACGGATGCGACAGCTGATACCTTTTATATCAATGGTCAGTTACAAAATGAGGCAGAGCATGCTAAGATGAGCAAAATTATTGACCGCTATCGTCCAGCTGGTGAAGGATTTGTTCGTATCGATACTCAGAACAATATGCCTACCGCGGCTGGCCTGTCCTCAAGTTCTAGTGGTTTGTCCGCCCTGGTCAAAGCTTGCAATGCTTATTTCAAGCTTGGATTGGATAGAAGTCAGTTGGCACAGGAGGCTAAGTTTGCCTCAGGCTCTTCTTCTCGGAGTTTTTATGGACCACTCGGTGCCTGGGATAAGGATAGTGGGGAAATTTATCCTGTAGAGACAGACTTGAAACTAGCTATGATTATGTTGGTGCTAGAGGACAAGAAAAAACCAATCTCTAGTCGTGATGGGATGAAACTTTGTGTGGAAACATCGACGACCTTTGATGACTGGGTGCGTCAGTCTGAGAAGGATTATCAGGATATGCTGGTTTACCTCAAGGAAAATGACTTTGCCAAGGTTGGGGAATTAACGGAGAAAAATGCCCTGGCTATGCACGCTACGACCAAAACAGCATCACCAGCCTTTTCTTATCTGACGGATGCAAGCTATGAAGCCATGGACTTTGTCCGCCAGCTTCGTGAGCAAGGAGAAGCTTGCTACTTTACCATGGATGCTGGTCCCAATGTCAAGGTCCTCTGTCAAGAGAAAGACTTGGAGCATTTATCAGAAATCTTCGGTCAACGTTATCGCTTGATTGTGTCAAAAACAAAGGATTTGAGTCAAGATGATTGCTGTTAAAACTTGCGGAAAACTCTATTGGGCAGGTGAATATGCTATTTTAGAGCCAGGGCAGTTGGCCTTGATAAAGGCTATTCCTATCTATATGAAGGGCGAGATTGCTTTTTCTGATAGTTACCGTATCTACTCGGATATGTTTGATTTTGCAGTGGACTTGACACCAAATCCTGACTATAGCTTGATTCAAGAAACGATTGCTTTAGTGGAAGATTTCCTCGTTTATCGTGGGCAGACCTTGCGACCTTTTTCTCTAGAAATCCGTGGAAAAATGGAACGAGAAGGGAAAAAGTTTGGTCTGGGTTCTAGCGGCAGCATCGTTGTCTTGGTTGTCAAGGCTTTACTAGCTCTGTATGATGTTTCTGTTGATCAGGAGCTCTTGTTCAAGTTGGCTAGCGCTGTCTTGCTCAAGCGCGGAGATAATGGTTCTATGGGGGACCTTGCCTGTATCGTAGCAGAGGATTTGGTTCTCTACCAATCTTTTGATCGCCAAAAGGTAGCTGCTTGGCTAAAAGAAGAAAATTTGGCGACTGTTTTAGAACGTGATTGGGGCTTTTCAATTTCACAAGTGAAACCAGCCCTAGAATGTGATTTTCTAGTGGGATGGACCAAGGAAGTGGCTGTATCGAGCCAAATGGTCCAGCAAATCAAGCAAAATATCAATCAGAATTTTTTAAGTTCCTCAAAAGAAACGGTGGCTTCTTTGGTAGAAGCCTTGGAGCAGGGGAAATCAGAAGAAATTATCGATCAAGTAGAAGTAGCCAGCAAGCTCTTAGAAGGCTTGAGCACAGATATTTACACGCTTTCGCTTAGACAGCTGAAAGAAGCCAGTCAAGATTTGCAGGCTGTTGCTAAGAGTAGCGGCGCGGGTGGTGGTGACTGTGGCATTGCCTTGAGTTTTGATGCGCAATCAACTGAAACCTTAAAAACTCGCTGGGCCAATCTGGAGATTGAGCTCTTATACCAAGAAAGGATAGGACATGACGACAAATCGTAAGGACGAGCACATCCGCTATGCCCTTGAGCAGAAAAGTTCCTATAATAGCTTTGATGAGGTGGAGTTGATTCATTCTTCCTTGCCTCTTTACGACCTGGATGAAATCGATCTGTCGACAGAGTTTGCTGGTCGAAAGTGGGACTTTCCTTTTTATATCAATGCTATGACGGGTGGAAGCGATAAGGGAAGAGAAATCAATCAAAAGCTGGCTCAGGTGGCGGAAGCCTGTGGAATTTTATTTGTAACGGGTTCTTATAGCGCAGCCCTCAAAGATCCAACAGATGAATCTTTTTCTGTCAAATCTAGCCATCCAAATCTCCTTCTTGGAACCAATATTGGATTAGACAAGCCTGTCGAGTTAGGTCTTCAGACTGTAGAAGAAATGAATCCTCTTCTCCTACAAGTACATGTCAATGTCATGCAGGAATTGCTCATGCCTGAGGGAGAAAGAAGGTTCAGAAGCTGGCAATCGCATCTAGTAGATTATAGCAAGCAAATCCCCGTCCCTATTGTTCTCAAGGAAGTAGGCTTTGGAATGGATGCCAAGACCATCGAAAGAGCCTATGAACTGGGTGTTCGTACAGTGGATCTATCAGGTCGTGGCGGTACCAGCTTTGCCTATATTGAAAATCGTCGCAGTGGTCAACGTGACTACCTCAATCAATGGGGCCAGTCTACCATGCAAGCCCTTCTCAATGCCCAAGAATGGAAAGACAAGGTCGAACTCTTGGTCAGTGGAGGCGTTCGGAATCCGCTGGATATGATTAAGTGCTTTGTCTTTGGGGCTAAGGCTGTGGGACTGTCTCGAACAGTTCTGGAATTGGTTGAAAACTACTCAGTCGAAGAAGTGATTGGTATTGTCCAAGGCTGGAAAGCGGATCTACGCTTTATCATGTGTGCTCTTAATTGTGCCACCATAGCAGATCTGCAAAAAGTAGACTATCTTCTTTATGGAAAATTAAAAGAAGCAAAAGATCAGATGAAAAAGGCGTAACCACCGCCTTTTTTCCATCTTCAGACCGAGGTGACTTTTTTGAATTGTGATAAAATAGAAAGCAGAGGATGAACCTATGAGAAAATTTAAAATCTTTTTATTTATTGAAGCCTGTCTTTTGACAGGAGCTCTGATTTTGATGGTTTCAGAGCATTTTTCGCGTTTTCTGCTTATACTATTCCTCTTTTTGCTTTTGATTCGCTATTACACTGGTAAAGAGGGCAATAATCTTCTTTTAGTAGTGGCAACAATTCTCTTCTTTTTCATCGTCATGCTCAATCCTTTTGTGATTCTAGCTATTTTTGTTGCGGTCATCTATAGTCTTTTTCTTCTTTATCCGATGATGAATCAGGAAAAAGAGCAAACTAATTTGGTGTTTGAAGAGGTGGTAACGGTTAAGAAGGAGAAAAATCGTTGGTTTGGAAATCTCCATCATTTTTCAAGCTACCAAACTTGCCAGTTTGATGATATCAATCTCTTTCGTCTCATGGGCAAGGACACTATTCATCTGGAGAGGGTCATCTTAATCAATCATGACAATGTCATTATTCTCAGAAAGATGGTAGGAACGACCAAAATCATTGTACCTGTAGATGTGGAAGTCAGTCTCAGCGTTAACTGTCTCTATGGTGATTTGACTTTTTTCAACCAGCCCAAGCGAGCCCTCCGCAATGAACACTATCATCAGGAAACGAAAGATTATCTCAAGAGTAACAAGAGTGTCAAGATTTTCTTGACCACTATGATTGGAGATGTTGAGGTGGTTAGAGGATGAAAAAAACAAGCTTATGTAATCATTGCTCATCACCTCCTTTCCTCTTTGTCTTATTTTTCTCCCACAGCTTGCTGGACATCCTTGACTTTGACTGGTCTATTTTCTTGCACGATGTCGAAAAAACAGAAAAATTTATCTTTTTGTTGTTGGTTTTCAGCATGTCCATGACATTTCTCTTAGCCCTGTTTTGGAGAGGTGTTGAAGAGCTTTCTCTAAGAAAAATGCAGGCTAATCTCAAGCGTTTGTTGGCAGGACAAGAAGTGGTTCAGGTTGCAGATCCAGACTTGGATGCCAGTTTCAAGTCCTTGTCAGGTAAACTGAACCTTTTGACAGAAGCTCTTCAAAAAGGCTGAAAAATCACAGTCTTGATCAGGAAGAGGAAATCATCGAGAAAGAACGGAAGCGGATTGCTAGAGATTTGCACGATACAGTCAGTCAGGAGTTGTTTGCGGCCCACATGATTTTGTCAGGTATCAGTCAGCAGGCTTTGAAATTGGAGAGAGAAAAGATGCAGACCCAGTTGCAGAGTGTCACAGCTATTTTAGAAACTGCCCAGAAGGATTTGCGAGTCTTGCTCCTGCATTTGCGACCAGTTGAACTGGAGCAGAAGAGTCTGGTTGAAGGAATCCAAATCCTCTTAAAAGAGCTTGAGGACAAGAGTGATCTCAAGGTTAGTTTCAAGCAAAAATGTGACGGAAATTGCCTAAGAAAAATCGAAGAGCATATCTTCCGTATCCTGCAAGAATTGATCAGCAATACCCTCCGCCATGCCCAGGCATCTTGTTTAGATGTCTATCTCTATCAGACAGATTTTGAATTGCAGCTGAAGGTGGTGGACAATGGGATTGGTTTCCAGTTGGGGAGTTTAGATGACCTGAGTTATGGACTCCGCAATATCAAGGAACGAGTTGAAGACATGGCAGGGACGGTTCAGTTATTGACAGCTCCCAAGCAAGGGCTGGCAGTTGATATCCGTATTCCCCTGCTCGATAAGAAATGATAAAGGAGTAAAGATGAAAATTTTATTAGTAGATGACCATGAAATGGTCCGCTTGGGCTTGAAAAGCTACTTTGACCTCCAAGATGATGTAGAAGTTGTGGGTGAGGCATCCAACGGATCTCAAGGTATTGATTTGGCCTTAGAACTGCGTCCAGATGTTATTGTCATGGATATTGTCATGCCTGAGATGAATGGAATTGACGCGACCTTGGCCATCCTCAAAGAATGGCCTGAAGCTAAGATTTTGATTGTGAGCTCTTATTTGGACAATGAAAAAATCATGCCTGTCTTGAATGCTGGTGCTCGTGGCTATATGCTTAAGACTTCTAGTGCAGATGAACTGCTCCATGCTGTCCGTAAGGTGGCTGCTGGGGAGTTGGCCATTGAGCAAGAGGTCAGCAAAAAAGTCGAATACCACCGCAATCATATGGAGCTTCATGAGGAGCTGACTGCGCGTGAGCGAGATGTGCTTCAACTCATCGCCAAGGGCTATGAAAATCAGCGCATCGCAGATGAACTTTTTATATCTCTCAAGACAGTCAAGACCCACGTATCCAATATCCTAGCCAAGCTTGAGGTCAGTGATCGCACACAGGCAGCAGTCTATGCCTTTCAGCACCACTTGGTAGGGCATGAGGAGTTTTAGATGAGTCTAACAGATTTACTTGTTGAGCTAGAAGCAACAAAAGTTTCAAAAAAGGCAGGTTCCATGGAAGCCTATATGCGTCATCAATTTTCCTTTCTAGGCGTTGCGGCGCCAGAAAGAAATAAACTCTATAAAAAATATTTTCCAGAAGCGAAAAAAACAAAGATTATCGATTGGGATTTTGTAGACACTTGCTGGGAAAAAGAATCTAGAGAATACCAGTATGTGGCTGCCAATTATTTGAAAACTATGCAGTCTTATCTAAAGGACAGCGATTTGCCTAGGCTAGAGCAGTTAGTAGTGACAAAATCCTGGTGGGATACGGTAGATATCCTAGATCGAGTAGTAGGTAGTTTGGTGTACAATAAGCCGAAACTGGAACAAATAATCCTCCAATGGAGTTTATCAGATAATATCTGGCTAAGACGTGTCGTTATTGACCACCAGTTATTAAGAAAAGAGAAGACCAATGTTCAATTAATGGAAAAGATTCTGCTTTATAATTTGAACCAAACAGAATTCTTTATCAATAAAGCCATTGGCTGGGCTCTAAGAGACTACTCCAAAACCAATCCAGCTTGGGTAGCAGGTTTCATTGAGAAAAACAAGGAAAGAATGGCTGACCTTAGTATCAAAGAAGCGAGTAAGTATCTCTAGCGTGATAAAATAATTTTTTCACAATATTTTTATGTTATTTGTTGACATTCATTTTATAGGGGAGTAGAATAGAGTTATAAATAGATAAAATAATATATTGATTATAAAAAAGATTAATATGAACTCAAAAGGAGGTTAAAATCATGTCCCCGTAAATTATCAAAATAAGGTCACTAGAGCGTTAAGGAATTTTGAAGAAAGGATTTTTGTCATGAAAAAATATATTACTTATGCAGCTTTATTACTTACTTCAGGAGCTTTACTATCAACTACTTATGTAGTTAATGCAGAAACTACAACGTCTACCACTAAAGTGACTACATCACAAACAATTTCACAGTATACAAGCGAGAAAGAAGCAATTGATCAACTTGTTAAAGAAGGTAAAATTAAGGTTGAAGATGCAGAACAAGTTAAGTTGGTAGGATTTTCTCCTAGAGAATTAACTCAAGTAGAAAGTAATCAAGAAAAAATAGCATTTAATCAAAATAGAGATGATAAAGGAACTTGGATGAAAACAGATGGTCGCTGGTGGTTCAAATATAGTTCAGGTGGGTATGCTAAACATTGGGAATTGTTAGATGAGAAATGGTATTATTTTGATGATCAAGGTTGGATGAAATCAAATGAGTGGATTAACTCAGATGGTAATTGGTATTATCTTTCAAATGATGGTGCTATGTTAACTGGTTATAATCGAGTTGGAGATACTCCTTATTTCTTTAGGACAAGTGGAGTACTAGTTGAAAAATAAAGGAGAAGCTGTAGCTGAATATGCTAAGACGTTTGCAAATAAAAATTCCTGTCTTGCCATATGAACCTGCTGGTAGAGACTTGGATAAGGGTGTAGATTGCTCAGGATTTACGATGGCTATTCATGCTAAGTTCGATATTTATATTGGTAGAACAACTGGAGAACAAGCTGAAGGAGGGAAATTTATATATAGTGGCTCTCAACTTCCTGGAGATTTAATATTGATACAATGCAACCGAGGTTCAAATCAACATGTAAGTATCTACGTTGGAGGGTGGAAAAGTTGTTCATACTAATTGAAGGTCGAAAGTTTCTTATATGAATCAATACGGAATGGATCAAAATACAATCCGTAGATATTGAGTATTGTCTAATCTTTCATAATGAACAGTATTAGAATATAGCTAAATAAAGAGGTAAGTCCTCCTATAGCTATTCAATAAAGGAGAAATGGCTATGAAAAATCTAAATTACTCACACTTGGTCTGCAGGTGCTGGTCTACTTTGTCTATCTAATAATGGACAAAATAACCCTTATAAAGATGGTGACATTGTTCGTTTAGGTGATGGATATGAATATCTGATTACAGCAAAATTTGACGGAAATAACTTTACTGATGTTATCGTGGATAAAAACACTTGGTATATCAAACCTGAGTTCAAGAAGTTTTCCGACAAATATGGGGATCAAGTTTCCAATACGATGTTGGCTTTAGTGGATAATAAAGAAGAAGGACAAGAAATTGATCCTAAAGCTGTTATTCGTAATTTCCAAAATCTACCAGGTCGATATTACTTTGGAGCAGATGGTCGTAGAGTATTACCACTTCCAGAGATGACAACTAGATCAGAAATCAAAAAAGTTGGCAATGATCTTTATCTAGAAGACTCAGGTGTACGACTTAGACTTCCATCTACTAACTTCACAATCAATAACAATAAACTATACCATTTAGATAATGGACAAGGTAAGCTTAAAACAGGTTACTTTGTATTGATTGATGACGGTATGTCTACAACCCACTATCATTTCCTTGTATATGCAGACCAATCTGGTGAGGTTCTTAAGATGAAACGCTTGCCATCAAGATTTTCAGATTATTTTGACAAAGAAATCGATGGTTTCTATGGTCAAAAAATTAAGATTACACAGCCAAATAAGTATGAATATTACAAGGTTCTTGTAGTTAAATAATACAAAACGAATCGCCCAATGAGGGATGTGGGGGCGATTCGTTTTTTACTGTAATCAGCCATTATTAAACATCTTTTATAAGATTATATTCGAAACCTAAAGAAAACTAAGAAGAAACCGTACCTCTAGCATGATTGAAAAGCGCATTCATTACTTGAAAAAAGTCGCCCATTTATGTTATAATAGACTGTATTTAAAAAATTTTAAGGAGAAATGACAGAATGTCTGTATCATTTGAAAACAAAGAAACAAACCGTGGTGTCTTGACTTTCACTATCTCTCAAGACCAAATCAAACCAGAATTAGACCGTGTCTTCAACTCAGTGAAGAAATCTCTTAATGTTCCAGGTTTCCGTAAAGGTCACCTTCCACGTCCTATCTTTGACAAAAAATTTGGTGAAGAGTCACTTTACCAAGACGTTATGAACGCTCTTTTGCCAAATGCTTATGAAGCAGCTGTAAAAGAAGCTGGTCTTGAAGTGGTTGCTCAACCAAAAATTGACGTAACTTCAATGGAAAAAGGTCAAGACTGGGTTATCACTGCTGAAGTTGTTACAAAACCTGAAGTAAAATTGGGTGACTACAAAAACCTTGAAGTATCAGTAGATGTAGAAAAAGAAGTCACTGACGCTGACGTTGAAGAGCGTATCGAACGCGAACGCAACAACTTGGCTGAATTGGTTATCAAGGAAGCTGCTGCTGAAAACGGCGACACTGTTGTCATCGACTTCGTTGGTTCTATCGACGGTGTTGAATTTGATGGCGGAAAAGGTGAAAACTTCTCACTTGGACTTGGTTCAGGTCAATTCATCCCTGGTTTCGAAGACCAATTGGTAGGTCACTCAGCTGGTGAAACTGTTGATGTTATCGTAACATTCCCAGAAGACTACCAAGCAGAAGACCTTGCAGGTAAAGAAGCTAAATTCGTAACAACTATCCACGAAGTAAAAGCTAAAGAAGTTCCAGCTCTTGACGATGAGCTTGCAAAAGACATCGACGAAGAAGTTGAAACACTTGCTGAATTGAAAGAAAAATACCGCAAGGAATTGGCTGCTGCTAAAGAAGAAGCTTACAAAGATGCAGTTGAAGGTGCAGCAATTGATAAAGCTGTAGAAAACGCTGAAATCGTAGAACTTCCAGAAGAAATGATCCACGAAGAAGTTCACCGTTCAGTAAACGAATTCCTTGGAAACTTGCAACGTCAAGGTATCAACCCTGACATGTACTTCCAAATTACTGGAACTACTCAAGAAGACCTTCACAATCAATACCAAGCAGAAGCTGAGTCACGTACTAAGACTAACCTTGTTATCGAAGCAGTTGCGAAAGCTGAAGGATTTGATGCTTCAGAAGAAGAAATCCAAAAAGAAATCGAGCAATTGGCTGCAGATTACAACATGGAAGTGGCACAAGTACAAAGCTTGCTTTCAGCTGATATGTTGAAACACGATATCACAATCAAAAAAGCTGTTGAGTTGATCACAAGCACAGCAACAGTAAAATAATCTTAATAAACAAAAATCCCACCTGAATTGGTGGGTTTTCTGATGCACTATTTTCCAAAAATCTCTTTGAGGTCTGCTTCTGTAATCCCAATCATGGCTGGGATGCTGTCCCAGTTTTCTTCTGTTAGGATGTAGGGTTGTTCAGAGGTACTTGATGTGGCTGTTTCAGAGATAGCTTGTTGTTTTTCTTCAATAGTTTCCAATAAATCATTGAAGCGTTCAATCAGATAGGTTTTTCGGGCGGTTCCAATGTGTTGGGTAGCATAGTCAAAGGCCTGTAATTCGCCTAGTAAGATAAGCTTGCTTTTGGCGCGTGTAATGGCTGTATAGATCAGATTGCGCTCCAGCATACGCCTGCTAGCACTAGTGATAGGTAGGATGACAACAGGGAACTCACTTCCCTGTGATTTATGGATACTCATAGCATAGGCCAGGCGAATCTTGTACCATTCGTTACGTGGGTAAGAGACCTCATTGCCATCAAATCAATGACAATCTCGTCTTGTTTCGACTCGGTGTATTTACCAGGAATCAGGTCTGTGATGGCTCCTAGATCCCCATTAAAGACATTGATTTCAGCATCATTGACCAGGTGAATGACCTTGTCGCCCTTACGATAATGGCACTGGGGAGCTTCAAAACTAAGTTGGTCTTTTTGTGGTGGGTTAAGGAGGTCTTGCATGAGCTGGTTGATGGCATCAATCCCTGCCGTCCCTCTGTACATGGGAGCCAGAACTTGGATATCACGGGCAGGAATACCACTTCTGAGGGCAGCGCCTAAGATTTTTTCAATCGTAGCTGGAATATGGCCACTAGCAATTTCAAAGTAGGAACGGTCTGCTTTTTTCTGGGTAAAGTCAGCTGGCAAGATGCCCTGTCGAATTTGACTAGCTAGGGTGACGATGGTTGATTCTTCGCTTTGACGGTAAATTTTTTCCAAGCGAGTCTGAGGAATCAAGGGAATATGAAGCAGATCCGCTAGAACCTGTCCAGGACTGACAGACGGCAACTGGTCGCTGTCACCCACGATGAGGATCTTACTGTTAGAAGAGATATTGGAAAAGAGTTGATTGGCCAGCCAAGTATCCACCATAGAAAATTCATCCACGATAATAAAGTCGGAATCCAGATAATCTTCCAGATGACTGGTGTCATCGTCACCTGTCATTCCTAAATGACGGTGTATGGTCGCACTTGGCAAGCCTGTCAATTCATTCATACGGCGAGCTGCTCGGCCAGTTGGAGCGGCAAGAAGAATCGGCAGGTTGCTTTTTTTCCTGAGGTCAAGTCCTTCTAAAAGGGCGTAAACAGCGATAATCCCATTGATAACAGTTGTCTTACCAGTACCAGGCCCACCTGTAAGGATAAAGACCTTGTTCTGGATAGCATCGCAGATAGCTTGTTTTTGAATGCTATCATACTCAATTCCCAGTTCTTCCTCGACAGTAGCGATATGTTTTTGAATGGTTTCTAAATCCTGGCTCTTCTGTTTTCCTTTTTCAAGGATACGGACCAAGTGACTGCGGATGCCTTCCTCAGCGAAAAAGAGGCTGTTGTCAAAAATTTTGGTATCAATCTGCTGAATCTTGTCTTCTTCAATCAGGTAGGAGAGCTCTTGGGCCACTTGGCTGGGATCCAGTTCCACGGGGCGAGAAGATTCAAGGAGAGTAAGGGTTTGTTCTAGCAGATCCCGTGCTTCAATATAGGTGTCCCCTGTTTCCATACAGGCCTGAAAAAGACTATGTACTAGACCGGCGCGGAAGCGTTCAGGAGCCTGACTTTCGATACCTAGTTCTTCCGCTAATTGGTCAGCAATGGTAAAGCCCAAGCCCTTGATATCCTCAACCAATTGGTAGGGATAATTTTCAACCACATTAAGGGTTTCTTCCTTGTAAAAGTCTTGAATTTGAAAGGCTAGTTTATTGGGAATACCGTAGTTGGCAAGTTTGGCCAAAACCATCTCCGTTCCGTAGTTGAGACGGAGAGTGGAGACGAAAGCCTCGCGATTTTTGGCAGAGAGTCCTGCGATACCTTCTAACTTTTCTGGGTGTTGCAGAATTTCGTCAATGGTATTTTCGCCATAGGTGTCCACTATTTTCTGAGCTGTTTTGAGACCAATTCCCTTGAAATGGCTACTTGAAAAGTATTTGACAAGCCCTTTGTTAGTTGGTTTTGCGCGTTCATAACGGCTGATTTGCAGCTGCTCCCCGTATTTGGAGTGCTGGACAATTTGCCCCCAAAAAGTATAGTCTTCTCCCTCAATCACGTCAGCCATGGTACCAGTGACAATAATTTCAAAATCATCAAAGTTTTCTGCGTCTGTATCGTCGATTTCTAGGAGGAGGATGCGATAAAAATTGCTGGGATTTTCAAAAATAATCCGTTCAATGGTTCCTGAAAAATAAACTTCCATAAAATTCCTTTGCATGAATAGGTGAGAGTTAATACTCTTAGAAAATCTCTTCAAACCACGTCAGCTTCCATCTGCAACCTCAAAACACTGTTTTGAGCAACCTGCGGCTAGCTTCCTAGTTTGCTCTTTGATTTTCATTGAGTATAACTTTGTTTCTATCTTAATCAAACTGGATAGTGAATAATCATCTTATCATGATAGAAGAAGAGGCTGAGATTGTTGATTCTCGGCCTCTTAGGATTCTTAAAATGTTCCGATACGGGTGATTGGCCAGAAGCGGAATTTAGCTTCCCCTGTGATATCTTTTGCTTTGAAGGTACCTACGTGGCGGCTGTCGCTTGAAACCAGGCGATCGTCTCCGAGGAGAAGGTACTCTCCTTCTGGGACAGTAAAGCTAAAGTTAGTATTGTAGTTGACATCGACTGTGAAGGCTTGGGCTTTGAGCGATACTTCTAAAGAAAGTTCCTTTATTTCCTTCAAAGCCCTTGCCTGAGTATGTGCTTTGGAGTTTATCATCCTTGAAACGTTTGATGTAGTCAGCTAGGTAAGGCTCATCCGTCTCTTTATCATTGATGTAAAGTTTATCGTTTTCGTAACGGATGGTATCGCCAGGCATTCCGATGACACGTTTGACAATGTCCTTATTACCATCTTCCTCATGGGCCACCACGATATCAAAACGGTCAATAGGGAGGTGTTTGACAACAAAGAGGATTTCGCCATCCGCTAGGGTAGGATCCATGGAATGTCCTTCTACGCGGACATTACTCCAAAAAAAGATACGGCTCAAAGCTAGTAATGACAGAATCAGGAGGAACAATCCCCACTCTTTTAGGAAATTTTTAAATGAATTCATAATTTACCTTTCTAAGCGTTTTTTCGCTTTTTCAGTATTTTTAAAGTGCAGTTTGGCGCAGAAGTTAAGTCCCTGCATACCATAGGCTTGCAAAATCTGGCTAGCTACCTTATCAGAAGCCGTTCCAGCTCCACTTGGAAGTTGATAGCCCAGTTCTCGTCCTAGATTTTCAAGATTTTCCAGAAAGAGATCACGCGCAATGATAGAAGAAACTGCGACAGCCAAGTATTTTCCCTCAGCCTTTTCTTCCAAGCTGATAGGATTGCTGAAACGGTTTGCCTCTTGTGCCAAGTACTTGTCATAATTTTTAGCACTGGTAAAGGCATCAATCACAATTTTCTCAGGCTGAGCACCTTTTTGAAGGAGGAGATAGATAGCCTGGTTATGGAGGGCTACTTTAACCGAAACAGCATTGTAGCGGTCTCCAATGACCTCGTTGTACTTGCTGGGTGAGAGAAGCAGTGCCTGGTGCTGGATTTTTTCCTTGAGGATAGGGGCAATCTGACGAATCTTTTGGTCGGTCAGAGTTTTAGAATCTCCCACACCGAGTTTTCGTAAAAAGTCATGCTGGTCAGGTGTGACAAAGGAAGCCACAACTGCAAGCCCACCAAAGTAGGAACCATTCCCTACCTCATCTGTCCCAATCAAAGGGAGATTTTGTCCGCTAGTTTCCTCTACAACTTGATAGCCAAAGAAACTGGCGTATTTCTCAGCTCCTTCACCCTGAAGCAAGACCTTTCCAGAAGTATAGATAGAAGCCGTTGCTTGAGGTAGTCGCAAAAAGTAGCGAATATAGGGATTCTTGCTGGGAGCCAGACTGGTTTGATAGTGTTCAAGAAAAGCCTGAATCTCCTTTTCACTTGGTGTGAGTGTTATACTTGTCATAGTTTCTATTGTATCATAAAAGCAGGCAAATTTGTAAAAACTGACAAAATTAGCGAATTTTGGTATAATATCGTGAGGTGAATTTTATGGCAAATCTAAATCGATTCAAATTTACATTCGGGAAAAAATCATTAACCTTGACAAGCGAACATGATAATCTCTTTATGGAGGAAATCGCCAAGGTTGCGACAGAAATACCAAGCAATTAAAGAACAAATGCCTAGTGCAGACGATGAAACCATCGCTCTTTTGTTGGCAGTCAACTGTTTATCAACTCAGCTCAGCCGTGAGATTGAATTTGACGATAAGGAGCAAGAGCTAGAAGAACTCCGTCACAAGCTTGTGACTTGTAAGCAAGAACAGAGCAAGATTGAGGATTCCTTATGATTTCACTCCTTCTTCTATTGGTCTTAGCTTGGGGATTTTATATCGGCTATCGGAGAGGCCTGCTCTTACAGATTTATTATCTGATTTCAGCCATGGCATCGGCTTTTATGGCTGGCCAGTTTTACAAGGGGCTGGGAGAACAATTCCATTTATTACTCCCTTATGCAAATCCGCAGGAAGGCCAGGGAACTTTCTTTTTCCCATCGGATCAACTCTTTCAGTTGGATAAGGTCTTTTACGCAGGGATCGGCTATTTGCTTGTATTTGGGATTGTTTATAGCATCGGTCGTTTACTTGGTCTCTTGTTACACTTACTTCCTAGTAAAAAACTGGGAGGTAAGTTGTTCCAAGTTTCAGCAGGTATCTTATCCATGTTGGTGACCTTATTTGTCTTGCAAATGGCCTTGACCATACTAGCAACGATTCCCATGGCAGCTATACAAAATCCTCTTGAAAAGAGTATCGTCGCAAAACACATCATCCAGAGCATACCAGTAACGACTAGTTGGCTCAAACAAATCTGGGTGACAAATTTAATCGGATAAAAAGGGCAGGAGTTTTCCTAGCCCTTTGTTTACAGATTTGACTCGAATCTATTAGAATATAAAAAGCTAATACACCTAGACATTCAAAGACAAGGAAATAAAGATGAATAAGAAAATATTAGAAACATTAGAGTTCAATAAGGTCAAGGCCTTGTTTGAGCCTCATTTGTTGACCGAGCAGGGCTTGGAGCAATTGAGACAGCTGGCTCCGACTGACAAAGCAGATAAAATCAAACAGGCTTTTGCTGAGATGAAGGAAATGCAGGCTCTCTTTGTTGAGCAACCGCATTTCACTATTCTCTCAACTAAGGAAATTTCAGGAGTCTGCAAGCGTTTGGAGATGGGAGCAGACCTCAATATCGAGGAGTTTCTACTCTTGAAGCGCGTGCTTCTTGCCAGTCGAGAACTGCAAAGTTTTTATGCTAATCTGGAAAATGTCAGCTTGGAGGAATTAGCCCTTTGGTTTGAGAAATTACACGATTTTCCGCAATTACAAGGAAATCTCCAAGCCTTTAATGATGCAGGTTTCATTGAAAATTTTGCCAGTGAAGAATTGGCGCGCATCCGTCGAAAAATCCATGACAGCGAGAGTCAGGTCCGCGATGTCTTGCAAGATTTGCTCAAACAAAAAGCGCAGATGTTGACAGAAGGAATCGTTGCTAGCAGAAATGGTCGTCAGGTTTTACCAGTCAAAAATACCTACCGCAATAAGATTGCAGGTGTCGTTCATGATATTTCTGCTAGTGGAAACACCGTCTATATCGAACCCCGTGAGGTGGTCAAACTGAGCGAAGAAATTGCTAGTTTGCGAGCAGATGAGCGTTATGAAATGCTTCGCATTCTCCAAGAAATCTCGGAGCGTGTTCGTCCTCATGCGGCTGATATTGCCAATGACGCCTGGATTATCGGTCATCTGGACTTGATTCGTGCCAAGGTCCGATTTATCCAAGAAAGGCAAGCAGTCGTTCCTCAGCTGTCAGAAAATCAGGAAATTCAACTGCTCCATGTATGTCATCCTCTGGTTAAAAATGCCGTCGCAAATGATGTCCATTTTGGTCAAGATTTAACAGCGATTGTCATTACAGGTCCCAATACAGGTGGGAAGACCATCATGCTTAAAACTCTGGGATTGACGCAGGTTATGGCTCAGTCAGGTTTGCCGATTTTAGCAGATAAGGGAAGTCGTGTTGGTATTTTTGAAGAAATTTTTGCCGATATTGGAGATGAGCAGTCTATTGAGCAGAGCTTGTCTACCTTCTCTAGTCACATGACCAATATCGTGGATATTCTTGGCAAGGTTAACCAACATTCACTCTTACTTTTGGATGAGTTGGGGGCTGGTACAGATCCCCAAGAAGGAGCTGCTCTTGCCATGGCTATTCTGGAAGACCTTCGCCTGCGTCAAGTCAAGACAATGGCTACTACTCACTATCCGGAACTAAAGGCCTATGGTATTGAGACAGACTTTGTTCAAAATGCCAGCATGGAGTTTGATACTGCGACTCTTCGCCCGACCTATCGCTTTATGCAGGGTGTGCCTGGCCGAAGCAATGCTTTTGAAATTGCTAAACGTTTAGGGCTATCTGAAGTTATCGTAGGGGATGCCAGTCAGCAGGTTGATCAGGACAATGATGTTAATCGTATCATTGAGCAACTGGAAGAGCAGACGCTAGAGAGCCGCAAACGCTTGGACAATATCCGTGAGGTGGAGCAAGAAAATCTCAAGATGAACCGCGCTCTCAAAAAGCTCTACAATGAGCTCAATCGTGAAAAGGAAACCGAGCTTAACAAGGCGCGTGAACAGGCTAGTGAGATTGTGGACATGGCTCTAAGTGAAAGTGACCAGATTCTCAAAAATCTCCACAGTAAATCCCAACTCAAACCCCATGAAATCATTGAAGCCAAGGCCAAGTTGAAAAAATTGGCTCCTGAAAAAGTAGATTTGTCTAAAAACAAGGTCCTTCAAAAGGCCAAGAAAAAACGAGCTCCCAAGGTGGGAGATGATATCGTGGTTCTCAGTTATGGTCAGCGTGGTACCTTGACCAGCCAACTCAAAGATGGCCGCTGGGAAGCCCAAGTCGGTCTGATTAAGATGACCTTGGAAGAAAAAGAATTTGACCTCGTTCAAGCCCAGCAAGAAAGCAAGTCAAGAAGAAACAGGTCAATGTTGTGAAACGAACTTCTGGTCGTGGCCCTCAAGCCAGACTGGATCTTCGAGGTAAACGCTATGAAGAAGCCATGAATGAGCTAGATGCCTTTATCGACCAAGCCCTGCTTAACAATATGGCCCAAGTCGATATCATTCATGGTATCGGTACAGGTGTCATCCGTGAAGGAGTCACCAAATACCTACAAAGAAACAAACATGTCAAGAGTTTCGGCTATGCCCCACAAAATGCTGGAGGCAGTGGCGCGACTATTGTGACTTTTAAAGGATAAGAAAAGCCTGAGGAAATATGTGGTTCCTCAAGCTTTTTGATTTCTAGCCTAGACATCTAAAGGTTGTCCAGTGTGATTGAGTTGTGTGACAGTAACAAAGAAGTCCTCTCTCATTCGAGTCAGAAGTTGATTTGGATAGATTTTTTCAAAGTTATCCAGACTAGCAAAGATATGCTTAGCAAGTTCTAGACCTCTGACATCGTCTTGTCTGAGAAAATTATTAGCACGTTCCATTGAAAGACTAATCATCTCTGTCATCTTGGTACTCAGTAGAGGGAAGGTATTAATCACTTCCAGAGTCTTCAACGCTAGATTTTCAGCTTTATCATAGTAGCCGTTAACAGAGTAATGCTTGATAGCAGTTCTTAAGCAGGCAATATAGTAGTCAGCAGTACGAGTTGAATGGTACTCTGTCTGTTTTTTTAGAGTATCCAATAAGTGGTAGAGTCTGTAGTCTAAAAATTCGATTGAAAGTGAGGCAGGATAGATGAAAAGATATTGACCTCAATTTTATTCCAGTCGTCCAGTTCACTAAGATAGTTCTTGATATATTCTAGTTCTTGATAGTCTTTTGGAGTCAGAAAAGAATCGCCGATGATGTTTGCGATAGCAAATTTATTGACTACACGATTGGCAATCACATAGTGTTCAGCGATCCCAGGATTTTCCATGGGTTGATTAATCAAACTAATGATCTTTTTAAATTCACGTTTATAGGCCAAATCAGCAACTTGAGCCTGTAATTTATGAAATTCAGTTGGAAACATCTGCGTTTTGAGACTATCAAAGGTCTCTTTATCAATTCCAATATTAGAAAGAATCTCTTCAAATTTTTGAATGGTTATTCGAGATTTCCCTTGCTCAAACTGACGTAAAAAATGTGGAGTCACTGTAGTACCAGCAGCTTCCTTCTGTGTAAATCCTCTCTCCTCGCGGATGGCCTTATAAACCAATCCATACACACTTTCATCTTGCATCCTAAATCTCCTCAAGTCCTTTTTTCCATTCTATCATAATTCTACCAGTTTTTAAGGGAAATTTTAGAAAAAAGTAATTATAGTTACGCTTTTTCGGGGGGGGGGGGTAATTGTTCAATAAAGGTAAATATAGATACGCTTTTCGTAAATAAGGTAAATAGCATGCTATACTGTAACCGTAAACAATAAAAATTTAAGGGAGGTTTTTGATAATGAAGTCAAAAACAGTTTTAGTAACCAGCCTAGCGGCTGCAACATTTGGCCTTGTCTCTCTTGTAGACACAGCAGGAGTTCTACCTTTTTCAGCACAAACTGTGCAGGCTGACACCCAGACGATTAATCCATCTGCAAAATACTATATTCTTGTTCCCAATGATTCAGAAGTATTTAAAGGATGGAAGGGAACGGCCAATCGCCCGATTATTTGGGCTACAAAAACTACCCCAGAATTATCTTACTTCGAAGAATCCGATCGCAACTATATAGCTCTTGAGAATAAGTCTGGTGCCAATTACATAGAGTGGAAAGGAACTGTAGAAGAGTTTAAAGAGGCTGTGAAGAACCTGACTGGTAAAACAACAGCTGCTACAACTCCAAAAACGTCTAGTCAATCAACACCGAATCAAAGAGATGGCTGGTCAGGTTCTTCTTACTATAAAAATGGTACTAAAGTTACCAGTAAGTGGATTTATGATAAGAACTATAATTCCTACTTCTACCTAGATGCTTCAGGTAACTATGTTCAAAATGCATGGGAGGGTGATTACTATCTTAAGTCAGGTGGCTACATGGCTAAGAAGGAGTGGGTTTATGATAAGAACTATGGAGCTTATTATTACTTAACATCAGATGGCTATTATGCCCGTAACACTTGGGTGGGCAACTATTATCTCAAGTCAAATGGTAAGATGGCTAAAGGTGAGTGGATTTATGATAAGAACTACAGTTCATATTACTACCTAACGTCGGAAGGAAGTTACGCCCGTAATACTTGGGTGGGTGATTATTATCTCAAGTCAAATGGTAAGATGGCTAAAGGTGAGTGGATTTATGACAGTAACTACAGCTCTTACTATTACTTAACATCAGAAGGAAGTTATGCTCGTAATACATGGGTAGGTGATTATTATCTCAAGTCAAATGGAAAGATGGCAGTTAGCGAACGTACACCAGATGGCTACCAAGTGGATGGATCAGGCAAGTGGATTAGTTCTCAGGGAACGCAGACAGCTAACAGTTCACAAGCAACATCATTAGGAATAAGCCTTTATCATGTCAATGATGCTATGACCTATATCGATATTGCTCTACCTAGTACTCCTTCTTCGTCATATCAAGTAGCCTATGATTTTGCCTTAGTTGATGCAAATACAGGTTCAGTTTCTACACAAACCCAGTTTACTGTGACCTACAATCCAAGTCTACGTACTTTTCAAACTCGTCACTTCTTTAGTGCCACTCCAGATGGTAGTTATCGCTTTGTTATTAAAGGAAAAGGACAAGATGGCAAGGTATACGATGGACAATCAGTTGTCTTTCGTGTAAAGAATCATCGTTTTGTCGGATAGATGAGTGATAGGTTTTAAACAAATAAATATTAAAAATAAAATAAAGGAAATGAATAACATGAACAAAAAGAAATTATTAGTATGTGCTGTGGCACTTTCAACAGTCGGAGTAGTATCAACAATCGACACAGCAGGAGTTCTACCTTTTTCAGCACAAACAGTGCATGCGGAAATTACTCGTACCGAGAATCATGAGGTAAAATCTAAGATTACTCCAGGTTCAGAAAATGAAAAAATCTATGTTGATATGACTGTTCAAAGTGTACCTGGTAGCTCATATGCGTATATACGAGCAGATCTTATAAATAAAAATACTGGACAAATAGCTAAAAAAGAAGCTTTAGGAAGAAGATTTGATGCTGCGTCTGTACCCCGTACTTTACAAGATTCTACAACTTTTTCAAGTGTACCTGATGGAGAATATTATCTAAAATTTTATAGTGAAGATGAACTAACTTCTAAAACTTTACATATTTTCAGCGGTATATCAGCGACATTCACTGTTAAGGATGAAAAATATGTCAATCCTCTAGACTCTTCAACTCCTAAAGAAACAGAAAAAAACCAAAAAGCATCTGAAACTCCAAAACCAGCTACTAGCTCTAACTCAGGTCAGACTGGTTGGTCAGGTTCTTCTTACTATAAAGCTGGTGTTAAAGTAGTAAATCAATGGGTGTTTGATGTTCAGTACAATTCTTACTTCTACCTAAATGCTTCAGGTAACTTTGTTCAAAATGCTTGGTCAGGAAGTTATTACCTCAAATCAGGTGGCTACATGGCTAAAAGCGAGTGGATTTATGACAATAACTATAAATCATACTATTACTTGACAGCAGAGGGTAGCTATGCACGTAATGCTTGGGCTGGAAGTTACTACCTTAAATCAGATGGTAAAATGGCTAAGAGTGAGTGGATCTATGATAGTAGCTACCAATCTTACTATTACCTAACATCAGAAGGCAGCTATGCTCGTAACACATGGGTAGGCGACTACTATCTCAAGTCAAATGGTAAGATGGCGGTTAACGAACGTACCCCAGATGGCTACCAAGTAGATGGCTCAGGCAAATGGGTTCGCTAGAATGATAGCTTGTGAGAAATGGCTTATAACAAATAAATAGAAAATAATTTGCGAATAGGTAACATTTTGATACAGTAAAAATAGCGAAAGGAATTGGCACAAGCTGGTTCCTTTCTCTTAGATAAGGGAGTAATATGAAAAAGTTATTATTAGCTACAACACTTTCACTGACACTAGTTCTAGGAGGGTGTCAGTATCTACCTTGGAACAAAACTATTGAACCAGTATCCGAGGAAGTAGCAAGTCCAGAGATAGATTACAGTTACTATAATAAAGTTTTGGATGACTATGAAAAAGTAGCGAAAGGCACCTTATCGACAGGTATGGATGTCAATCCCCTAGCTGGTCAAGTGAAGTCTTCTCAAGGCTTTTATACAGATGTGGTTTACCACAAGACGGATTTGAATAATGATGGAGTCGATGAACTTTTACTTGCTCTTGAAACGAAGAGTGGCGAAAAGAGTTTGCTTGATATCCGTACTTTGAAGGATGGAAAGGTGATTCGTCTGACCAATCAAGAAAATCGTTTAGACCAGATTGGTGAGAGAATGACGGTCGGTATCTTGCCAGATAATTCTCTGCTCTATCGCGGAGCTGGTACAGCAACGAGTCACATCTATGCTCACTACCAATTTAGTGAAGATGGGCAGTCTTTGGTAAAGGCTAAGGAAGCTCAAGAACTAGCGGATCTTGGGGTCGGTTCGCCCATTTCTCTGGAGACTTTAAGCTGGAAATCAGTTTCAGATAAGCTTCCTGGAGGAAGCAGTGCAGATAAGGGGAAACCAAGTGTAGATTACAGTCCTTATAATAGCATTTTGAAGGATTATGAATTTCTTCTAGACCATAAATCAGAAGTTAAGGATACTATCAATCTAACCGCTAATATCTATGCAGGGATGGCAGAACGCAGTCAAGCCTTTACCTATACAATGGTTGATATGGATAAAAATGGTATTGATGAATTGATTGTCTCTTCGAAAAATGGTAGTGAGATTTTAGATATTTTTACACTCAAAGATCAGAAAGTTATTCGCCTCACCAATGCTGAAAATAAAATGCAGATGCTTGGAACACGTTTCAAGGCCTATCTATTAGAAAATGGTAATCTCTATACCCAGTGGAATCCGTTCGCAGGAGATCCACAGACCATTCATACCATTTGGAAATTGAATAGTAGTGGGGACAAACTAGAGAAGGTTAAAGAAGCTAAGACAGAGGATGAAGTCAGTCCTGGTGCTCGAATGAATCTATCTAGTCTGACTTGGAAATCTGTAACAGAAAAATTTGCTGCAACAGCATCTTCAACTAGCAAAACAGCTTCAGGGAAAATGGATATAAACGCCATCAAAAATGGAGATTTTTCTAGTATTGAGGGAAGATGGAGTAATGGTCATGGAGGAGAAGACTTAGTCTTTAGTAAAGATGGCTTGATAGCGCCAGAGAAATTTAAAGTTGACCTTACAGAATCAGAAATAGTAAATGATTTTCTACGAGCTCGCTATTCAGGTCCAGCTTTTGGAGTCTTTATTCAATTCATACCAGCAGGTGTTAGAATACCTGATGAGACATCAATGGATGGATTAATATCAGACGCTTCGGATATTAGTAAAGATAGAATTCTCTATCGTGCTTCATTTCCAGTACATAATAAACCAGAACAATTCTTATATCGTGTAGACTAGAAGTGAAATAGATTCATTTAATTAATAGCACTTCACGCACATGGGAATGCTCAATCTTTCTTCTACAGAGTCAAATAAGAATTTATCAAAACACATTGACAAAAACCAACATTTTTTGTAAAATAAGAATCAATTAAATACCAACACCGAATGAAGTTTAATAGAAGTGGGGAATCGTATGATTTTCCATGACTGTAAATGGACGGAACTCTGGAGAGACCGTAAAGGCACCGAAGGGGCAAGGCAGGCAACTGCTCAAACTCTCAGGTAAAAGGACAGAGCTAGGATAGACCGCTTTTTAGCATTTATCTAAGCATTCCAGAGTACATGTATCTTGCATGTGCTCTTTCTTTTGGGGTTGAAAAGATAGGAGAAGGAAATGTTAGAATTGCTTAAATCAATTGATGCTTTTGCTTGGGGACCGCCCCTCTTAATTTTATTGGTCGGAACAGGGATTTACCTAACTGTCCGTCTAGGTCTCTTGCAGGTTTTGCGTTTGCCCAAGGCCTTCCAGCTTATTTTTACTAAGGACAAGGGGCATGGCGATGTATCCAGTTTTGCGGCCTTGTGTACAGCACTAGCAGCGACAGTTGGTACGGGAAATATTATCGGGGTGGCGACGGCTATCAAGGTCGGTGGACCAGGAGCCCTCTTTTGGATGTGGATGGCTGCTTTCTTTGGGATGGCTACTAAGTATGCGGAAGGACTCTTGGCTATCAAATACCGTACCAAGGATGACCATGGTGCAGTGGCGGGAGGTCCTATGCATTATATCCTTCTAGGGATGGGAGAAAAGTGGCGTCCCCTTGCCATCTTCTTTGCCCTGGCAGGTGTGCTAGTAGCTTTATTGGGGATCGGAACCTTCACCCAAGTCAACTCGATTACAGAATCTATCCAGAATACAACCGCTATTTCGCCAGCTATCACAGCTCTTGTGTTGTCTGTATTTGTAGCGACTGCAGTCTTTGGTGGTCTCAAGTCCATTTCCAAGGTTTCAACTACTGTTGTTCCTTTTATGGCTATCATCTATATTTTGGGAACTCTTACAGTTATTTTCTTTAATATTGGAAAAATTCCTGCCACAATCGCTTTAATCTTGACATCGGCTTTTAGTCCAGTTGCTGCGGTGGGTGGTTTTGCTGGGGCTAGCATTCGAATGGCTATTCAAAATGGTGTGGCGCGTGGTGTATTCTCGAATGAATCTGGTCTGGGTTCGGCTCCCATTGCAGCAGCTGCAGCTAAGACAAACGAACCAGTAGAGCAAGGCTTGATTTCCATGACAGGAACCTTTATTGACACCCTCATTATCTGTACTCTGACTGGTTTGACTATCTTGGTAACTGGGGTTTGGAGTGGTGACTTAAATGGGGTTGCCCTGACTCAGTCAGCCTTCTCAACAGTCTTTCACACTTTGGACCTGCACTCCTGACCATCTTCCTTGTTCTCTTTGCATTTACGACGATTCTAGGTTGGAACTATTACGGAGAACGTTGTTTCGAGTTCCTCTTTGGGGTTCGCTTTATCTGGCTCTACCGTGTGGTCTTTGTGCTCATGGTCTTGTTGGGAGGATTTATCGAGTTGGATATGGTTTGGATTATCGCAGATATTGTCAACGCTTTGATGGCTCTGCCAAACTTGATTGCTCTCTTAGTCTTGTCGCCGGTCGTTATTGCTGAGACTAAAAAGTATTTTGACAAATAATGAAATCACACATTGCGTGTGATTTTTTACTTTCATAAAGAATTTTTATCAGTGCAATTTAAAATATATATTATACACGGTATAGAATCTGTGATAGACTAGGTTTCAACAAAATGAAAAGAGGTTTTATGATGACAACATTTACAATCCATACAGTCGAATCAGCACCAGCAGAAGTGAAAGAAGTTCTTGAAACAGTACAAAAAGATAACAATGGCTATATTCCTAACCTAATCGGTCTCTTGGCTAATGCACCGACTGCTTTAGAGGCTTATCGTATTGTCGGAGCTATCAACCGTCGCAACAGCCTGACACCCGTTGAGCGTGAAGTGGTGCAAATCACGGCAGCTGTGACCAATGGTTGTGCCTTCTGTGTCGCAGGTCACACAGCCTTTTCAATCAAACAAATCCAGATGAACGATGACCTTCTTCAAGCCCTTCGCAATCGCACTCCAATTGAAACAGATCCTAAATTGGACACCCTAGCTAAGTTTACCTTGGCAGTTATCAATACCAAGGGTCGTGTAGGAGATGAAGCCTTGGCTGAGTTTCTAGAAGCTGGTTACACCCAACAAAATGCCTTGGATGTGGTTCTTGGTGTCAGTCTAGCAAGCCTCTGTAACTATGCCAATAACCTAGCCAATACACCGATCAACCCAGAATTACAACCTTATGCCTAATTCATATCTGAGTAAAATGAAGTCTGAAATAATCGGACTTCATTTTTTATCCCCTCATTTAAGCGCTTTTATGCTATACTGAAACTAACATGATTATTGGAGGTTAGGATGAAAAAACTCCCCTTGGTATTTTCTGGTTGTTTGCTAGGTTTAGCAGGAGCTGGAAATCTTATTTTAGATACATTGCCGGTTCTGTCACATCTTTTTAGTCTGACAGGTTTGATTTTGTGGATTTACTTTCTAATTCTGCATCTCTTTAATTGGAAGGAAACTAAGCAAGAATTGACTAAGCCTCCTCTTTTGTCAGGAATGGCGACCTTTCCCATGGCTGGGATGATTTTATCGACTTATGTCCTACGCCTGTTTCCCAATCTTTCCTTGGTAGCGCAAGGGCTCTGGTGGTTTTCATTTCTCTTGGATTTGGCCTTGATTGCTGGTTTCACCATCAAGTTTGCTTGTCCGGGTCGGAGGGTTCATGCGACTCCAAGCTGGACGGTTCTCTATGTGGGGATAGCAGTGGCAGCTTTGACTTATCCTCTGGTAGGTATCATCGAAATTGCCTATGCGACCTTGAGTTTTGGTTTTCTCCTAACCTTCTATCTCTACCCGCTTATTTATAGTGATTTAAAGAAACATCCACTTCCACTAGCCTTGCTTGGTCAAGAAGGAATCTACTGTGCTCCTTTCTCTCTACTCTTGGCTTCCCTAGTTCGAGTTGGAGGAGCTAGCCTACCGAATTGGGTCTTGATTGTCATGATTTTGGCTTCCCAATCCTTCTTTTTCTTTGTTTTGACTCGCCTGCCCAATATTTTAAAACAAGGTTTTCAACCAGCCTTCTCAGCCCTTACCTTCCCGACCATTATCACAGCTACTTCGCTCAAGATGGCTCAGGGAATCTTGAAACTTCCATTTTTGGATTATTTGGTAGTGGCTGAAACTGTTGTTTGCCTAATCATTTTGCTCTTTGTATTGGGAGCTTATCTGAATTGGTTACGAAAAAAGGTCTAGCTAGAAATAGCTAAACCTTATTTTTTATGGTTTGATAACTTCAGCTCCACCCATATATGGACGAAGTGCTTCTGGGATGGTCACAGAACCATCTGCATTTTGGTAGTTTTCAAGAATAGCAGCCACTGTACGTCCAACTGCAAGTCCAGAACCGTTCAAGGTATGAAGCAATTTCACCTTGCCATCTGCTTCATCACGGTAACGGATTTGGGCACGACGGGCTTGGGAAATCTTCTGTGTTTGAACAGCTTGAGATTTCACGGTAGGTATTTTGGGCTGGAATCCACACTTCCAAGTCGTAAGTTTTAGCAGCTGAGAAGCCCATATCTCCTGTAGAGAGAGCAACGACACGGTATGGAAGGTTAAGTTTTTGAAGAATGTTTTCAGCGTTGGCTGTCATTTTTTCCAATTCTTCGTAAGATTCTTCTGGTTTGGCAAATTTAACCATTTCAACTTTGTGGAATTGGTGCAAACGAATCAAGCCACGAGTATCACGACCAGCTGAACCAGCCTCAGAACGGAATGATGGGCTCATAGCAGTGAAGTAGATTGGCAGGTCTTTACCGTCAAGGATTTCATCACGGTAGTAGTTTGTCAGAGGAACTTCAGCTGTAGGAATAAGGACGTAATTGCTATCGCTGAGTTCAAAAGTATCTTCCTTGAATTTTGGATATTGACCAGTCCCAAACATAGAGTCATGGTTAACCATGTAAGGCGTGATGACTTCTGTATAGCCTTCTTTTCCATGTTCATCCAACATAAAGTTGTAGATAGCACGTTCCAAACGAGCACCGAGACCTTTATAGAAGAGGAAACGAGCGCCTGTTACCTTACCACCGCGTTCCCAGTCAAGGATACCAAGATCTTCACCAAGATCCCAGTGAGCTTTTGGCTTGAAATCGAACTCGCGTGGAGTACCCCAACGGCGAACTTCCACATTGTCATCTTCGTCAGCCCCAACAGGAACGCTGTCAGCAGGGATGTTTGGAAGAGTAGTGGTAAATTCTGTCAATTTAGCATCGATTTCTGCCAATTCAGCATCCAAGGCTTTGACTTCAGCAGATAGAGTTTGCATGGCAGCAATCTTGTCATCTGCATTTTCCTTGTTGCGCTTAGCTTGGGCAATCTCAGCAGAAACTGTGTTACGTTCAGCCTTGAGAGTTTCAACCTTGACTAAAATATCACGACGTTTAGCATCGATTTCTTTCATCTCGTTTAAGACAGCAGCATCTACACCACGTGTAGCCAGTTTTTCTGCGACAGCATCAAAGTCTGTACGAATACGTTTGATATCTAACATAAGAACTCCTTTGTGAAAAAAGCACACCTGACAAAGCGTTGGAGTGGCAGGGCCACGGTTCCATCCAACTTCACAGGTGTGCACTTGATTGTGTATGTAATTGTTACTAACGGTAGAATTTCACCTATCCCTCCTATCTGCTCGCAGCACCCGCAGACTTTCTGAAAGAAGAAGATAACCTACTTATCCGTTGCTATGATTATACTAAAGTTTCTACTTTTTTGCAAATAGATTTTTAAATTTTTGACTAATGGTTTGAATCAGGGTAGGAAGTTTGACGACCTTGTCATTGCCTAGTTTTTCGCGAGCAATTTTAAGAATGGCACCTGAATCTTTTGAAGCAAAGAGGAATTTTCCTCTGTCTGTAAAGACTTCGAAGTGGCGACTGATTTTGCGACCAGAGACATTGGCTCCAATTTGGTTGATATGGCTCCAAGGAATCTGGATAAATTGTTCAACATTGACATCTGGGTAAAATTCCAGAGCCTGATCTCCGACAAGAAATTTCCCAACTTTCCCAGCTATAGAGAGGTAGGAGGTGCCTGTCGTATTGAGGAGCACTGTTTTGTTAAGTGATTGAGCCATGCTTAGTCTTCCTTACTTTCACCGAAAGGCATTGTAGAGGGCTTTAATAGCTGCTTTCTCTTGGTCCTTATGGACAACAAACATGATAGACACTTCACTAGAACCTTGAGACATCATCTGGATGTTGATCTTATTTTCAGATAGAGCACGTGTCGCAGTAGCAGTTACTCCGATATGGCTCTTCATTTTTTCTCCAACAATCATAATGATAGAAAGGTCGTGTTCGATTTCTGCATGGTCTACTTCAGCCTTTTGAACCAACTGACGAAGGATTTCTTCTTCCTTGATAGGAGTTAGTTCGCGAGAACGGAGGATGATTGAAAGATCGTCGATACCTGTTGGCATATGTTCCCAACCAATGTTAAGATCTTCAAGGATTTGAAGAACCTTGCGTCCAAATCCAACCTCGCGGTTCATGAGGTATTTAGACATGTTGATGCTGACAAAGCCTGAGTCACCAGCAATTCCTACTACTGGGAATTCATCACTGCTGTGTTTTAGAACGATACGAGTACCTGGGTGGTCAGGGTTGTTGGTATTCTTGATAACCAGAGGGATTTTTCCACGGTAGGCAGGAAGAAGGGCTTCGTCATGAAGGACTGAGAAGCCTGCATAGGCCAACTCACGCATTTCACGGTAGGTTAATTCAGGAATCGAGTGTGGTTGGTGGATAATACCAGGGTGAGCCGCAAAGATACCATCAACGTCTGTAAAGTTTTCATAGAGGTCGGCCTTAACACCGGCAGCAATGATAGAACCTGTAATGTCTGATCCTCCACGTGAGAAGGTACAGATCTGATTTTCCTTGGTAACTCCAAAGAAACCAGGAATGACAAGGACTTCATTTGCATTCGTCAATTCTTCAATCTTGTCATAACTTGATGGAATGATGCGAGCGTGACCAGGTTCACTTGTGACCACAATACCAGCTTCTCTAGGGTGAACATAGCGTGCATCAATCCCATTTTGATTAAAGTAGGCTGCGATCAATTTAGCATTGTTATTTTCACCGGCTGCTAGGAAAGTATCGTAGAGAAATTCATTTTCTTCAATAGGAAGAGTGGCCAAGGCGCGAATGCTTTTTGAAATTTTTTCTAGCACAGCTGGTTTAAGACTAGTTCACTAACCATAGCAGCATAGCGGTCGATAATCCAGTTTTGACTCTTGCTAATATCGTTACCAGCAACATAGTCGCGGTAGTATTTAATCAAGGCATCCGTAACCTTAGTATCTTCAGCATTGCGTTTACCAGGCGCAGAAACGACGACAAAACGACGCTCTGAATCGCTTTTTACAATGTTTAAAACTTTTTCTAATTGACTAGCAGAGGCAAGAGAGCTACCTCCAAATTTAACAACCTTCATAAGAACTCCTAAAGTAAGTATTTTATACGATTATAGCAGAAAGAAAGCCTTTTTTCAATGAAGAAAATAAGATGCTTTCTACATTAAAGGGAGCCTGTATTATCGGATGAGACACTTTTAGTCGATTTTTTCTTGCTTTCGAGTTTTAAAAAAGATATACTTTGAAAACAAAATAATTTAAACTGCTTATAAAATAAAAAGGAGTCCTGATGGAACACATTATTTATCAGCTTGAAGAGGACTTGGCAATCCTTACCTTGAATCGTCCTGAGGTCGCAAATGGTTTTCATATTCCTATGTGTGAGGAGATTTTAGAAGCTCTGACTTTGGCAGAAGAGAATCCGGCTGTGCATTTTGTCTTAATCAACGCGAATGGCAAAGTCTTCTCTGTTGGGGGAGATTTGGTAGAGATGAAGCGGGCAGTGGATGAGGATGATATTCCATCATTGACAAAAATCGCAGAGTTGGTCAATACTATTTCTTATAAAATCAAGCAAATAGCCAAACCTGTCTTGATGGAGGTTGATGGGGCTGTTGCAGGTGCCGCAGCGAATATGGCTGTTGCTGCGGATTTCTGTCTGGCAACGGATAAGGCTAAGTTTATCCAAGCTTTTGTTGGAGTTGGTTTGGCTCCAGATGCAGGTGGGATTCATCTCTTGAGTCGTAGTATTGGTGTGACGCGTGCTGTTCAATTAGCTATGACAGGAGAAGCTTTAACAGCAGAAAAAGCTCTAGAGTGGGGCCTGGTCTACCGTATTTCTGAAGCTGATAAGTTAGAAAAAACCAGAGGACAGCTTCTTAAAAAATTAAGACGTGGGTCAGCTAATTCCTATGCAGCCATCAAGAAGTTGGTTTGGGAGAGCCAATTCAAAGATTGGCAAGATTATGCTACTTTAGAACTGAACCTACAGGAATCCTTAGCTCAAACAGAGGATTTCAAAGAGGGAGTTCGGGCTCATTCGGAAAGAAGAAGACCTAAATTTACAGGAAAATAAAAAAATACTTGCACTGTTCTTTGAAGTTTGATATAATTTTTTTGTCAAATGTTTTGATTGTGAAAGTTTTTTGAAAAGGAGGGAAAAGAGATTGGACTACCAACGAATTAATGAATATTTAACATCTATATTTAACAATGTCCTCGTTATTGAGGAAGTTAGCTTGAGGGGTAGTCGTTTCAAGGATATCTCCATCAAAGAAGTACATACAATCGATGTAATTGGAAAATTCCCAGATGTGACGCCAAGTCAAGTGTCGAAAGAGTTGATGGTGACTCTTGGAACGGTTACGACGAGTCTGAATAATCTTGAACGAAAGGGTTATATTGAACGCATTCGCTCAGAGCAGGATCGTCGTGTGGTGCATCTGCATTTGACAAAGAAGGGTCGCTTGGTTCATAGGCTACATAAACGCTTCCACAAGGCCATGGTTGAAAAAATCATTGATGGTATGAGTAAGGAAGAAATTGATGTTATGAGCAAAGGGTTGACCAATCTTTATCAATTTTTGGAGGATTTGAAATAATGGCTTTTGCAAAAATAAGCCAGGTTGCTCATTATGTACCAGAGCAAGTGGTTACAAATCATGATTTGGCTCAGATTATGGATACCAATGATGAGTGGATTTCAAGTCGGACGGGAATACGACAAAGGCATATTTCAAGAACAGAATCTACCAGTGATTTAGCTACAGAGGTTGCCAAGAAACTGATGGCAAAAGCTGGAATCACTGGGGAGGAGTTGGATTTTATCATCCTAGCTACTATTACTCCAGATTCGATGATGCCCTCTACAGCTGCTCGTGTTCAAGCTAATATTGGTGCAAAAAAAGCTTTGCTTTTGACTTAACAGCTGCTTGCAGTGGATTTGTATTTGCTCTTTCAACTGCTGAAAAGTTTATCGCTTCTGGTCGCTTTCAAAAAGGCTTGGTAATTGGTAGTGAAACCCTTTCTAAGGCAGTCGATTGGTCAGATCGATCAACAGCTGTTTTGTTTGGAGATGGTGCTGGTGGTGTTTTGCTAGAAGCCAGCGAACAAGAGCATTTCTTGGCTGAGAGTCTCAATAGCGATGGGAGTCGTAGTGAGTGTCTGACTTATGGACATTCAGGCCTGAATTCTCCATTTTCAGATCAAGAAAGTGCAGATTCATTTTTGAAGATGGATGGGCGCGCAGTCTTTGATTTTGCTATTCGGGATGTAGCTAAGTCTATCAAACAGACCATTGAAGAATCTCCTGTAGAGGCGACAGACTTGGATTATCTGCTACTTCATCAGGCTAATGACCGTATTTTGGATAAGATGGCTAGAAAAATCGGTGTCGACCGAGCTAAACTTCCAGCCAATATGATGGAATATGGTAATACCAGTGCAGCAAGTATCCCGATTTTACTTTCAGAGTGTGTAGAACAAGGTCTCATCCCTTTAGATGGTAGCCAGACTGTTCTTCTATCAGGCTTCGGTGGAGGCTTGACCTGGGGCACGCTCATTCTTACAATTTAGGTAATCATGTGGTGAACACATTGTTATAAAAAAACTATTTATTTTAAAGGAGTCCTATCATGGCAGTATTTGAAAAAGTACAAGAAATTATCGTTGAAGAACTTGGAAAAGACGCATCAGAAGTAACACTTGAATCAACTTTTGATGATTTGGACGCAGATTCATTGGACTTGTTCCAAGTAATCTCAGAAATCGAAGATGCTTTTGATATCCAAATCGAAGCAGAAGATGACTTGAAAACAGTTGGTGACTTGGTTGCCTACGTTGAAGAGCAAACAAAATAAGCAGAATATAAGATAGAAGGAGTAGGGAAACCCGCTCCCTCTTGTTTAGGCAATAGTTTGATTTTCAAATTATGACAGTATCGAACTATTACGTAAGCAAGAAACGATGGAGGCACTATGAAAACGCGTATTACAGAATTATTGAATATTGATTATCCTATCTTTCAAGGAGGAATGGCCTGGGTTGCTGATGGTGATTTGGCAGGGGCTGTTTCCAAGGCTGGTGGACTAGGCATTATTGGTGGGGGAAATGCCCCGAAAGAAGTTGTCAAGGCAAATATTGATAAGATCAAATCGTTAACGGATAAACCCTTTGGTGTCAACATCATGCTCTTGTCTCCCTTTGTGGAAGATATTGTAGACCTCGTTATCGAGGAAGGTGTTAAGGTAGTGACAACAGGTGCAGGAAATCCTGGTAAATATATGGAACGTTTTCATGAAGCAGGGATTACAGTTATTCCAGTTGTACCAAGTGTTGCCCTAGCTAAACGCATGGAAAAAATCGGTGCGGATGCTGTTATTGCAGAAGGAATGGAAGCCGGGGGGCATATCGGAAAATTAACAACCATGACCTTGGTGCGCCAGGTAGTTGCAGCTGTGTCTATTCCTGTTATTGCTGCAGGAGGGATTGCAGATGGTGAAGGTGCTGCGGCTGGCTTTATGTTAGGGGCAGAGGCGGTTCAGGTTGGAACTCGTTTTGTCGTTGCAAAAGAGTCTAATGCCCATCCAAATTACAAGGCGAAAATTTTAAAAGCTAGAGATATTGATACTACGATTTCAGCTCAACACTTTGGGCATGCAGTTCGTGCTATTAAAAATCAGTTGACTCGTGATTTTGAAAAAGCTGAAAAAGATGCCTTTAAACAGGAAAATCCTGATTTAGAAATCTTTGAACAAATGGGAGCAGGTGCCCTAGCCAAAGCAGTTGTTCACGGTGATGTGGATGGCGGCTCTGTTATGGCAGGTCAAATCGCAGGCCTTGTTTCCAAAGAAGAAACCGTTGAAGAAATCCTAAAAGATTTGTACTATGGAGCAGCTAAGAAAATTCAAGAAGAAGCCTCTCGTTGGGCAGGAGTTGTAAGAAATGACTAAAACAGCCTTTTTATTTGCTGGTCAAGGTGCCCAGTATCTAGGGATGGGACGGGATCTCTATGATCAGTATCCGATTGTCAAAGAAACGATTGATCAAGCAAGTCAGGTACTTGGTTATGATTTACGTCATCTCATTGATACGAAAGAAGCAAAACTTAACCAGACCCGCTATACGCAACCAGCTATTTTAGCGACTTCAGTTGCTATTTACCGATTATTGCAAGAAAAGGGCTATCAGCCTGACATGGTTGCTGGTTTGTCTCTTGGAGAATACTCTGCCTTGGTAGCCAGCGGTGCCTTGGATTTTGAAGATGCGGTAGCCTTGGTTTGCTAAGCGTGGCGCCTATATGGAAGAAGCGGCTCCTGCTGGTTCTGGTAAGATGGTAGCAGTTCTCAATATGCCAGTAGAGATTATTGAAGAAGCCTGTCAAAAAAAGCTTCTGAACTTGGAGTGGTTACCCCAGCCAACTATAATACACCTGCACAAATCGTGATTGGTGGAGAAGTAGCTGCAGTTGATCGAGCTGTTGAACTCTTGCAGGAAGCTGGTGCCAAACGCTTGATTCCTCTCAAGGTTTCAGGGCCCTTTCATACCGCTCTCCTTGAGCCTGCTAGCCAGAAACTAGCTGAAACTCTAGCTCAGGTAAATTTTTCAGATTTTACTTGTCCCCTAGTCGGCAATACAGAAGCAACTGTTATGCAAAAAGAAGACATTGCTCAACTCTTGACGCGTCAGGTCAAGGAGCCAGTTCGTTTATATGAAAGTATTGCAGTTATGCAAGAAGCAGGCGTAACCAACTTTATCGAGATTGGACCGGGGAAAGTCATGTCAGGCTTTGTCAAAAAAATTGATAAGACGGCTAAACTAGCTAATGTTGAAGATCAGGCGAGTTTGGAAGCCTTGCTAGAAAACGAGTAATCCCTTCTCCCACAAATATAAGAGAAAACAGGAGAAAAGAATGCAACTAAAAAATAAAAATATCTTTATTACAGGTTCGAGTCGTGGAATTGGTCTTGCCATTGCCCACAAGTTTGCTCAAGCAGGAGCCAATATCGTCTTAAACAGTCGTGGGTCTATCTCAGAAGAATTGCTCGCTGAGTTTTCAAACTATGGTGTCAAGGTGGTTCCCATTTCAGGGGATGTGTCTGATTTTGCAGACGCTAAGCGTATGATTGAGCAAGCTATTGCAGAGCTGGGTTCAGTAGATGTTTTGGTCAACAATGCAGGGATTACCCAAGATACCCTTATGCTCAAGATGACAGAAGCAGATTTTGAAAAAGTGCTCAAGGTTAACTTGACTGGTGCCTTTAACATGACACAATCAGTCTTGAAACCGATGATAAAAGCCAGAGAAGGTGCTATCATTAATATGTCTAGTGTTGTTGGTTTGATGGGAAATATTGGTCAAGCTAACTATGCTGCTTCTAAGGCTGGTTTGATTGGTTTTACCAAGTCTGTGGCGCGTGAAGTGGCCAATCGCAATATCAGGGTTAATGCTATTGCACCTGGAATGATTGAGTCCGATATGACAGCTGTTCTATCAGACAAGGTAAAAGATGCTATGCTGGCGCAAATTCCTATGAAAGAATTTGGACAGGCAGAGCAGGTTGCAGATTTGACAGTATTTTTAGCAGGCCAAGATTATCTAACTGGTCAAGTGGTTGCCATTGATGGTGGCTTAAGTATGTAGCAGAAGCTAGAGGTAAAAAAGATGAAACTAAATCGCGTAGTAGTAACAGGTTATGGAGTAACATCTCCAATCGGAAATACACCAGAAGAATTTTGGAATAGTTTGGCAAGTGGAAAAATCGGAATTGGTCCAATTACAAAATTTGATCATAGTGACTTTGATGTGCATAATGCGGCAGAAATCCAAGATTTTCCTTTTGATAAATACTTTGTAAAGAAAGATACCAATCGTTTTGACAACTATTCTTTGTATGCCTTGTACGCAGCCCAAGAAGCTGTCAATCATGCAGGTCTTGATGTAGAGGCCCTTGACAAGGATCGTTTTGGTGTTATCGTTGCCTCTGGTATTGGTGGAATCAAGGAAATTGAAGATCAAGTGCTTCGCCTCCATGACAAAGGGCCAAAACGTGTGAAACCATTGACTCTTCCAAAGCCTTGCCAAATATGGCTTCAGGAAACGTTGCTATGCGTTTTGGAGCAAACGGTGTTTGTAAATCTATCAATACTGCCTGCGCTTCATCAAATGACGCGATTGGAGATGCTTTCCGCTCAATTAAGTTTGGTTTCCAAGATGTTATGTTGGTAGGTGGTTCAGAAGCCTCTATCACACCTTTTGCTATCGCAGGTTTCCAAGCCCTGACAGCTCTCTCTACTACAGAGGATCCAGCTCGTGCTTCTATCCCATTTGATAAGGACCGTAATGGTTTTGTCATGGGTGAAGGTTCAGGGATGTTGGTTCTTGAAAGTCTTGAACACGCTGAAAAACGTGGGGCAACTATCCTTGCCGAAGTAGTTGGTTACGGAAATACCTGTGATGCCTACCACATGACTTCTCCACATCCAGAAGGTCAGGGAGCTATCAAGGCCATCAAACTAGCCTTGGAAGAAGCCGAGATTTCTCCAGAGCAAGTAGCCTATGTCAATGCTCACGGAACGTCAACTCCGGCTAATGAAAAAGGAGAAAGTGGTGCGATCGTAGCTGTTCTTGGTAAGGAAGTCCCTGTATCATCAACCAAGTCTTTTACAGGACATTTGCTGGGTGCTGCAGGTGCAGTAGAAGCTATCGTCACAATCGAGGCTATGCGTCATAACTTTGTACCAATGACAGCTGGAACAAGTGAAGTATCAGATTATATCGAAGCCAATGTCGTTTATGGACAAGGCTTGGAGCAAGAAATTCCATACGCCATTTCAAATACTTTTGGTTTTGGTGGCCACAATGCAGTTCTTGCTTTCAAACGTTGGGAGAATAAATAAGTATGAATTTAAACGATATTAAAGACTTGATGGCCCAATTTGACCAGTCAAGTTTGAGAGAATTTTCTTATAAAAATGGGACGGATGAGTTGCAGTTTAGCAAGAATGAAGCGAGACTGGTGTCTGAAGTTGCACCAGCACCTGCTCTAACAACACCGAGTCCAGTGGCTTCTACATCTGCTCCAGTAGAGACTGTAACAGAGGAGTTTCCAGCTCCAGCTGAAACAAGTGTGGCTGCTGAGGGAGATGTTGTAGAGAGCCCACTTGTTGGGGTGGCTTACTTGGCTGCTGGTCCTGATAAACCTGCCTTCGTTACAGTTGGTGATACTGTTAAAAAGGTCAAACATTGGTCATTATCGAAGCCATGAAAGTCATGAATGAAATCCCAGCTCCTAAGGATGGTGTGGTAACGGAAATTCTCGTTTCTAACGAAGAAATGGTTGAGTTTGGTAAAGGATTGGTACGTATCAAATGATCGATATTCAAGGAATCAAAGAAGCCCTTCCTCACCGTTATCCTATGCTACTAGTAGACCGTGTCTTGGAAGTGAGCGAGGATACCATTGTTGCCATCAAAAATGTGACCATCAATGAGCCCTTCTTTAACGGTCATTTTCCTCAATATCCAGTTATGCCAGGTGTTCTGATCATGGAAGCCTTGGCGCAAACAGCTGGTGTCTTGGAGTTGTCAAAACCTGAAAATAAAGGAAAACTGGTCTTTTACGCTGGTATGGACAAGGTTAAATTCAAGAAGCAAGTTGTACCAGGTGACCAATTAGTTATGACGGCAACGTTTGTAAAACGTCGTGGCACCATAGCTGTGGTTGAAGCAAAGGCTGAAGTGGATGGCAAGCTTGCAGCTAGTGGTACTCTTACCTTTGCAATAGGGAACTAAGGAGGTTCTCCATGTTTCGAAAAATTTTAATTGCCAATCGTGGTGAAATTGCGGTTCGGATTATCCGTGCGGCGCGTGAATTGGGGATTGCAACGGTGGCGGTTTATTCAACTGCTGATAAGGAAGCCCTTCATACACTTTTGGCAGATGAGGCAGTGTGTATCGGTCCTGGTAAGGCAACAGAGTCTTATCTCAATATCAATGCGGTTCTATCAGCTGCAGTCTTGACTGAGGCAGAAGCCATTCACCCAGGTTTTGGATTTCTCAGTGAAAATTCCAAATTTGCCACCATGTGTGAAGAAGTTGGTATCAAGTTTATCGGTCCATCTGGCCATGTTATGGATATGATGGGGGATAAGATCAATGCGCGTGCTCAGATGATTAAAGCTGGCGTGCCTGTCATTCCAGGTTCAGATGGAGAAGTGCACAACTCTGAAGAAGCTTTGATTGTTGCTGAAAAAATTGGCTATCCTGTTATGCTCAAGGCTTCAGCAGGTGGTGGTGGTAAAGGGATTCGTAAGGTTGAAAAACCAGAAGATCTCGTTTCTGCCTTTGAAACTGCCTCTAGCGAAGCCAAGGCCAATTATGGCAATGGTGCTATGTACATAGAGCGGGTTATCTATCCAGCTCGTCATATCGAGGTTCAAATTTTAGGAGATGAGCATGGACATGTGATTCATTTAGGTGAACGGGATTGTTCTCTTCAACGGAATAACCAAAAGGTTTTGGAAGAAAGTCCTTCGATTGCAATCGGAAACGTTGCGCCATGAAATTGGTGCTGCAGCTGTTCGAGCTGCAGAGTCTGTTGGCTATGAGAATGCAGGGACTATTGAGTTTCTGCTCGATGAAGCCAGTGGCAACTTCTATTTCATGGAGATGAATACTCGTGTACAAGTAGAGCATCCAGTAACAGAATTTGTTTCAGACGTTGATATCGTTAAGGAACAAATTCGCATTGCAGCAGGTCAACCTCTGTCTGTTAAGCAAGAAGATATTGTTCTACGAGGTCATGCCATCGAGTGTCGTATCAATGCAGAAAATCCAGCCTTCAACTTTGCTCCAAGTCCAGGTAAGATTACCAATCTCTATCTTCCAAGTGGAGGAGTTGGCTTGCGCGTGGATTCAGCAGTTTATCCAGGTTATACCATTCCGCCTTATTATGATAGTATGATTGCCAAAATCATCGTTCACGGCGAAAATCGTTTTGACGCCTTGATGAAAATGCAACGTGCTCTCTATGAATTAGAGATTGAAGGGGTGCAGACCAATGCAGATTTCCAGCTTGACCTCATTTCAGATCGCAATGTCATTGCTGGAGATTATGATACTTCCTTCTTGATGGAAACCTTCTTACCCAAGTATCAAGAAAAAGAATAAAATGACTTCAAGAGTTTAAACCGAAAAGGGGAATCAATGGCTCTATTTAGTAAAAAAGATAAGTATATTCGAATTAATCCCAATCGTTCGGTTAGGGAAAAACCTCAAGCCAAGCCAGAGGTTCCAGATGAATTATTTTCCCAGTGTCCAGGCTGTAAGCATACCATTTATCAGAAGGATCTGGGAAGTGAGCGTATCTGTCCGCACTGTAGTTACACCTTTCGTATTTCTGCCCAAGAACGCTTGGCTCTGACGATTGATATGGGAACCTTCAAGGAATTGTTTACAGGGATTGAAAGCAAGGATCCCTTGCATTTCCCTGGTTATCAAAAAAGAAACTAGCAACTATGCGTGAAAAAAACAGGTCTGGATGAAGCCGTTGTGACAGGGACAGCTCTTATTAAAGGTCAGACTGTGGCTCTTGGGATAATGGATTCTAACTTTATCATGGCTTCTATGGGTACAGTTGTAGGTGAGAAAATCACTCGTTTGTTTGAGTATGCGACTGTCGAAAAATTGCCAGTTGTTCTCTTCACAGCCTCTGGTGGAGCCCGTATGCAGGAAGGAATCATGAGTCTCATGCAGATGGCCAAGATCTCTGCAGCAGTTAAACGCCATTCAAATGCTGGCCTCTTTTACCTGACCATTTTGACAGATCCAACGACAGGTGGTGTGACAGCTTCTTTCGCTATGGAAGGCGATATCATTCTGGCTGAACCACAGAGCTTGGTCGGTTTTGCTGGGCGTCGTGTCATTGAAAACACGGTTCGTGAAAGTTTGCCTGAGGATTTCCAAAAGGCAGAATTCCTATTGGAGCATGGATTTGTGGATGCTATCGTTAAAAGAAGAGACTTGCCAGATACGATTGCAAGCCTAGTCAGATTGCACGGAGGGAGTCCAAGATGAATATTGCAAAAATAGTCAGAGAAGCGCGTGAGCAGAGTCGCTTGACAACTTTGGACTTTGCGACAGGCATTTTTGATGACTTTATCCAATTACACGGTGACCGTTCTTTTCGTGATGATGGTGCAGTTGTTGGTGGTATCGGCTGGCTTGGAGACCAAGCTGTAACAGTGGTTGGTATCCAAAAAGGCAAGAGCTTGCAAGATAACCTCAAACGGAATTTTGGACAACCGCATCCAGAAGGATACCGTAAGGCCCTACGTTTGATGAAACAGGCTGAAATTTGGCCGACCAGTTGTGACCTTTATCAATACTGCAGGTGCTTATCCCGGTGTCGGAGCGGAAGAACGTGGACAGGGAGAAGCTATTGCTCGCAATCTCATGGAAATGAGTGACCTGAAAGTTCCGATTATTGCTATCATTATCGGTGAAGGTGGTTCAGGTGGGGCTCTGGCTCTAGCAGTCGCAGACCGTGTCTGGATGCTGGAAAATTCTATCTATGCTATTCTCAGTCCAGAAGGTTTTGCTTCCATTCTATGGAAAGATGGTAGTCGTGCCATGGAAGCTGCAGAACTGATGAAAATCACTTCGCATGAACTGTTAGAAATGGACGTGGTGGATAAGGTGATTTCTGAAGCAGGACTTTCTAGTAAAGAACTGATTAAGAATGTCAAAAAAGAACTTCAAGCTGAGCTAGCTAGACTTTCACAAAAACCGTTAGAAGAGTTGTTGGAAGAGCGTTACCAACGATTTAGAAAATACTAATACTCTTCGAAAATCAAATTCAAACCACGTCAGCTTCGCCTTGCCGTACTCAAGTACTGCCTACGGCTAGCTTCCTAGTTTGCTCTTTGATTTTCATTGAGTATAATTCTTTAGAATACGCAAAAACTAGAACTGGCAGTCAGTTCTAGTTTTTATGTTGTTCTTACTCTGTATCAAGGACGAAGTAAAAGGTGCTTGGAAAACCAAACACCTTTTTGATTATTCATTTTCTTCAGTTACAAATTGACTAAGCAGTCCGTTGATAAAGCGGGCTGATTTTTGATCTGAAAAATTCTTGGCAAGTTCAATAGCTTCATTGACTGCTACCAGCTGGGGTGTATCAAATGATGTAATTTCAAAGATACCCAAGCGTAGCAAGTTTTTTTCGACCAAGGTCAAGCGTTCAACTGTCCAGCCTGACTTGAGGTGCTGGTTGATTTGTTTATCCAACTCGTCTTTTTGAGCTTGAACACCAGAAACCAAGTTCAGAAGAAAGGCAGGGATTTGCACATCTGCATCTTCACGGTCATGTGTGTAGGCAAAGTGACAAGCTGTCTCCATATCTGTGCCGAATTCAAGGCTCATAAGAGCTTGAAAAGCACATTTACGAAGTTCGCGTCTAGATTCTAATAATGGACTAGTCATTGAGGAAGTCCTCGTTAAATAGATCTTTCAACTCTGGTTTAGGTGTTTTGTCTGGAACAATTCCTGTAACATGGATATTGACAGCAGAAAGTTCCACATCAGCCATATCATGGACAGCATCTTTGACCGCTTTTTGAATAGCAAGAGCAACTTTTGGTACTTTCACACCGTACTCAAGATAGAGGTAGATGTCAGCAGTTAGTTCTTCGTTGCTTTCTTTTAAGTAGACGCCACGACCAAGAGAGAGTTTTGATAGGGTATCAGATACGGATTTATTTGAAAATGAATGGACACCATCAACTTTAGCAGTTGCGATGGCAATGATTTTTTCAAGTACACGTGGAGCGATAACGATTTCGCCAAATTGTTCTTCAGTTCCCATAGAATGACCTCTTTCTAGAGATTAGGCACGAGAAACGTAAGTTCCTTCTGCAGTGTTGATGATCAATTTTTGTCCAGCTTCGATGAAGTCAGGAACGTTGACAACAAGTCCAGTTTCCATAGTTGCTGGTTTACCAGAACCTGTAACAGTAGCACCCTTGATAGATGGTTGTGTTTCAGCAACTGTCAATTCAACAGTAGTTGGTACAGTTACACCGATTACTTCAGTTCCGTAGAATTGGATTTTTACATCTGAGTTTTCAAGGATGTAAAGCAATTCATTTTCAACGTTTACGACTGGGATTTCGTATTGGTCATAAGTTTCAGTGTTCATGAAGTAGGCAGTTTCATCCATTTTGTACAAGTATTGAGCTGGAACAGTTTCGATAATAGCTTGTTCGAATTTTTCTTCTGGACGGTAGCTTGTATCAAATGTAGAACCAGTACGGACATCACGCAATTTCATACGCATGATCGTGTTTCCTTTACCTGGTTTGTGGTGGCTAGCTTCCAAAAACGCGGATTAATTTTTCCGTCTGCAGTTTCAAATGTCATACCAGCTTTCAATTTGCTTGCTTCAATCATGTTTTTACCTCTTTAATAAATATTATTACTCTTCATTTTTACCATAAAATCTTCTGGAAATAAAGCCAAAAATAGTTATTGGGAGATGGTAGGGGAGAAAAAAACCAACCTCAGGGCTGGTTTCTTTTACATATTAATCTTCTTTCAACTTCGCCAATTCTTGGGCAAGGAGTTTAAGGGCGACTTGTGGGTTGGCTTGGCCTTTGGTTGCTTTCATAAGGAATCCTGTGAAGGCCTTATCTGCGTTACGTTTACCTGATTTGAAGTCGGCAACGGCTGCTTCATTATCCGCAAAGACTTGGTGGATAATTGGAATCAAAAACATCTGGATCTGAGATTTGAACCATACCTGCTTTTTTTCCACGTATGCACGCGCTCCACCGCCATTTTTTTAGCCAGGTGGACAAAGACTTTCTTGGCAATCTTAGATGAGATAGTACCGTCTTCGATGATGGCAATCATTTCAACCAAGTTTTTCTGGTGTCAATTCGATTTGTTCCAGTGTCTTGCCTTCGGCGTTCAAGAATTGAGCGACTTCACCTTGGAGCCAGTTAGAGACTTGTTTGGCGTCGCCACCTAGGGCAACAGCTTTTTTTCAAAGAAGTCAGAAGTGACTTTATTTGCAGTCAACTGACTAGCATCGTAGTCTGACAAGCCAAGGTCAGATACATAACGCGCACGGCGTTCTTTTGGAAACTCTGGCAACTCTGTCCGCATTTCCTCGATCCACTCGTCTGAGATTTCAAAGAGAGGTAGGTCTGGTTCTGGGAAGTAGCGGTAGTCTGCAGCACCTTCCTTGACACGCATGAGGATGGTTGCCTTGTTAGCTTCATCATAACGGCGTGTTTCTTGGCGGATTTGACCGCCTGATCGAAGGATTTCAGCTTGACGTTGGACTTCGTATTCAAGACCTTTACGAACGTTTGAGAAGGAGTTGAGGTTCTTCAACTCAGTCTTGGTACCGAATTTTTCTTGACCATAAGGGCGAAGAGAAATATTGGCATCCACACGCATGGAACCTTCTTCCATCTTAACGTCAGAAATACCAGCATACTGGATAACTTCCTTGAGGGCTGTTAGGTAAGCATAGGCTTCTTCTGGTGAACGCATATCGGCTTCAGATACAATCTCGATCAAAGGCACACCTTGACGGTTGAGGTCAACGTAAGAGTAGCCGTCTGTACCGTGGGTGTTTTTACCAGCGTCTTCTTCTAGGTGGGCACGTTCGATACCGATTTTCTTAGTCGTACCGTCTTCTAGCTCGACTTCAATCCAGCCGTTGTAACCGATTGGCTCATCAAACTGAGAAATTTGGTAGGCTTTAGGATTATCAGGGTAGAAGTAGTTCTTGCGGTCAAAGTGCATCTTTTTATGGATGTTCATGTTGAGGGCAAGAGCAGCCTTGATACCGGCATCGACAACACCTTTATTGAGAACCGGAAGTACTCCTGGGAAAGACCAGTCAATCACGTTAGTATTGGCATTTTGGTCATTTCCGAAGTGGGCAGAAGTAGGTGAGAAGATTTTTGAATTGGTGTTGAGCTCTACGTGGACTTCAAGTCCAATGACTGTTTCAAAGTTCATTAGTTGTCACCTCCAAAAATCACGGGTTGTTGTTTGTGGTAGTCTGTTGTTGCTTCAAAAGCAGCAGCAGCTTGGTAAATGGTTTCCTCAGAGTACTTAGGACCGATCAATTGGAGTCCGACAGGTAGACCTTGAGAGAATCCAGCAGGAATCGAAATTCCTGGGAGGCCAGCCAAGTTGACTGGGATGGTCAAGAGGTCAGCCAAGTACATAGCAACTGGGTCGTGGTTGAGTGAGTCCAAGTCATAAGCAACACTTGGAGCAGTTGGACCCAAAATCAAGTCGTAATCCGCGAAAACTTTTTCGAAATCTTGAATGATGAGGGTACGGACCTGACCAGCCTTTTTGTAGTAGGCATCGTAGTAACCTGATGAAAGACTGAAAGTACCTAGCATGATACGACGTTTTACTTCTTCACCGAAACCTTGGCTACGACTGTTTACATAGATTTCATCAAGGTTGGTTGCATCTTCTGCGCGGTAGCCGTAACGGATACCGTCAAAACGTTGCAAGTTTGATGAAGCTTCTGATGAAGCGATGATGTAGTAAACTGCCACACCGTATTTAGAGTGAGGAAGGCTGACTTCTTCAACGATAGCACCAAGTTTCTCAAAGTGCTTAGCAGCATTAAGAATGGTTTCCTTAACCTCTGGGTCAATCCCTTCACCAAGGTATTCCTTAGGCAAAGCAATTTTCATACCCTTGATGTCTTGACCGATTTGAAGTAAAGTCGGCAATGCGGACAGGAGCAGAAGTAGAGTCTTTGGCATCTTCGCTGGCAATAGCGTTGAGCAAGAGAGCATTTTCCTTAACAGTAGGAGCAAAAGGTCCAATCTGGTCTAATGAACTACCAAAGGCAATGAGACCGAAACGTGAAACTGTTCCGTAGGTTGGTTTGAGACCAACAATCCCATTGAAGGCAGCAGGTTGGCGGATAGAGCCCCCCGTATCAGAACCAAGTGACAAGCGAACTTGTCCTGAGGCTACAGCTGCGGCAGAACCACTTGATGAACCACCAGGAACCTTGTTTTGATCCCAAGCGTTTTTAGTCGCACCATAGTGTGAAGTTTCACCTGAACCACCCATGGCAAATTCGTCCATGTTGGTTTTACCAACGACAATCATGCCTCTAGATTTTGCATTAGCAACCGCAGTCGCATCAAAGATCGGCTCGTAGTTGTAGAGCATTTTTGAGGCAGCAGTTGTGAGAATGCCGTCTGTAGAGATATTATCCTTAACAGCAAGCGGAATTCCTGAAAGGACATTATCAGCGTCAATTCCAGCTTCATCAATAGCTTTAGCTTGAGCAAGGGCTTGCTCCTCAGCGATGGTAACAAAAGCGTTGATAGCTGTCTCTCGAGACTTGATATCTTCAAGCGTAGCTTGGGTCAATTCTGTTGCTGAAATTTCCTTAGAAACAAGGAGATTGTGCAAGTCTTCAATGGTTTTATGGTTGAAAGTCATTAGGCATCTCCTCCATCGTCTAGGATAGCTGGTACCTTGATGTAATAGTTGTCTTTTTCAGGTACGTTTTTAAACAAGCGATCACGGTCTGTTCCTTCTTCGGCCACATCAGGGCGGAGTACGGTCTTGCGGTCAGCCATAGTCGTAGTAGGTGCGACACCAGTTGTGTCTACTTCGCCCAGCAACTCAACCATGTCAACAATCTTAGACAAGGTAGTCGCAAAGGCAGCAGTTTCTTCTTCAGAGAATCTTAATTTTGAAAGATTGGCAACGTGTGTTACCTCTTCTTGCGTAATTTTCATCTTGCATCCTTTCGTGAAATGATGATTTTTTTAGTCTGTTCTATTTTACCATATTTTTCCTATAAATAAGGGAGGGAAAGGTGAAAAAAGACATCTGGCAAGTCGAGAAAGAGGTTTTTAAAATAGACAAAAAAATAGCCGTCCTAACTTTGGCGAGTTAACGAGCTATTTTTTAGTTATGTAATTACAGCCACTGTCTTAAACGGCTCTGAGGGGTGTTGTTGTCGCAACACCTTTTTCTATATTGATTGTAACATTTATTTTTAAAAAAATTAGCAAGGGAATTAGGCTCCTAGTATTTGGATAAGTTGAGTAGAAACTGAGTAGCAGGCATTAAAATTTCTTGCTAGTTTTGTCTATTGTGCATTAGCAAACTAAGATTTTTTGGTTTTAATATGCACTCTTTTGGTATTCATTCCATAAAGCCTGAAGTTCATCTGCATTTTTCTAAAAACATATTGCCTGATTATTTTTAGGTCTTTTTGCTTTTAATTTACCATCTCTTAGTTCACCGTTTAGAAACATTGAGCCGACCTCTTCTCCGTGGATATAAATGTGAATATGCGCTTTTTTTGACCTTTATGGTTATGTTCGTTAGGGACGAATTTTAATACCATACTTTTTATACTCAATAAAAAAATCAAAGAGCAAACTAGAAAGCTAGGCGCAGGCAGTACTTGAGTACGACAAGCCGACGCTGACGTGGTTTGAATTTGATTTTTGAAGAGTATTAGGAAAGAATATTTAGGCAGGTAGTAATCCAACGTAGTCCTTCCATGTTTCAAGGTAGTTATCGCGATTTAACTCAATTTGCTTTTGAGCAAAACGAATGTCATAGTCTGCCAAGTCCAAATTTTCCAATACTTCTCCAGTTAGAATACTAAAGGTTCCAATTAATTCATCGTCATCATACATGCGTAAAATAGGGTTGCTTGGATTCTTGTAAATATCATCTTTTGTTACTTCTAAATTAGTTACACCAAATTCTTTGAACATGATTATATCTCCTTTTTGTTTTATTATATCATTTTTGCTAGAATTGTCACGGTTTTCGATATATTTGACTATAAGGAATAGCTTTTATTCAAGTATAGTCTAACATAAAATAGAAATTGAAAAAAATGCTAAAATTCGATATAATGGAGTGTTGAAAGGAATGGTACAATCCAATGTAAAAATCATTCTGAACTATTGAAACAAGAAAAATAGAGAATCAAAGAAAGAGAACTTATGAATATTCAAGAAGAAATTAAGAAACGTCGTACCCTTGCCATCATCTCCCACCCGGACGCGGGGAAAACAACCATTACTGAGCAGTTGCTCTACTTTGGGGGCGAGATTCGTGAGGCTGGTACGGTAAAAGGAAAGAAAACAGGGACTTTTGCCAAGTCTGACTGGATGGATATTGAGAAGCAACGTGGGATTTCGGTTACTTCATCTGTGATGCAGTTTGACTACGATGGTAAGCGCGTCAATATCCTCGACACACCAGGGCACGAGGACTTCTCAGAAGATACCTATCGTACCTTGATGGCGGTGGATGCTGCGGTCATGGTCGTGGATTCTGCCAAGGGTATCGAGGCCCAAACTAAGAAATTGTTTGAAGTTGTTAAACATCGTGGTATTCCAGTCTTTACCTTTATGAACAAGCTGGACCGTGACGGTCGTGAGCCTTTGGATCTCTTGCAAGAATTGGAAGAAGTCTTGGGTATTGCGAGCTATCCGATGAACTGGCCAATCGGAATGGGGAAAGCCTTTGAAGGCTTGTATGACCTCTATAACCAACGCCTGGAACTCTATAAAGGGGATGAGCGTTTTGCTAGTCTTGAAGACGGGGACAAGCTTTTTGGCAGCAATCCTTTCTACGAGCAAGTTAAGGATGATATTGAGCTTTTAAATGAAGCTGGAAATGAGTTTTCAGAGGAAGCGATTCTGGCTGGAGAATTGACGCCTGTCTTCTTCGGTTCAGCCCTGACAAACTTTGGTGTGCAGACCTTCCTTGAAACCTTCCTCAAGTTTGCTCCAGAACCACATGGTCACAAGAAAACAGACGGTGAAATTGTGGATCCTTATGACAAGGATTTCTCAGGATTTGTCTTTAAAATCCAAGCCAACATGGACCCTCGTCACCGTGACCGTATTGCCTTTGTCCGTATCGTATCGGGTGAATTTGAGCGTGGTATGAGTGTCAACCTGCCTCGTACTGGTAAGGGCGCCAAACTGTCTAATGTTACCCAGTTTATGGCGGAAAGTCGTGAGAATGTGACCAATGCCGTGTCAGGTGATATTATCGGTGTTTACGATACAGGTACTTATCAGGTTGGGGATACCTTGACAGTTGGGAAAAATAAATTTGAATTTGAACCCCTACCAACCTTTACCCCTGAAATTTTCATGAAAGTTTCTGCTAAGAATGTTATGAAGCAAAAATCCTTCCACAAGGGTATTGAGCAACTGGTGCAAGAAGGAGCCGTTCAGCTTTATAAGAATTACCAAACAGGTGAGTACATGCTAGGGGCTGTGGGTCAACTTCAGTTTGAAGTCTTCAAACACCGTATGGAAGGCGAGTACAATGCTGAAGTGGTTATGAGCCCAATGGGTAAAAAGACTGTTCGTTGGATCAAGCCTGAGGACTTGGATGAACGGATGTCATCAAGCCGCAATATCTTAGCAAAAGACCGCTTTGACAAACCAGTCTTCCTCTTTGAAAATGACTTTGCACTCCGCTGGTTTGCGGACAAGTATCCAGACGTAGAGTTGGAAGAGAAAATGTAGATCGCCAAAGTTACTTGATTGTGTAACAATCTAAGTAACTAACGCCAAGTTTCTATGGAACTTGGCTAGGCGCTCCACTAGTAAAGTTTTACGAATATTATCGATTCGTAAAACTTTACGTCGTAACTGGTAGTGAGCGGTCTAGCTAACTGCTTTACTAACTACGTTTTGTAAATGGAATCGATTTGCCAAACTCCGTGTCCTAGTGTAACAATCTCTAACCTTTATGTTGGTTGATCTAAATATCCTAATAAGAGAAGTCCAGGAATGCTATATTCATGGGCTTTTTCCTTGTGGCGAATTGCAAGTTGACTTGCCAAGTTCGGTGTCTTGGTCCTGAATCAATAACCACTATAGCGCTTTATCTAAATTTCCTATGTAAGAAAATCCTGCGAATGTTATGGCATTGTGAGCTTTTTTGTAAGAGTTAGTAGGTCGAGCTATTTGCATTACGAAAGTGCAACCTTTTTGTTTGTCAGCCTGCTCAAAAAATATCCGAGTAAACTATATACTTTGAAATTTACTATCTCTTCATTCTAATGAAAACAGAGAGGAGTTCTGTGAATAACATACAATATATATGTCTATGCGAAGAAAATTTATGCTCTTTTTAATTTTGGATAAGTATGACGTATTCATCGGCAAAAATAATGGATTTCTCTTTTTTATAGCCTAGTCAATGAGGGATTCGGTTGTCTATTATATTAACTTTATTTCTCAATGAGACCTCCATGCAAAATCAAACAGAAAATGCTTTTTTTTTTTAGCAAATATACTAAAAAATAAGTTGACTTAACATAATGATTTGTGTATAATAGAAGACGATTGCATTAAACTAGCTACTGTAGCACTTTTTGGAGGAAAAAAAATAAATGTTTTTCAGACGTCAAAAGGGTCAATATCGCGAGACTGATCGTGTGACTCGATACAAACTGGTAAAATCCGGTAAGCATTGGTTGAGAGCTTCAACCTCTCTTTTTGGCTTGTTCAAGGTTTTGCGTGGTGGTGTAGATACTACTCAGGTTATGACCGAAGTAGTAGAAAACCAAACTAATCAAACGATTACAGGTCTTGATATTATAAGAGGTATTGCAGCAACAGGTGCCGTATTAGGCGGGGCTGTTGCTACTCAGACAAAAGTTTTTGCAAATGAAGCCGTAGCTCTTGAAAAAACGTTAGATAGTTCAGATGCTCTAGCAACGCATGATACAGTTGTCCTTGGTACAACTGCAAAAGTGGATGCGGAGAATTCGGCAAGTCTGTCTAATTCAGCAAGCGAGAGTGTGTCTACTTCAGAATCAGTATCCACTAGTCTATCAGCTAGCGTTAGTTCTTCTGCTAGTATGTCAACAAGTGCCTCAGAAAGCGCATCAACTTCGGCTAGTGTCTCAGCAAGTACCTCTGTAAGTTCTAGTCAGTCGATGGTGCCTTCAGGCAATAGTGTACATTCTACTACTGCTTCTGAGACTTCTGGAAAAACAGAGTCTGTGTCAAAAGAAAGTCAGTTGACTAAAGAAGAATTACCTACCTCTAAGCTAAGTGCTCCCGTATTGGAATCAGCTAAATTGGAAAAAGGTTTGGTTGATACGAATGCAGAAATAAGTAGTTTGGCGGGAGTAACTGCTGGTGCCATAGCAACATCGGAAGTTTCAGCTAAGCAACAGGATGAAAAATCGCAAGAAGTTAACCAAACTTTCAGCTGAAATGGGTGAGTACCCTAGCAAAAAAGCGGTTGGTCTACCTAATAGTGATGAAGCCATAGCGAAAGTGAATGCTGCGGTGACTGCTATCGAGACAGCCCTTGCTAATCCTAAGGCAGATTTGACCGAAACTGTAAAACTAGCGACCTCTGCTCGTAACTCGATTGCTAATGCTGTGTTGAGAGTCAATTCAGGTGCGCGTGATGCACGAAATGGTCAAGGTATGGGCAATGGGGTACATCCTAGAGCTTTACCTACTTCGTTAATCACGAACACGTTTGCTAGCAATAGAACATCGGCTTCGCTTGAATCAGGTCAGTACAATAAGAATACACATGAAGTGATTTGGCGCATCAAGATGCACTCAGATAATGCCCTGAATTATGCTGGTTTACTTGCCAATGTGGATCCAAATACGACCATCACCCGTGTTACTTTTAATGGTCAACCAATGGAGAAGCGTGGTGGTTCTGGCAATGAGTACGTGTTTAGCAAACGTCATGATTTAAATAGAAATCTAGATGCAACGATTGATGTTCATGCTATTGTGAATGACAAGTCAAGCAATGCCAGATTGGATGCCCGAGTTGCTACAAGTAGTCAACCGTTTACAAGTACGAATGTTTCTGGTAATTACACCAATATGATGACCTCTTATGTCCATACAGGTAGAGCAGGGAATCAAAATGATGCTGTGAGAAATCAGGGACGCGCAACAGATAATCCTCCTACTGTTGAATTGCCAAAATTACTTGAAGTTTTCAATGATGATTCTGTAAATATCAATATGGTGTTTAGAGATGATAAGGCTTTGAGATTGTTCTATACGGGAAATAATCCTATTATTACAGGTTTACAAGGTAAAAATTTCCCTGGACAAATCAACTTTGCGACTCTTAAACGAGATCCTAAAACAGGCCTCAATACAGCCTATGTTTATGAACATAAGCAGTGGACAACCGAGATTTATGGTACGATTGGTCGGGAAAATGGCTGGAAACCAATGACTCCTGGGGATTACAATATTTCGTATGGCGCTGATGATACTGCCGGACAAAAAACAATGACTACGATGACTGTTCGTATTCACGGATTTAATGAGCGTCAATCGCCTATAAGCGGTGCGACTGTCGCAGTTAATAATACGACAAATCTAAGTAAGGCAGAAAGAGACCAAGTATTGGCTAACTTTAAAGCAGCCAATGCAAGCGTTCTTTCAAGTACAGATTACAAAAAAGGATCTGAAGAAGGATCAATCAGTGTAGCTAATAATGGAGATGTTACCATTACTTATCGTGATAAAACCACGGATATAGTCACAAACAATGTTAAGTATGGTGTAGAGAAAACAACTGAGCACTTTTATGCAGTTAGCGACGAGCCTTTATCTAATATAAATCTAAGAAGTCTTGTGCGCCCAGTTGGTGGAGCATCTGACTTCCCTAGTGGGACAACATTTGCATGGAAACAAGGTCAAGCTCCTACAATGGAAGTTAGCAACACTCCTCGCTCTGCAACCTTAACGGTAACTCACCCAGATAAAACTACTACGGATTTAACCTATAATTACACAGTTTATCAAAAGATTGAGACCAAAACTAACAATGGAGTTCCAGGTAAGTTCTATGCCTTTAAAGCAGTACCGGGGACAGAAAGAACTGTTGGAAATAGCTATGCTAATAATATAGGCGGATATTCAAAATTCTATATTAATAACGAGTCTCTTCCTTCAGGGACTACATTTGCTTATGAATATCAGCTGAATGATAATCGCTCAACACCTGTACGTAAACAAGATGGCTCTCCAGCCTTTAGTAGCGTATGGCATACAACTGCTGATTTGGCTACAACTCACAGCACCACCTATAAGCAATAGCAACTTATCCTAAAGGACGCCTTGGTGATGTAACAACTTCAAATCCTGCTCTCACAAGTACAGTGAGCTTTAATTATACAGTAGTTGATCCGGTAGCCAAGCAAGAGTATGTTACAACGGTTGGAAATACAGCACCACTAAATGATATCATTGCTAACCCGGATAAGGCGATTAAGAACTCTGATGATAGAGTTGCAATACCTAATGGTCCGACTGTGGCAACTAGAACCGATTACAGCTGGAGAGATTCGGCACCAAATGCTAGCACAGTAAGCACTCCAGGGATCTATAAGAAAGAAGTCACAGTTACTTTACCACAAGGTTCAACGGATAAACCAAGAAATAGTACAAATGTTCCTGTAACTATCAAAGTTAGACCAAACCCACCACAAATCTCAACAGATCAGGTAACGAATACAGGTGGACTTCCAAATAAAGGAATTACCGTAACGAATGCATTGCCAAATGCGCAGGTCACCTTGACAATCGGCGGTAAGACTCTTACTAAACAAGCAGATGGTAATGGAAATGTAACCTTCCCTTCTACCGATGTTGCAGATAGCAATGGTCTTCTCCCAATAGGAAACGTAACTGTTAAACAAAGCAAGGCATTTGATAATCCAGTAACAGGTCAAAATGAAACGTTGAACTCAGATGTAAGTACTGTTAACATTAGTAAGGAAAATATACCGCCAACAGTTGATCTTACTGTTAAGGTTAATGGAGAGACCCCTGAGATAGATAGTTCGGGCCGCTATATTTTTTATGCTGGAGATACGATTCAAATTACTTATACCGGTAGGGACAATAGTGGTAAGCTTACCACGTTGAAAATGCGTAATGCAAAGGATGATTTGAATGACTTCTTTGAAGGGAAATCCACTGAGTGGGGGCGTGGTCCAGTCGAGAATATCACGACACTGACAAGTACTAATCAAACCACAAAGACGGTTAATGCGGTTGCAAATAGCGATATGACTTGGAAATCTGGTAATATCTTCTCTCGTGTTATTACAGCGGTTGACCCAAATGGAAATACGGGAGAAAGCCCATGGTTTGGTGTTGTACAAGGACGCTTGGCGGATAAGATTAAATTGACAAAACCGCCTGTCATTGCCGTTGCTGATAAGTTAAATTTGACTCCTGCTGAGAAGGAAAAAATTAAATCAGAAGTCGAGAAATCGAATCCGTCTGATACATCTCGCATTCGTACTTATGACGTCCGACCAAATGGTGATGTGACTATTACATTTAAAGATGGAACTTCAAAGAC
>BNJT01002676.1_pt1 | contig 102026 bp, 129 predicted proteins | sample 8540491 | NCBI WGS metagenome assembly BNJT01 (sample SAMD00202455, study PRJDB9452) | human saliva metagenome | host: Homo sapiens | reverse complement strand
TCAGGCTGCGGACTGCACCCCGGCAGTCCTCGGGCCCCATGGTGCGTCTCGTGCAGCGGTGCCCCGCCGTACTCCAGCGCCAGAGCCAGTCGCTCGCATCGGGAACTGCGATTTGCTCTGAGGACGTATTTCTCCTCAGGTGACTGCGGTCAAACCCCAGTGACCCTGGGGAGAGCGTGCTCGACCACAAAGTACGTCCCCGCACCGAGAAGCCCCCACCAGCAAGCGCCTCTGCCAGCGAGCCCACCTCGAACGGGCCGAGCAACAAGCTTGCGCCGCCGAGGACGCACCATCGGGCTCGTGGACTTACACTCTGGGGGCTGGTCCTCCGCCCGTGGTGCGTCCTCGAGGTTCACTAGCCAGCCTCCACGAACACCCACGCGCCTGGCATTAGGCCGCCACCTGCGTTTCAGTTTCCCGCGAAGTGCCGGCCCTGACTCACCAGGCAGTCCCTCCCACCCCTTGTCAGGAATCCTCGGGACAGCAGCCCGCGCCCCTGAGGCTCCCGTCATCTCTGGAGGTACGTCGAGGCCGATTTTGGGCAACATCCGCAGGCTCACTGCGCTCTACCGAAGCTCTGCTGGGCAATGCCCTATGGGACTCTTGAACCTCGTCCAACATGTGGGGTGTGCGTCACCACGCCTCTGCCCCGGTGTCCGAATGGTAGTTCGTGACCATTGACGCTGTACGGCTGCCCCACCATATAGTTTCTGGACCAGGAAGAGCGCGCCCACGTGCGCGCCGTGACACGTTGGAGGGTCGAGCCATGGGGCGCGGCCGTCAGAAGGCCAAGGCAACCAAGGTTGCCCGTAGGCTCAAGTACTCAGCCCGGAGACTGATTACAAGGCTCTGAGCGGGAGCTCGTCTCAGCATCCTCGGGATCTGAGCCTGACGACGGATCGACTACGAGGAGCTGGCTGCCAGTATGCCGTCGATGACGACGACTGGGACGAGGGCGGCAAGTAGCCCCACCAGTGAGGAGGGCCGGAGGAACGCACCTGCCGGCCCTTCCGCGCGCCTACGAGCGCGTGACGTCGAGGCCATCGGGCGGCCATCCAGTGTCACTCCCGGCGACTTTTTCACTCGCCCGAACCACCTGTGTCGCATCGACCCAGGTCGCGCTGATGCGCCCGACACCGCTGCGACGATCCGCCCGGTGAGGCGTTGGATAGTCGCCATCATCGTGCACCTGCGTGCGAACGCCCCGCTGTCATGCCAGCGGCGGCTCGTGCCGCTCGAGGCGGTCCGGTAGGTGCCGTGAATGTCGACCGCTCCTCCGTCGACGCCCCTTCGTACCGGAGACCACCCGCCCCTGGCCTCGATACTTCCGGCCTCGCTGCACCGCCCGCGGCACCCAGGCGGGGATGTCGGAGCCCTCGGCGACCCGCAGGACAGCGTCGACCACGCCCGGGTCGACAACGGCGACCGCGCATGCCCCACACCCAGGTTGAGGTGCCTCGAGGTCCCTCCCACGGCACCGAGCCCGAGGCTCGCGCACGGTGGAGAGACCGGCGGCACCGTCCAGGAGGAGCGGTCGGCGTCGGCGATGAGCCCAGCCGGCAGGACCAGGCGACGTTGGCGGCCAGCGCCGGTGATGTGGGACAGGGCGTGGATCGGCCCCGGGGCGGCCGGTGAGGACAGGGTCTCCAGCATGGCCAGGCACACGCGGGTGTACAGGCGCGTGGGCTCAGAGCAGTCTCCTGGCCCAGGGTGCGGCCGCCGAACTCAGACCTCGTGCCCAGGCCCCAGCCGGCGTGCTCGATGACGCGGCGCACCAGGGAGTAGCCGTTGGAGTGCAGGCCGGAGGAGCCCAGGGCGATCAGGACGTCGCCGGCGCGCACCTTCCGGCGCCGAGGACGCGATCGGCCTCGACGACGCCGGTAGCGACGGCGACGTCGTACTCGTCGGGGGCCATGAGGCCGGGGTGCTCGGCGGTCTCACCGCCCAGCAGCGGGTGCCGATGGCGGCGCATGCCTGGGCGATGCCGCGCACGATGTCGGCGATCCGCTCGGGGACGACGTGCCCGCAGGCGATGTAGTCGGTCGCGAGCGGGGGCGGGCCCGACCACGACGATGTCGTCGACGACCATGCCCACCAGGTCCTGGCCGATGGTGTCGTGGATATGTCGAGGGCCTGGGCGATGGCGACCTTGGTGCCCACCCCGTCGGTGGAGGTGGCCAGCAGGGGGCGGCGGTAGTCGCGCAGGGCGGAGACGTCCACGAGCCCGGCGAAGCCTCCGACGCCGCCGACAACGGCCGGGGGTCGTAGTGGAGGCCACGGCGTCCTTCATGAGCGCGACGGCCCGGTCCCCGGCGGCGGTGTCCACGCCGGCGTCGGCGTGAGCGATGGCGGAGGTGGGCTGCTCGAGCGCTGCTGGGTCACGTGGGGGCTCCTGTGGACTCGGGTCGAAGGGTGCGGTGGTGAGCGGAAAGGGGCGAGGGCGGAGCAGGTGGCCGGCGGCTGCCGACGGGTCGGCCGAGTCAGCGAACGGCCGGCGCGCGGCGGGCCGCTCCGACGTCGTCGAGCCCAGGGGCTGCCGAGGCCAGGTCCGGGCGGGTGATGCTGCCCGGCGGCACGGTGCGCTCGGCGTCATCGGCCTCGCGCGGCGCCGACCGCGGTAGGCGGTCGGGACGCGGCGCACGGGGATGGCGGCCGACTTCAGGCTGCGCACGGGCGGCGGGATCGGGTAGTCGCCGGTGAAGCAGGCCAGGCACAGGTCGTCGGCCTTCTGCCCGCTGGCGGCCACCATGCCCCTCGACGGACAGGGAAGCCCAGGAGTCGGCGCCGATGGACTCGCCGATCTCCTCCACGCTCATGCCGGTGGCGATGAGCCTCGGCGCGGGTAGCGAAGTCGATGCCGTAGAAGCAGGGCCACATGACCGGCGGGGAGGAGATGCGCACGTGAACCTCGGCGGTGCCGCGCCTCGCGCAGCATCCGCACCAGGGCCCGCTGGGTGTTGCTGCGCACGATGGAGTCGTCGACGACGACGAGGCGCTTGCCCTCGATGACCTCGCGCAGAGGGGTTGAGCTTGAGGCGGATGCCGAGCTGACGCAGGGTCTGGGTGGGCTGGATGAAGGTGCGCCCCACGTAGGCGTTCTTCACCAGGCCCCTGACCCGTAGGGGATACCGGAGGCCTGCGCGTAGCCGATGGCGGCCGGGGTGCCCTGACTCGGGCGTGGCGATGACGAGGTCGGCCTCCACCGGGTGCTCTCGGGCCAGGGCCGCCCCCCATCTCGTTGCGCGAGGTGATGACGCTGCGTCCGGCGATGCGGGTGTCGGGCGGGCCAGATAGACGTACTCGAAGACGCAGCCGGCCCGGCGGGGCGGTGGCGAAGCGCGAGGAGCGCACGCCGTCCTCGTCGATCTCGATGAGCTCGCTGGGCTCGATCTCGCGCACGAAGGCGGCGCCGACGATGTCCAGGGCTGCGGTCTCAGAGGCCACGGCCCACCCGTTGCCCAGGCGCCCCAGCACCAGGGGGTCGCACCCCGTGGGGGTCGCGGGCGGCGTAGAGGTGCGCTCATCCATGAAGACCAGGGAGAAGGCGCGCGCAGCATGGGCAGGGACCCGGCGGGCGGCCTGGTGGACGCTCAGGGGGCCGGCGCGCAGTAGGCGGCGTCGAGCTCGGCGTCGTCGGTGATGCCGGAGGTGAGGATGTCGGCGGCCGAGTCCCAGCCCTCCAGGGCGCCGCGCTCGGAGACGAGGTTGAGTAGGGCGGCCAGGACGGCGGTGTCGGTGGAGGAGCCGCGGCCGAGCTCGCCGCTGAGGTCCTCCCCGGAGGTGCCGTGCACGGCGTCCATGAGCTCGCGGGTGTTGGTGAGATTGCCGCTGTGGGCCAGGGCGAGGGTGGAGCCGGCCGCCGGGCCGAGCATCGGCTGGGCGTTCTCCCCAGGTGGTGGCGCCCTGGGTGGCGTAGCGGACGTGGCCGACGGCGATGTGGCCGGTGAGGTTGGACAGGGCCTGGTCGTCGAAGACCTGGGAGACCAGGCCGAGGTCCTTGTAGACGAGGATCTGGGAGCCGTTGGAGGTGGCGATGCCGGCCGACTCCTGGCCGCGGTGCTGGAGGGCGTAGAGGCCGAAGTAGGTCAGGCGGGAGACCCCTCGCCGGGCGCCCAGACGCCGAAGACGCCGCACCTCGCGCGCGAGGGCCTCGAGCTCGTCGGAGTGGTCGTCGGGCAGGGCGGTCAGGGCCGGGGACGCCGGTGCACGGCGCTGCGGAGCGAGGGCCCCGCCCTAGGGCCGCGATCGGGTCTGACTCGACTGGCTGGACCCGACCGACGAGGCTCGAGGAGCTCGGCCCGCGGGATGGGACGGGCGCCGTCGGGATGGTCGAAGGTGATCTGCGAGGGTTTCTCACCGGTGCGCACACGCACAGTCTGTCACGCCCGGCACCGTCTGACCATTACGTACCGCCGGAGCCGCTCAGCGCGGGCGGCTTCGGAATCAGCTGGCGCCCATCAGGACCTGACGACGATCATCAGAGACGCCCAGTATGGATCGCCTGGTGGAAGGGCTCACGTAGGAGCCACACGCCGGCGATGACACCGAAGACGACGTTGAGGCTCCGGGAGGTGGCGACGACGGACGGAGGGTCCGAAGCGCATGGCGACAAGCACCAGCGCGTAGCTCGCCGGCACCAGCACCGCGATCGGGAGGGCTCGGGTCCAGCCGGCAGCCAAAGCAGCGGGCAGCTCGCGACGACGTCGGCCCAGCACGATGGTGAGCAGCACGAGCTGAGCCAGACTGGACAGCGCCATGCAGGGCACAACCGCGACGCACAGTTCCGCGATGGCGAAGGCGTCCCACAGGGTGTAGGCGGCGGTGCAGGACGCGACGGCGCCGCCCGCCCAGAGGCCTCGGGCCCGGGTCAGATCCCGCCAGGTGACCCTCGAGGCGAGGACGACGCCGACGAGGACCGCCATCAGCGCGAGCGTCTGGATGGCACTCGGCCCCGGTCCACGGCGCCGCCACCGCCGTCACCAGAACCGGCGCCAGTCCGCGTGAGACCGGGTAGACCACTGACAGGTCCGCCGCCGAGTAGGCGCGTTGGAGAACCGCCGCGTAGGCCGTGTGCAGCGTCGTGCTGACGAGGGCCGCCCACCAGGCCGGGCCCAGACCTCCCCATGACGACCCCACTGCCAGCAGCACGAACCACAGCGGCGCGGCAATGGCGCTGTAGACCCACACGAAGGCGACGTCGGAAGTACCGGAGCGCTTCACCAGCACGTTCCACAGGGTGTGCAGGGCGGACCCGGCCGAGACTAGGGCGAGGGAGTATCCGAAAGCCATCATGTAGACGGTGTCTACCATGTTGTAGACGCCGTCTACAAGAGGCAGGCTAGGGCCATGAGCCAGACAACGGGAGGACCGTCTGATCCAGGCTGGGCGGCAGCTGCTCGAAGACGACGGCATCAGCGCGGTGACGGTGCGGGAGGTGGCTCGGCGCTGCGGCATCTCCCACGGCGCACCGAGACGCCACTTCCCCACCCTCGCGCTGCTACTGGCCGCCATCACCGAGGCGTGCCTCGGAGAGCTCCGCGAGCGCATCGCCGACGCCGGAGGAAGCCTCAAGGAGACCGCGAGGGCCTACGTTGCCTACGCCGTCGAGCACCCCCACGCCTTCGACCTCATCACCCGTCACGACGTGCTGGCCGGCAGCGGACGGGAGCTCGGGCCAGGTCCCTGCCGCTCCTTCAGCAGTGGCGCTCCTGCTTCGCGGAGCAGCACCCGGACGCTCCCGACGCCGCCGCGACCGCCGCCTGGGCGGCCGTCCATGGCGTCGCCTCGCTCGCCTCACGGGGCGTGCTGGACCTGGTCGGGGACCGATGCCCGAGGAGCTGCTGGATCAGATTCTCCCGCAGGACTGACGCACGGGCGCCTCAGGACTCGGTGCGTCAGGAGCTGGAAGCGGATGCCGGTGGCGGGGTCGGCGGACAGGAGGCGGACCCGCACGCGCCCACCCACTGGGAGGCCTCCGTCGGGCTGCCTTCGCCGGCGCGGATCTCGGTGACGACGGCGGGCTCGACGAGGACGAGCTCGCCGCGGCCATCGCGCTCGGAGGTGATGACGCCGTCGAAGACCTCGCCCTCGTGTCCGCGCAGGACCAGGGCCTCCAGTGCGGTCAGGGCTCCGCGGCCGATGGCGCGGGCACGCTTGCCGGTCTGTTCCATGACGTCCCGGGCAGGTCGGGCAGCGCCTGAGGCACCCACTCGGGGCACGGGCGCCTGGGCGCAGGCGGCGATGCAGACCTCCTCGCCGTAGCGGTCCACGAGGCGGCGCAACGGGGCGCGGTGACGTGGGCGTAGCGGGCGGCGATCGCGGAGTGGACGGCCTCCTCGGCATCGGCGGCCTCGTCCTCGGCCGGGACACCGACGCCGCCCACCCCGAAGGCGAGGTAGCCTGATCCGCGGAAGAGGGACATGGCCTGCTCCATGAAGGCCGCGTGAGCGGGGCACGGCGTGGTCCAGGCTGCGCACGAGCTCGGGGTAGGGCTGGGCGGCCGGGCCAGTCGATGCCCAGGGCCGCGGCGACGCGCCTCAGGCGGGCGTAGTCCTCGGGGCGCGCGCGGCAGGGTCCGCAGGATGCCGACACCGCACTCGACCATGATCCGGGCGGCGCACATGCCGGTGAGCAGGGAGATCTGGGCGTTGTACTGCTCGGCGGGTACGGGCACGCGGTAGGCGAGCCGGTAGCCGGCCGGGCCGGTTTCTCGGCGAGCTCCCCTCGTCCCGCCCGCCGGGCGCCGGCGACTCTGACTGCCTGTTCCGCCCTCGGTCGCCCTCGACGACCTGCTCGGGCGTGGTCGTGCTGATGCCGCCGCGGGCGGCCTCGCGCTCCAGGCGCAGGCGGCCGATCTCGGCCAGGGAGCCTGGGCAGTTCGGCCGGCGCCTCCTGGGGCAGGGTGCCCTCGCCCGTCGATGGCGGCCTGGACCTGGGCGTAGGTGGAGGCGCGCCCGCGAGCGCACAAGGGCCCGTCTCGACGTGGGCGGAGACGACCCTCGCACGCGTCGTCGAGGTCGATGGTCCACAGGCAGGCGGGCGCTCCACGTCCTCAGGAGGGAGGCGGCACCGTGAGAGGACCTCGTGCAGGGGTGGCGGCGTCGGGGTGTAGATGGTCTCGCTGCGGCGGGCGCAGCTCGGCGTCCAGGGCAGCGCCGGGGGTGACGAAGGTGGCCAGGGAAGCGATGGCGTAGTGGACTCGGTAGGGTGGCCGCGGGCTCGGGGGCGTTCCCGACCTCCCCCGCGGCCGCGCACGGCCTGGTCGCATGGTCGGCATGGGGTGGGCAGGCGCTCCAGGAGCACCGCCTGGTCGAGGTCCATGGAGCCGGGCGGGTCGATGGTGACCAGCTCCAGGTCGCGGCCATCGCGGGCGCCGTCGGCCAGGAGACGGGCGGGGCCGTCCTGGGCCCAGGCGCTGGCGGCGGACTCCGCCTCGGCGAGGGCCTCAGGCGGGAAGTCGGTGGGAACCTCGTAGTGCGCGCGCAGCGCGTCCAAGGTGCGGGCGACCTCGGCAGGCGGGGCGGTATAGGTGCTCAGGCGCGTGCGACTCATGGGATGAACCTACCGGCGCGGGCCCTTGGCGCAGCAACCAGAGCAGACGGATGGGCTGAATCGGCCCGATCTGTCACGCGGCGACTTTTGAGCACCGAGTGCGCCCCGCAGACGACCAGTCAGAACGCGTTGACGCTGGTCAGGACCTTGCGCCCTGACGCCCGCCCCGACAGCGCGCGTTGAAAAGTCGCCATTTGTGACACTTTCGTCCTCTGCGCGGTTGGCACAACAGTCCGCGACGCCTCAGGACATGGGGTGCCACAACGAGTCCGCGGAGCAGCCCGGTTCGCAGAGCAACAGTCAGAATCGAGGGCGGCGGCGCTACGGCGGCACGGCGACAGCCATACCGGCGCCGGCCCTCAGTGCAGCGCCCAACGGCACGCACACCGCGGCGCACCCCGTACACATCGACCAAAAACTTCAGAATCGACGCGGCTCCGGGTCGATTTTTGAAGAAAAATGTTGATGTCTACCCGGGGAGCCGGACCAGGGGGCAGGTAGGCGGACAGGGTCGCAGCGCTCGCCGGAGGCGTGCAGGGCGCCGCCGGCCAGGGCGTCCTGCCAGGTGAGTCGGCCGGCGGCCAGGGCCAGCCAGGTGAGGGGCATCGGTCTCGACGACGCTGGGCGGGTGCCCCGGCGGTGGACGGTGCCGGCGACGGCCTGGGTGACACCGAAGGGCGGGACCCGCACCTCGACCGAGCGCCCGGGTGCGCAGGCGGCGAGTCTCTTCGAGGGGTGTAGCGCACGGCGGTGGCGGTCATCCGGCGTCGGGAGGCCCGGTCGGCGGGACTGGCGGGGTCGGGGCCGGCACCGCTCCCACCTCCGGCCGGTTCGTCGTCGGACGTGTCCTGCTCCCTGGGCCCACTGGCGCAGGGGCCTGAGCGCCGGCGTCGGGGTCGATGCGTCGTCTTGCAGCCATGGCGCAAAGCCTATGCCGGAGCGCCCTGGAACTGGCAGGCGAGGCACAGCGCGCGACAGCGCCGTCACGAGCAGGGCCCCGTACCGCGGCGGCGAGACCCCTACCACAAGGTCATGCCGGTCGGCTCTGATCGGTCTCGACGACAGAGCCGCGCAGCCGTCCTGGAACATCGAGGACTGCGTTCTCCGCCCAGGACGTACCTCTCCCCCAAACGACTGCGCCCGGGCCGTCACCTTCTGTGGGAGAACGCAGTCCTCGATCGAAAAGTACGTCCTCGATCTGGGGCGGCTCAGTCCACAGGGACGTTCCGGGCCGTCGGGGACAGTTCCGTACACCGGGTGCGTGTCACCCCAAGCGGGGACACTCCTCGCAGCCGGTGGCATCCTGCACGGCGGGGTGCGTCATGCCCCAGGCGGGGACATTCAACGCCGTCGGGGACAGGACTCCTGTCCCCGTGCGCGCGGGATGTCCCCGGTCGGAAAGGAGTGTCCCCGCACGCGCGGATTGCACCCGTGGGCGAGAAAATGTCCCTCGGCCGCGTGAAGCGTCCCCAACGAAGGACACCAATCTCCGACTCGGCCCTCCGCGTTCCTCACACGCGTCGTGCGGAGCCCCGCACCTGGTGGGACCCCGCACGACACGGTGATGAGGATCGCCGGATCAGGCGAGCAGCCGCGGCCTGCGCCTCAGTGCTCTTCTTGCCGTCCGCGTTGCGCCCCAGCCCCTTGAGGACGATGACCAGCGCGGTGGTCACCACCGTCCCGGCCAGGGATCGCCAGGGAGGAAGCCACCGAAGTTGGTGATGGCGAAGGCGACGAACACGCCTCCGTGGGGCGCGCGGGAGCCGACGTGCATGGCCATGGTCATCGCGCCCGTGACCGCACCACCGGCCATGGTGGCCGGGATGACGCGCAGCGGGTCGGCGGCGGCGAGGGGATGGCCCCTCGGAGATGAAGGACAGACCCAGCAGCCAGGCGCTGCGCCCGTTCTCCACCTCGGCCTTTGGTGAACAGCCGCGAGCGCAGGAAGGTCGCGGCGGACATCGCCAGCGGCGGCACCATGCCGGCGGCCATGACGGTGGCCATGATCTCGTAGGGGGGCGGTGTTGCTGGCGCTGGCCGCGGACAGGCCCGCGGTGCCGAACAGGTAGGCGGCCTTGTTGACCGGTCCGCCCAGGTCGAAGCACATCATGAGCCCGAGGATGATGCCGAGCAGCACGGCCGACCCACCCCCGGACATGGAGGTCAGCCCGTCCTGCAGCGCGGTCATGAGGGAGGCCAGCGGCAGCCCGAGGAGCAGGTACATCACGGCGCCGACCACCAGCGTGGTGCCCAGCGGGATGATGACCACGGGCATGAGCCCTCGCAGCCAGGACGGTACGCCCAGCCCGGCGAGCCAGGCCGCGAAGTAGCCCGCGAGGATGCCGCCGACCAGGCCGCCGATGAACCCGGCACCGACCTCGACCGCGACGACCCCATGACGAATCCGGGCGCGATACCGAGCCTGCCGGCCAGCCCGAAGGGAGATATAGCCGGCCAGCGCCGGGACGAGGAGCTCATGGCCGCCTGTCCCAGCAGGAACATCGTCCACCCTGATGTACAGCAGCAGCCCGGACTGGGAGACGGTGATCGTCTCAGTGCCGACGACGTCTCCGGCCGAGTTCTTGATCTCGTGAACGAACTCGTTGCCAGGCAGGTTCCACAGGGAGTAGTCGCTGATGGAGATCTTCCGTAGAGGTTGGCCACGTCGTACCCGGCCAGGAGGAAGCCCAGGGCGATGAGCAGACCGCCGGCGGCCACGAAGGGGATCATGTAGGACACCCCGGTCATGACCGAGCGCTGGAGGCGCCGGGCCCAGTGCTCGGAGCCCTCCTCGCTCTCCTCGCTGGACTCGCCGGCCGGCATCGCGGGTGGCGCTCGGGTCGTCGACCGCGGCCAGGGGCCTTGTCCACGAGGGAACCGGCATCGTTGACGGCGGCCTTGACACCGACGTCTGATGACGGGTTTGCCGGCGAAGCGCTCGCGGCCCCTTGACGGGCAGGTCGTGGGCGAAGATGACGGCGCTGGCCCGCTTGATGAGGTCGGGGTCAAGGGCATCGATCTTGCCTGAGCCCTGCCCCTCGATGGCCACGGTGATGCCGCGGTCCTTGCCGGCCTGCTCCAGGGCCTCAGCGGCCATGAAGGTGTGGGCGATGCCGGTGGGGCACGAGGAGACGCCCACGATGACGGTCTCGCCCTCCCCGGGGCCGACGACGCATCGCAGCGGCCTTGGCTCCGCTGGGCACCGCCCCTTCGGCCGTTTCCGCGGCGCTTTGCGGTCTCACTGGCCGCGCCGTCCTCGACCGGCGCCTCGTCGTCCAGCAGCTCGGGCTGGACCTGACCCGGTGACGATGCGGGCGACTTCTCGGCGTCGGCGGCCTGGCGCAGGGCGTCAGTGAACTCGGACTGCATGAGACCGCGGGCGAGACGGCCCAGGAGGCTGGAGGTGGAAGTCGTCGGCGCCGTCGGGGCGGCGATCATGAAGATGAGGTCGGCGGCCTGTCCGTCGGCGGCCCCGAAGTCGACCAGCTCGGCCAGACGGGCGAAGCCGAGGCTGGGAGGGCCAGGACGTGAGGCTGCGGCAGTGCGGGATGGCGATGCCGCCGGGGGATCCCGGTGGGGGGCGGTCGACTCGCGCTTCGCGGCGTCGGCGGCCAGGCCGTCGGGACTGGAGGCCCGGCCTGCGCCGGCCACGGTGGTGGCCAGGAACTCGATGACGTCTTCCTTGCCCGGGCCGGCGTCGGCGTCGAGCGCGACCAGCTCGGGGATGATGAGGGGCTTTGTTCTCGGTCATGGTCTTCCTTGGTGTCGAGGTGCCGTCGCCCGGTGGGCTACGGCGCGTCACTGAGTGGTCAAGCGGGTGGTGGGCGGCGGTCATGCGGTCAGTGGTGTGCGTCATCTGGTGGGTCGGTGGACGGGTGGTGCAGCATGGTCGGTGGCGGAGCCAGCTGGGCGGTGGCCGGGCCGGCAGCCGCTGTATGAGCGGGACGCGAGGCTCGCGGGTCTGCGGCCCCGGCGCCTGCGGACGCCCCCGGCTCAGGAGAGCCGGGTGACGACGGCCGGCTGATCGGGCAGGTCGGCGGGCGTGGGCAGCGTGGTTCCGGGCAGGAGGCGGCGGCCGAGCCATAGGCTATGGCGGTGCGCAGGCGCTCGGTCTCGTCACCGCCGTTGACGTCGGCCGGGATGTAGCCGGCCACCGAGGAGTCCCCGGCACCGACGGTGGAGACCACCGGGACCTCGGGGGCGGTGGCGTGCCAGGCGCCGTCGGCGGTCACCAGGACGGCGCCGGCGGGGCCGAGGGTCACCAGGACGGCACCGATGCCCAGGTCCACCAGGAGGCGGGCGGCGTCGACGACGGGGCCGTAGTCCCCGGACGGCGCCCTTCCTCGAGGGCCATGGCGCGTTCGGCGGGCAGGCCGGGCGAGCCGGCTGGCTCCTCGCCGTTGGGTTTGATGAGGGTCGAGGGGCCGAACCCGGGCAGGCTCGGCGGCCAGGGCCGCCAGAGGCTCGTCCGGAGGTGTCGACGGCGATGCGCAGCCCCGGGGACGTCTCGCGCAGGAGCCCCACCAGGCGGGCGTACCACCTGGCCGGTGCACCCGGCGGCAGGGAGCCGGACAGGACCGCCCAGTGGTGGGGTCGGCCCGGCCGACACCCCCGTGAGCGTCAGGGTCTCCAGGAGGGCGTGCTCGACGGCGTCGACCTCCTCCTCGCTCAGGCTCGCTCCCAGCTCGTTGAGGCTTGGGTGGTGGTGCCGTCGGGCTCGGTGACGGCGGTGTTGATGCGGGCGGGGCCGGCCACGGGCACGGATCGAACGGTGAGTCCGGGCAGCTCGAGGGGCGTCCCAGGCGGTGAGGATGGGGTCGTGCTCGGCGGCAGGCAGGACGGCGGTGGCGGCGCGCCCGGAGTTGGACAGGACGCGGGCGACGTTGACGCCCTTGCCTCCCGGTTCCGCGTGACGACGCCGGTCAGGCGCTGGACGGCGCCGCGCTGGAGGGGCCGGGCAGGGAGACGGTGCGGTCGAGGGACGGGTTGGGCGTGAGGGTCAGGATCATGCGACGAGTACCTCGGTTTCCGGTGGTGGCGGTTTTGGTCGATGAGTGCGGGCGGGAGCTCGACGTCGGTGACCAGGAGGTCGATGTCGTCGAGGAGGCGAAGGAGACCAGGTGCTCCCTGGCCGATCTTGGTGGAGTCGACCAGGGCCACCACCTGGCGGGCGCTGCGCACCATGGCGCGTTTGACGGTGGCCTCGTCGGGGTCGGGCGTGGACAACCCGTGGGCTGCGCTCAGGCCGTTGGCTCCCAGGACGGCGACGTCGACTCGGAGGGTGGACAGGGCCCTCGACGGCCCCTCGGGGCCGACGGCGGCCTGGGTGAGTCCATGCGCTGGCTGGCCGCCCAGGATCCGCACCCGCGTGCGTCCGGCGGCGGCCAGGGAGGCGGCGGTCAGGACGGAGTTGGTGATGACGGTCAGGGTCGCTCTCGGCGGGCAGGAGGCGGGCGAGCGATCCGGTGGTGGTTCCGGCGTCGATGAGGAGGGTGGTGCCGGGTTCCGGTGCGAGCCGCGCCAGGGCGGCTCGGGCGATGGCCTGCTTGGCGGCGGGGTTGACCTGCTCGCGCTGGGTCACGCCGGTCTCCGGCAGGGGCCGGGGCGGGATGGCGCCGCCGTGGACCTTACGCAGGGCGCCACTGCGGTCCAGGGCGGTCAGGTCCGACGGATCGTCTCAGGGGTGACGTCGAAGTGCTCGGCGAGGCTCGGTGACGAGGACCCGCCCCTGCACCGCGCACCTGCTCCACGATCTGGCGGTGCCTGTCCTCGATGCGCATGTTCACCCCCTGAGGTCGGTACCATCGACAGAGACGCCCGCTCGGGACATCTCTTCAACTTTTCATGTTTGAACAGACGTAATGGTATGTCCGTTCAGACATTCGTGTCTCACCCTGAGTGACTCACAGTACATTTCATAGGGCTATTCTGAGAACAGGGTCCGTCCTCGACGTGAGCCGCAGCCGCCACTGCTCCCCCGATCACCCTGCACCTTCCCGGTGGCGCCCCACCACCCACGCAGGCATTCGTCACCAGCACTCGTGCCCGCCACCCCCGGTGGGGCGACGGGCACGAGTGTCGATTCGCGCATCGCTGCATCAGTCGGCATCAGACCGCATCAGCACGCGTCAATCCACGTCAGTCGACCTGCCGTCTGCGGCGCAGGATGAGGGTAGCCGCCGACGATGAGGATCAGGGCGACGACACTCGCCCCCAGGGACGCACCTGTGCGGGCCAGCGACCAACCACCCGAGCCACCGACCGGCTGAGCGCCGCTGCCACTGCGGGCCTCAGGAGCGGCGGCTGCGGGCGGCGCGCTACTCCCGGCGGACGGCTCGGTGCCGCCGCCCACGGACGCCCCATCGGCATCACGACCGACCTGCGGGGTGGACGTCGCCTCACCGCCGGCCTCGGCCGCCGTCCCGTCAGCACCGTCTGCCGTGCTGTCACCGCGTTTCCGCACCGGGGTCGGCCGCAGCCTCATCCCTCGATCTCAGACCGAGAAGCGATTGAGAACCGTGCCGGCGGAGTCGAGGGTCTCGACGGAGGCCCAGCGGCAGGTGGCGGCCTGGACCGTGCGGCAGGCGCGCGTGGGGGCGTCGGACGGGAAGGTGAGGTTGAAGTCGACCCGTCCGGTGGTCGGGCCGGTGGGGTCGACGGTAAGGTCGAGGTCCTTGGTCAGGATCCTGCCCCCGAGCTCACGCGCACGCTCCGGGCGCCGGCGGCCTGCTCGGAGGCGTTGGTGTAGGGCCAGGGAGTCCAGGGTCACTGAGACCATGTCGGTGCTGCGCGCACCGCCTGAGCTGACGTACACGGGCCCCACGGTCATCCCGGTCTGCCCGCTTGGAGTAGCCGGCCTTGACGGGCTGGTCGCCGAAGGAGGCCAGGTAGGCGGAGAGTGACGTCGCGGTCGAGAACACCGGTGTTGGTCACGGGCTTGTCCCCTTCAGGACGGTGTAGCCGTCGCCGCCGGTCAGCAGGAAGGAGTTGGAGGCGACGACGACACTGTCGCCGTCGGCCAGCGGCTTGCCGTCGACGAGGATCTCACGGATCGCGGGGGCGGCTCCGGCTTCAGTCCCGTGAGCGGCATCGGTGCTGGCCTCGGTGAGGACGTCGACGTTGCTGGACAGCCCCAGGGTGAGGACGGGCCGGCTGGAGCCGGGCTGCCACTGCTGGGACAGCAGAGCCTTCAGCTCGGCGCCGGTGAGGGTCGTGTAGGCCATCTCGTTGCCGAAGGGCTGGACGGTGTAGGCCTCCCCCGAGGTCAGGACGCCATCACCCTCGGAGCCGGAGGCGGCGTAGAGCAGGTCGGCGCGCACGCCGCCGGCGTTCATGATGCCCACGTAGCGGGTGGAGCCGGCCGGCTGGATGTCGGTGGCGAGCCAGCTGCGGAAGGACTCGGCGATGAGGTTGGAGGCGGTGGACTCGGTGCCTCGGTTGGCGCCGGGTCCGGAGCCGTCCGAGCCGCGCAGGAAGTCCGATCCGATCCGGGCCAGCGGCTTGCCGCCCTCGGTGGCGGAGTCCTTCTCCGCCTGGGACACGATCCCGGCGACGCCGTGAGGCGTCGGTGGTGCAGTTCGAGCATGCGCAGGTCCTGTTGTCAGCACTGACCACCGGGTCTTCCGGCTGGCGGGGTCATAACCTGAGACGGATGCGCCCCAGCGCCCAGCCGTAGTGGTCGGCCTGAACGACGGCGATCTGGTTGCCCTCAGCACCGGTGACGGTCTGGGCGAAGGCACGTGGTGTGTCCGGAGAAGACGGCATCGACACTCCCGCCGAAGCTGGTGGCAGTGGTGGCGGCATCCTCGTGACTGAGCACGACGACGACGTCGGCCTCACCATTGGCGGGATCGCCGTCCTGGAGGCTCGGCGGCACGGGCATTGGCGGAGGCGACCGCTGGGACTCAGGGTGAGAGTGGACAGGGCTGAGGGTGACACGAGGGTGGGAAGCTCATCGGTGACGACGCCGACGAAGCCGACGCGCACACCGCCGACCTCCTTGATGAAGACTCCCTTGCCGACACCCTCGGCGCTCAGGGAGCCGAGCCGGGAGACGTTGGCGGCCAGGATCGGGAAGTTCGAGGCGGGCAGGATGCGCGTCTCCAGGTCGGTCAGGCCCTGGTCGAGCCTCGTGGTTGCCCAGGGCGGAGGCATCCAGGGACATCGCGTTGAGCGTCTCCATGGTGGGGCGGTCCTGGAGGATGGAGGAGACGTAGGCCGACCCACCCACGGAGTCTCCGGCGGAGACGAACAGAGTGTTGGGGTTGGTGGCGCGGGCGGCGGAGACCTCGCAGGCCAGAGTGACGGCGCCGGGGTCCTCGACGGAAGTCTGCCCGGTGTTGCGGTCCGTCTGAGTGGTACGGGAGATGTGGCCGTGCAGGTCGGTGATGCCCAGCAGGTCGATGGTGGTGGTGCCGCTGGCCGGAGCGTCAGCCGGCGCGGCCGGTTCGTCGGCACCGGCGGTCGGGGTGAGCGGGGAGGGACTGAGGGCTGTCAGAGTGAGCGCGCACATGACGGCGCCGACCTTGACGGCCCACGTGGGAGTGCAGTCGCATGTCGTTCCTTGTCAGGCGGAGGGATGGTGACCCGGGAAAAAGATGAGGAGAGGAACATGACTAACCGTATGTGACCGCGCGACACGAGGGCATTTTTCTCACGGAACTCACTGACGTTCGTCACCCAGGACTCGTGCCCGCCTCCCTGGTGGGGTGGCGGGCACAGTGTCGATCGCGTATCACTGCGTCAGCCTGTGTCAGACCTGCCGCGATCCACGTCAGTCGATCTGCCGCCTGCGGCGCAGGGATGAGGTAGCCACCGACGATGAGGGTCAGGGCGACGACGCCCGCGCTGAGGGAGGTACCGGTGCGGGCCAGCGGCCAGGGCTCCCAAGCCGCCGATCGGCTGACCACCACCGGCGCCGCGAGCCTCACGAGCGGCAGCACCGCCCCACTCGCGGCGGCAGGCAGACCGCCTGCACCGCCGACCGGCACCGTGGCACCGTCAGCGCTCCCGCCTCCGGGTGAGGCCGTCGCCTTCCCACCCGGGACCGCACCGCCACTGGGGAGCCGCCGAGGGCCGACGGTGCCGCCTTTGGCACCGGGCGCAGCCGACGTCGTCGCCGTGGCACCCGCCGACGGCCCGGCACCGGAGGTCGAGGACGGAGTCGGCTGCGCGCCGGGGTGGACGACGGAGTGCTGAGCACGGCCGATGGCCCGGCACTGGCAGTGGCCGACGGCGTTGCCGTGGGCGCCGCATCGGCCGGGCTACCTCGACGTAGAAGCGTTGAGAACCCGGCCGACGCCGTCAACGGACTCCAAGGTGACCCAGCGGCAGGGTCGTGGCCTCCGCGCTGCGGCAGGCGCCGGTGGGCGCATCGTCCGGAACCGTGAGGTCGAAAAGCTCGCCTGACCGGTGGTGGGGCCACTGCGGTCCACGGTCAGGTCGATGTTCCTGACTGAAGAACTCCTTGTCCCCGGACACGGCGCGCACGCGGCGAGCCCCGAGAACCTGCTCGGTGGGGTGGGTGTATGCCAGGGAGTCCATCGTCACTGTCACCGTGCCGGCCTGACCGGGCTTCGGGGTCGCACTCATACCCACCTGACGCTTGGCGTAGCTCGGTTTGAGTATCTGCTGGTTGAAGGAGGCCAGGTGGTTGGTGGTGATGTCGCGTCCGAGCGACCGACGTTCACAACCCCTCTTCCATGGGGAGTGTGAAGCCGGCGCTGCCGGTGAGCAGCTCCTGGGTGGAGGCCACGACCACCGTGTCCGTGTCCCCCAGGACCTGCCCGTCCACCCGGACCTCGCGAATCGAGGGGAGCGGCGCCGTCCTCGGTCTGGGCCGCGGAGTTCACGATGACGTCGACGTTGGCGGGACGGCCCCAGCTGGACAGCCACCGGATCCGCTCCGGGGCGCCACTGCTGAGCGATGAGGCCCCTTGAGGCTCGGCACCGGTCATGGTGAGGTATCCTATGGCCTTGTCATCCGGCGAGACGTTACGGACCTCGTCGACCGTGAAGAGGCCGTCGACCTGGTCAGCGGGCACTTCTCCGTGATAGTTCCGGTGCTCTTGTAGCGGAAATCGGCTTTGAGGGTCGTCGGCCCGGACTACTCCCACATAGTGTGTGGATGCCGGCGGCTGCTCCATGGGATCCATGTCGGCGAGCCCAGTATCGGTAGGACTCGGCCACGCAGGTCGGCCGCCGTGGACTCGGTGCCGGTGTGGGCTCCGGGGGTCACACCGTCCGATCCACGCAAGTAGTCGGTGCCGAGCTGCGCCACCGCCCGGGCAGCCCCCAGATCCATCATCTTGTTGTATCTCTTATATGAGAAGATATTGACGCCGCCGAAATCGTCTTTCATGACAGTATTCCTGCCTCAGATCGCGGTTCTCCACGTTGACGACGGAGACCTTCTTGGTGTCCCGGTCGTAGTTGAGCCCGAATCATCCCGAGCTTCAGACCGTAGTGGTCGGGCTGGACGACGGCGATCTCATTGCCCTCGACCCCGGTCACCGTCTGCGCGTAGGGAGACGTGGCTGCGTCCTGCGACGACGGCGTCGACGTTCTTGGAGAAGCCCGTCGCCGTGGAGGCCGCGTCCTCGTGACTGAGCACGACGACGACGTCGGCCTCACCATTGGCGGGGTCACCGTCCTTGAGCTCGGCTGCGCGGGCGTTGGCCGTGGCCACCGCCGGGGCGACCGTGAGCTGTGCCCGGGTGGAGGAGGAGACCAGTTTGGGCGGCTCATCGGTCACCACACCGATGAAGCCGACCCGCACCCCGTCGACCTCCTTGATGAAGACACCGCGACCGTCCCCCTCGGCACTCAGGGCATCGGAGCCGGACACGTTCGCCGCCAGGATGGGGAATGTCGCATAGGGAAGAACCCGACCCTCGAGGGTCACCGAGACCATGGTCGAGCTCGTGCACCCCTAGCGCAGAGACATCCATGCGGAACCGCTCCAGCACATCCAGTGTCCCCTCATCATCCATGTGGGACGACAGGTAGTATGACGACCCGATATTGTCTCCCGACGAGGACGAATAGCGCATTGGGATTCGCTCTGTAAGCCCGACTCAAATGGCACGCCAGGGACGTCACACCAGGGATTCTCCACATTGTTGAGGTCGACCTCGCCAGTCTCCGGATTCTTATGGAACGTCGTTTCGATGTAGCCGTGCAGATCGGAGATGCCAGCGAGGTCGATGGGGACTCCCCATCCGGGGGAGTCAATGGCACAGCAACGTCGGGCAGTCCGGCGCCCTGAGTGGAGCCGTCCCGGAGGGCGCGGCGGTGGAAAGAGGGCTGAGTGAAGCGAGGGCCAGCGCGCTGAATGCGACGCAGACTCGTCCCCGCCTTCGCGATATGAGCCTCATGATATGTCCTTAGGTCAGCGTGAAAAGAGTGCAGAGAGAACGTGGAAGGAGAAGGGCCGCACCATCGCTGCCCCCTCATCCCTCCTGGCGTCTGCGGCGCAGGATGAGGGTAGCCGCCGACGATGAGGGTCAGGGCGACGACGCCCGCGCTGAGGGAGGTACCGGTGCGGGCCAGCGGCCAGGTGCCGAACCACCGGCCGGCTTCGCGCCGGCTCCGCGGACCTCCGGGGCGGTGGTACTCGCCCAGCTCGTGGCGGCAGGCAGACCGCCCGCACCGCCGACCGGCACCGTGGCACCGTCAGCGCTCCCGCCTCCGGGTGAGGGCCGTCGCCTTCCATCCGGGACCGCACCGGCACTGCCGCTGGGGCCCGCCGTCGCCGTGGCACCTGCCGACGGCCCGGCACTGGGCGTCGAGGGCGCAGCCGACGGCGCACTGGGTGGGACCGGCTGTGCACTGGCAGTGGCCGACGGCGTTGCCGTGGGCGCCGCATCGGCCGGCACCTCGACGTAGAAAGCTATTGAGGGACCCGGCCGGCGGCGTTCACGGACTCAAGATCACCCAGCGGCAGCTGTCCGCGGAGGCTGTGCGGCGAGGCGCCGGTGGGCGCATCGGCCGGGACCGTGAGGTCGAAAGCTCGCCTTTCCGGTGGTGGGGCCACTGCGGTCCACGGTCAGGTCGATGTTCTGACTGAAGAACTCCTTATCCCCGGAGCGGGCACGGACTCGCTGCGCACCGAGGGTCTGTTCGGAGGCGTTGGTGTAGGCCAAAGGGGTCCATCGTCACTGTCACCGTGCCGGCCTGACCGGGCTTCGGGGTCGCACTCATACCCACCTGACGTTTGGAGTAGGACGGCATCAAGGGGCTTGTCCCCGAAGGAGTGCAGGTAGGAGATGAAGACGCTGTGGTGGGTGAGCCGACGTCGACGATGACCTTCTGGTCAGGAATGGTGAAGTCGACGCCGTCGTCGAGCAGCTCGTGGGTGGAGGCCACGACCACTGTATCCGTGTCCCCCAGGACCTGCCCGTCGACCCGGATCTCACGCACTGTGGGAACGGCTCCGCTCTGCGCCGTCGCCCCGGGATCGACAATGACGTCCATGTTGGAGGACAGTCCCAGGTTGAGCACGGCAGGATCGGCGTGGAATCTCCACTGCTGAGCGATGAGCGCCTTGAGCTCTGCACCATTCAGAGTGGCGTAGGAGAGCGCTTTATTGTCGGGCTGGACGCCGAGCGCCTCCCCGTAGGAGACGAGGCCGTCCTGGTCAGGGCGCGGGATGTCGTTGTAGTTACCGGACGCGAGGTGGGTGAGGGTCCTTCTTGACGTCACCGGAATTGACGATGCCGACGTAGTGGCTGGTTCCAGGAGGTTTGATGTCGGTGATCCAGCTGCGGTAGGGACTCGGCGACCAGGTCGGCTGCCGTGGACTCCGTTGCCGCATTGGTGTCGGGGACGCTTCCATCGGAACCCCGCAGGAAGTCCGCCCCGATATGCGCCAGCGGTTGCTTCTAACGTCTGTGACGGAGCTGTAGTACTCCCACATCGTATTCAGGACGTCAGGGAGAGGATCCTCGGCATTCGAAGCCTTGGATGGGTGTGCTATGCGCGTAGTAGGCGAATGTCTTCCGGGTCGTTCGATCGTACTCGAGGAGAACATCCCCGAAGGTCCGCCCGTAACGGCCGGGCTGGACGACGGGAATCGCATTGCCCTCGAGATCCGGTGACGACCTGCCCGTGGCCCTGTCCGCTGCGACCGGCGACGACGGCGTCGACGTTCTTGGAGAAGCCGGTTGCCGTGGAGGTCATGTCCTCATGGCTGAGCACGACGACGATGTCGGCCTCACCATTGGCGGGGTCACCGTCCTTGAGCTCGGCGGCGCGGGCGTTGGCCGTGGCCACCGCGGGAGGGAGACTGTCAGGGCCGCCCGGTTCGCCGCGGGCGTCCGGGCGGGAAGGTCGTCGGTCACCACGCCGATGAAGCCGACGCGCACCCCGTCGACCTCCTTGATGAAGACCCCCGACCGCTCCCCTCGGCACTCAGGGCATCGGGCCGGACACGTTCGCCGCCAGGATGGGGAAGTCGGAGGCGGGCAGGGATTCTGTCCTCGAGGTCCTTCACTCCGCCGTCGAGCGCGTGGACCCCCAGGGCTGAGGCATCCAGCTCCATCGTATTGAGCCCGCTGATGACGGGCCGGTCCTGCAGGAAGGAGGACGCGTGGGGCGAGGCGCCGACATTGCCGCCGGAGGAGACGACGAGCGTATTGGGGAAGTCCTCTCGAATCCCACGGACAGCGCACTCGATCCCGACCAGGCCGGGGTCCTTGGGGAGGTCGTACTCCTCGGTATCCGGGTTGAACCCGCTCGTCTCCAGGTAGTGACCATGAAGACCGCCCAGGCCCACCAGCTTGATGCTCACCTTGTTGCCCGGATCATCGGCCCCCTGGAGCCCGTCAGCGCCGTCGGGAGGTTTCTCCGCAGCGGCAGCCGGCGGCATGAGGGATGCTGTCGGAACCGAGATCATGGGACTCAGTGCAGCCACAACCAGAGCGCTCAACGCAGCGCAGACTCGTGCTCTGCGAGCTGGAAGTATTCTCATGTCAATCCTCATGGGACGTAGGGATGGAGATCGGGATCACTTGAGGAAGGGAACATCACCAAGGTACGCCTCTCCCGGGATTTTTGCAGTATTTTTTACGATCTCATCCAGTCGGTAGATCGCTCGATCTCGACTGCCCGTCACGGAGCGGTATTGAGGGCGTACGGGATCGACGTTCGCAGGCGTGGATGGGGCTGGCGGGAGCGCGGCGAGAGCGAGCCACGCGGTTGGCCGCCAAGGGGCATTGATCCCGCACGCCCCGCCCTTCCCACGGCACAACGACGGCGTCCGTCACCTCGAAGAAGAGGTGACGGACGCCGTCGCTATGGGCGCGAGCCCGGATCAGCCAGGTATCAGACGATGCCGTGGGCGATCATGACATCGGCAACGCGGGTGAAACCGGCCGCGTTGGCGCCGAGCACGTAGTCGCCGGGGCGGCCGTACTCCTCGGCCGCGGCGACACAGGAGTCGTGGATGTCGGCCATGATGCCGGTCAGCTTGGCCTCGGCTGTGGCGAAGTCCCAGCGGGTGCGGCCGGCGTTCTGCTCCATCTCGAGGGCGGAGGTCGCCACGCCACCGGCGTTGGCGGCCTTACCGGGGCCGAAGAGGATGCCGGCCTTCTGGAAGGCCTCGACGGCCTCGAGGGGTGGAGGGCATGTTGGCACCCTCGGAGACCACGCCGCAGCCGCCCCGCAGCAGGGGTGTTCGCGGCGTCGCCGTCGAGCTCGTTCTGGGTGGCGCAGGGCAGGGGCGACGTCGCCGGGGACGTCCACACGGAGCCGCCGGTCACGAGGCGGGCGCCGGGGCGGCGCTCGACGTAGTCGGCCACGCGGCCGCGCTCGACCTCCTTGACCTGCTTGAGCAGCTCGAGGGTCCACCCCGGCCTCGTCGACGACGTAGCCGGAGGAGTCGGAGAAGGTGATGGGGGTGGCGCCGAGCTGCTGGGCCTTCTCGATGGCGTAGATCGCCACGTTCCCGCCACCGGAGACGATGACCTTCTTGCCCTCGAGGGACTCGCCCCTGGTGGCGAGCATGGACTGGGCGAAGAGCACGGCGCCGTAGCCGGTGGCCTCGGTGCGCACGAGGGAGCCTCCCCAGGCCAGCCCCCTTACCGGTGAGGGACACCGGCGTCGTAGGAGTTCCGCAGGCGCTTGTACTGGCCGAACATGTAGCCGATCTCGCGGCCGCCCACGCCGATGTCGCCGGCGGGCACGTCGGTGGACGGGGCCGATGTGGCGGGACAGCTCAGTCATGAAGGACTGGCAGAAGCGCATGACCTCGGCGTCGGTGCGGCCGTGCGGGTCGAAGTCGGAGCCGCCCTTGCCGCCGCCGATGCCCCTGGGCGGTCAGGGCGTTCTTGAAGATCTGCTCGAAGCCGAGGAACTTGATGATGCCGGCGTTGACCGAGGGGTGGAAGCGCAGGCCGCCCTTGTAGGGGCCCAGCGCGGAGTTGAACTCGATGCGGAAGCCGCGGTTGACGTGGACCTGGCCGGCGTCGTCGACCCACGGGACCCGGAACATGATCTGGCGCTCGGGCTCGACGATGCGCTCCAGGAGGGCGCCGTCGGCGTAGTGGGGGTGCTTGGCGATGACGGGACCGAGGGACTCGAGCACCTCGTGGACGGCCTGATGGAACTCGACCTCTCCACGGTTGCGAGCCACAACCTGCTCATAGACCTTTCTCGACAACGTCCTGCATGGGGACTCCTTCGCCTAGCGGAATAAAGCTCAGCACCTGGCTGGTCGCCGCGGCGCCGCGAGAAGACTTCCACCGAGACGTTCACTGAGACAGAAACATCTCGCGATCCGGAGGGAAATTGCCGTTGCGGAGGCCACATTTCGGACGTCCACGCAACACAGATCACATTCCCTGGAGGATCTGGAGGCATGAGTAGTGAACAGCTTTCCGGACGGTTCCAGTCGAGACGGCCCGCTACACCCACGGTCACAGTGCGGCGGTGCTCAGCGCGCACTCGCGGCGCGGCGCGGCGGACTCGGCCGCCTACCTGCTGCTCACCTGCAAGTGCGGGGAATGGACCTGCTCGACGTCGGCTGCGGGCCGGCGTCCATCACCGCGGACCTCGCTGAGCGCGTCGCCCCGGGGCGGGTCGTCGCCCTCGATGCCGCGGCCGGTGCCCTGGAGGCTGCTCGGGCGACGCTTCGCGAGACGGGGGCTGTCCGAGCAGGTGGAGCTGGCCCTGCGGGGACGTCATGGCCCCTGCCCTTCGAGGGACGCCTCCTTCGACGTCGTCCACGCCCACCAGGTTCTCCAGCACCTCGCGGACCCGGCGGGCGCCCTGGCCGAGATGCGCCGTCTCACCCGCCCCGGCGGGATCGTGGCCGTGCGCGACGCCGTCTACTCCGCCATGACCTGGTTCCCCGAGCCCTGCGGGCATGGAGCAGTGGCGCTCGGTCTACATGGCCACCGCCCGGGCCAACGGCGGCGAGCCCGACGCCGGGAGCCGACTGCTGTCCTGGGGCCCGGGCGGCGGGCTTCACCGACGTGACGGCCTCGGCCTCCACCTGGTGCTACGCCACGCCCAGCCGACCGGGCCTGGCGGTCGGAGACCTGGGCGCAGCGGTGCCTGACCTCCTTCGGGCCGCAGGCCCGTCAGGCTGGGGCTGGCGGACAGCGCCGACCTGGAGACGATGGCCGAGGCGTGGCGGCAGTGGGGTACCAGCGAGGACGCCTGGTTCGTCGTCGTGCACGGCGAGGTCATCGCCCGCGCATGACGGCGGGGTGCACGGGATCGACCGGCACCGCGGGTCGGGCGTCAGGCGCCCTAGTCCCCAGATCGAGGCCGCGCCCGGCGCAGTGAAGCGGAAGCCGGAGTCGAGCAGCGCCTGGGGAACCGCGCGCTGAGAGGCACCGAGCAGGCTCGGCAAGCATGCCTGCCGATGCTTCCGGTACCGCCGGCCGCCCCGGCCCTCCCCACCCGGCCCAGCAGGGACCTGGGGCACCACCGCCGGCGAGGGCGGGCCGCAGGCGCAGGACAGCAGCCGGTGCAGGTCACGGTTGCGCAGGGGCTCAGGCGCGGTCAGGTTGACCGGCCCGTGGACGTCGTCGTGCTCGATGGCCCACAGGAGACCCGGCCGCGGCATCCTCCAGCCCGATCCACGGCTGCCACTGGTCACCGCGGCCGAGCCGGGCCCCTGCCCCCGACCCGGTAGGCGGCGCCGAGGATCCTGCCCAGCCCACCCGAGGGCTGACCACCAGGCCCGTGCGGGACTGGACCGTGCGCAGCCCCTGCTCGCGTCGCCGGGCCCGTAGCGGCCTCCCAACGCCGGCACAGCTCGGATAGGGAATCCCTCACCCGGGCCGCATGCCTCGGTGAGGATCTCATTGCCCGATCCCCGTAGAAGCCGGTGGCCGATCCGCTCAGCAGGACCTCGGGCCGCCCGCCGAGGGCAGGCCCGCGGCAACCCGGGCGATGAGGCGGTGGTGGACAGGCGCGAGGCCGCCAGCGCGCGACGACGCGCCGGCGTCCAGGGGCGCGGCGCGATCAGGGGCGCCCGACAGGCACACCACGGGCCCGCGGCCTCCTCCAGGGCACCGGGCGCCAGGGAGACGCTCGGCGGGGGCCCACCAGGCGTGCTCCCTACCGGGGCATCGACCTCGATGCTCTCCCGCGGCGCCTTGCCCGCTCCACTGCGATGGAGGATCCGGATCCTCCAGCCACTGTCCCTGGGCCATATCCGCCAGGCGGGATCCGATGAGGCCCGCTCCGGCCACGACAAGCAGCCCCGGGCCGCTGCGGCGGCCGGGCGGTGCTGAGAGGGATTCCGTGAGTGCTCATGAACCCACCCTGGGCCTCGGGCCCGCCCTTGGGCCCACCCTCCCAACTGCGCCCTGGCACCAGGGCAGGTGAAGAGCTCCCTCCTCCTGGGTGAGGAGTGAGCCGTATCGACTCACAGGATGCACACAACCGGCACCCACTCCTCTAGGCTCATCCCAATGCCCGAACACACCCCTGCTCCCCGCTCCTCCGTGATGGACGTGATGGCTCTGCGCTCCGTCACCGAGCTGTCCGTCACCCAACGCCATGTCCTGGATCCCGAGGTCCTGCGGACGGTGGCGGCCGTCGACCGGGTCGGCGATCTGACGCGATTCAACGTCGCCGAGGTGCCCGAGCTGGCCCAGATCTCCACCCCGAGGAGCTTCTCACGCCCGACGAGCGCGGTTGGGCTCTGGGGCATGCGCTGTCCCTGGCCGTTGAGCATGGGCAGCGCCTGTGGCTGAGCGAGGTTCCCCGGGAGCGCCTGGGGCTGCTGCGGACCGTCCTGGGTGAGCACCTCGTCCATATCGCCTCCCTGGAAGCGACTGAGGACATCGAGGCCCCTCGGGCCGACGGGGCCGATGAGGGTGAGGGCACCGTCGTCGTCGCCGTGAGTCCGCGCCATCTCCTGGACGAGTGGGCCACCCGGGACACCTGAGCAGATCAGCTACCTGCGTACCGTCCTGGAGGGGACGGACCCGCTGCGCGTCTCCCGGCACACCCTGGCCGCCCTGCAGGAGGCGAAGGTGGACCTCGTGCCACGCGCCGGCATCGTCCGGCTGCTGCACAACCCCGCTTCCTCGCCTACGCGACAGTGTTCATCTACTCCTCGCTGCGGGCGCTGCCGGCCATCTACGCCCCGGCTTCCGCGGCAGCCCCTGGGTGCTGTGGACCATCGACATCGTCACCGCCGTGCCCTACACGTGGGGCATCATCGCCATGGTGGCGGGCAAGCGACGTCGCATCCGCTTCGCCGGGTTCCTCGTCACCCTCATCACCTTCATCGCGCCCTACGTGTACTTCTTCCTGGCGGGCAGCCACGGCGACGGCAACCGCTACCCCGGCTGGGTCATCATGGTGGTCATCGGCCTGGTGCTGACCACTGTTCCTGCTGGAGGGCGGGCGCTGGCTGCGGGACGTGGCCGTCGCCCGGGGACTGCGGGCCCCGGGGACGCTTAGGGCAGTCGGCGCAGCCGATTCCGCCCCGCGGATCGAGCGCAGCACTCCGGCGAGCAGGAACCACCCGCCGGAGACAATGGCGATGGCGACCAGGCTGAGGGGACGGTGGGGGTAGATCGCGACCAGCCAGCAGGTGGCCAGGAACCACACCGCCACCGCACCGATGTTGAGGGCGCGGAAGCGCTTGACGCGGGCCGGGTGCGCGTAGTGCGTGGGCACCAGGGTCAGCACCACGAAAACGAGGGGTGACGATGATGTTGAAGACCGCCGGGGTCTGGAGCACGCTAGAACATGAGGGGCCACGATGTTCCAGGCGGCCGGGAAGCCCACGAAGTAGTAGTCGGTGGACTTCCACTGCTTGTTGGCGTAGCAGAACATCGACGAGCTCAGGATGAGGGCCATGAGCAGGCCCGCCACCGGATTTGCCCCATCGGCAGGGGCCACGTACATGAAGACCGCGGGGATGAAGGTCCAGGTGAGGTAGTCGACGACGATGTCCACGATGCCGCCGTCGAACCGGGGATGATCTCGGAGACCCTGGCCCGCCGGGCCAGGGTGCCGTCAACGCCGTCGACGACGAGGGCGACGAGCAGCCAGACCCACATCCATGTGAACTCGCGGTGGGGGTTGATGGTAGCGAGCATGGCCAGGCTTGCCCACACCAGTCCCGACATGGTCAAGATGTGCACTGCCCAGGCGGCGACACGGGCCCGTGCCGGGTACTGCGCCGTCGACACAGATGTCCCTCTCGGTGGATAACACTGACGGCGGGCAGTCTATGCGGTTCTGCAGCCCCGGCACATATCCTCCGGCGCAGGCTCCTGAGCGATCCCCGTCTCCCCTCGGCCCGCCCGAGAATCGAGTGCGTCCCCGTACCTGCTGGTCGGGGACGCACTCGAGATGCCGGGCGCCGGGGAGGCGCGCAGGAGATGACTCACATACTCACGTTGCGGAAGTCGAAGGGGTAGATCCCCATGGGGTTCCAGTGGGCGATGAGGCGCGCACCGGAGGCTGCTTCATGGGCCCACAGCTCGCTGCTGATGACGACGCCACCACCCTCCAGCTCGCTGAGGGTCCAGGCGGTGGTGGCCGTCGACGTACTCATCGGCCTGCTCCACAGGGTAGAGGGTCAGGTCCGAAGCGGGAGACGACAGGCCCTCCAGCGCTCATCGAGGTCGGCCAGGTCGTTGCCGGCGATGCCGTAGCGGCTCGCCAGCTCGTTGACGTCACGGCGTGCGATGGCGGCGACGAACTCCTGGACCTCGGTGTAGATCCGCTGGCGCAGATCCTTACTCCCCCAGGGTGCCGGGGTCGGCTCGGCCTGCTCAGTGGACTCCGGCCGACTCAGGGGCTCCTCCTCGGCGGCCTCCTCAGCCTCCGTGGTCTCGGCCTCGCGGGCGTCTGAGACCTCACCGGGTTCTCCTGGCTGTCTGGGTGCTCCTCGTCGGCCTGGTCGGTCGGAGCCTCCGGCACCGTGTGATCCTCGGAATCGCCCCTCGGGCGTTGAAGCGGTCGGGCGGAGGCGGCCTCAGCGCTGAAGGCCACCGGCGTCTCAGGTGCGGCAGCGTCGGTGGCATCGCCCGGGCCTGCGGCATCCACTGCATCGGCGGTGTCCGCGACGGGCGGCACCGTCGCCTCGACGGAGGCCTCGACCTCAGGGGCCTCCTTCTGCGTCTGCACCCCGGTCTCCTTGGAGAGGTCGAGAGTGATCTCATCGCCCTCGCGGTCGGTGGCGTCAGCCGGGGTCAGGGCGAGCTCGGCGGATCGGGGGCGACGGTCTCACCGGTGGGCGCGGCCACGGGCTCACCGCCGGCATGCTCGACGGCGGGGATCGCCACCGGCTCGTAGGCGGACTCGGCCGTCCCGGAGGACTGCACCACCTGGGTCGGCGAGGCCAGCTCCGACTCGCCGTGGACGGCCGCTTCGGCGCCGGCCTCGGCGACCTCCTCCGGGGCCGAGTCGGCCGGGGTCTGTGCAGTGGTGGCGGCGTGTCGGGCCCGGCGCGCGTTGTCGGCCGAGCTCGTCTCGTACACCGGGACGGCAGGCGTGTGGGCGCCAGTCTCGGCGTCAGCCTCCTCCTGGTCTCGGCAGGGATCGGCACGGGCTGCCCCTCGGTCTGCTCCTGCTGGTCCCCCTCGGGAAGGACCGGGGCCTGAGGCATCTCAACCAACGGAGGCGGCGTCACGGCCGGTGCACTCACCTCACCGTCCACGAGGCCCTGGTCCACGGGGAAGGGATGGACGAGGAGGGTCTCCCCGTCGGCGCGGCGACCGGCTCGGTCTCGGCCTGCGTGACCGGCTGCCCGACGGCGTCGGGGGCCGCAGCGGCCTCGGTCGGGTGTGGGCGGTCTGCGCCGCGTGCCGGGCCTGGTGATCAGTGGCCGGGTCCTCCACCTCAGGGGCGGAGACCGGCGCGGGACTCTCGGTCCCCTCGGTCTCGACGGAGGTGGAATCCTCGACCTGCGGGGCCTGCGTCTCAGCGGGAAGCGTCCTCGACGAGAGGTTCGCCGGCAGGGGCCGACGGCTCCTCCGCCTCAGCCGGGGCGTCCTCAGCGGACTGGGGACCGGCGGGCTGCTCCGTGGCGACACCGGGCGCGGTCAGGGGGCCGGCTCAGTGCTGCTGCTCCGTGGCCTGGGAGGGGGCGTCAGTGGAATCGCCGAGCGCGTCGGCCACCGGCGCCTCGGTGGCCTCGGGAACCTGAAGCGCCTCGGCCGGCTCCTGCGTCGTCGGCTCCTCGCCGGCAGCCTCAGCCGGAGCCGGCTCCGCGACGGCCCCTCAGGCAGCGGGTCGGAGTTGAGGTACTGGCGGCGCTCCACGCCCACGCGGGGTGAGCCTGGCCGGCGAGAATCTCAGGGACGGCCGAGGTGAGTCCCAGACCTCCCCGGGGCCCGAGCGCAGGCTCAGGGAGGGGGCGTCGAGGATGGCTACCCCGCCGTCAGGCAGGAAGCACAGGAACAGCCCGGTCATCTCACCGGTGGTGGCGTCCCACAGGCGCACGGTGCCGTCCTCGGAACCGGTGAGGATCCGGGTGCCGTCGGGGCTCCACTGCGCGTCGGTGACGCCGAAGCGGTGGCCGGCCAGGGACAGGACGATCTTGCCGGAGACCTCGTCCCACACGCGCACGACGCCGTCGTCGAAGCCGGCCAGCACTCTGGCGCCGTCGGGGCTCCAGGCGTAGGAGCGGACCATGGCGGCATCGTCGCGCAGCGTCACGAGGCTCGCCGGAGGTAATGACGTCCCAGACGTGGGCGGCGCCGTCGGCGCTACCAGTGACGACGCGAGGGCCTCCTTGCGTCCACACGACGTCGCGCACCCAGTTACCGGTGTAGGTGTGGATGACCTCGCCGGTGGTGGCGTCCCAGATGCGGGCCGTCCCGTCCTGGGAGCCGGTCAGGGCGCGCTGACCGTTGGGGCTCCAGGCGACCGAGGTGATCATGTCGCCGTGCCCCTCAAGGGTGAGGAGGCGCTCGCCGCGGACGGCGTCCCAGATCGCGGCACGGTCGTCCCCCAGGCCGGTGAGGATGCGCTCGCTGTCCGGGCTCCAGGCGATGTCGTTGACGTCGTCCTCGCCGGCGGTCAGGGCCTGGACCACGTCACCGGTGGAGGCGTCGAGGATGAGGACTCGCGGCGAGAGGTAGGAGGAGGTGGCCAGACGGGTGCCGTCCGGGCTCCAGACGACCTCGCTCAGCTCCCGGGCGCCGTTGTCCACCGTGAGCCGCGGCTCGCCGGTGGTGGCATCCCAGACGCGGTTGCCACCGATCTTGGCGCCGATGGTGAGCTTGGTGCCGTCGGGGCTCCAGGAGACGGTCTCGACGGAGTTGCCTGCCCCCAGGACGAACTGGGTCTGGCCGGTGGCGGCGTCCCAGATGCGCACGGTGTCGTCGTGCGAGCCGGTGGCCACGCGACTCGAGTCCGGGCTCCAGGCCAGGGCGCAGGCCCACTGGTGGTGGCCGCGGAGGCTGAGCACCTCCTCGCCGGTGGAGGCGTCCCAGATGTGGGCGGTGGTGCCGGAGATGTCATCAGTGATGATGCGACTGCCGTCAGGGCTCCACGAGACGACGCTGACCCAGCGGCGTTCGCGACCGTGGAGGCTGAGGACCTCCTCGCCGGTGGCGGCGTCCCAGACCCGGGGCTCGGCCGAGTCGAAGGCGGTGATGATGCGGCGCGAGTCGGGCTCCATGACAGGCCGGTCATCGGCTCGATCGGGCCGACGTGGGTCGGCCTGCCGTCGGGCCCCATGGTGGCGCCGCGCCCCACGAAGGCCATGGGGCCCACGCGCAGCAGCTCAGTGCCGGTGGTGACGTCCCAGACCCGGGCCGTGCCGTCGTCGGAGGCAGTGGCCACGCGAGTCCCGTCCGGGCTCCACGACACCGCGGTGAGGTGCTCCGTGTGCCCCGACAGCGTGCGCACCACCTGACCACTGGAGGCGTCCCAGATGCGGGCCGAGGCATCGTCGAAGCTGGTGAGGATGCGGGTGGAGTCGGGGCTCCAGGCCACCGCCCCACCGACACCGGAGCCGCCGACCCCCAGGGTCAGCAGGTCGGCACCGGTGGTCGCGTCCCAGACGCGGACGCTGTGATCCTCCGCCGCAGTGAGGAGCCGCGTGCCATCGGGGCTCCAGGCCACTGCGCTGATGGACAGGCTGGGGCCGGCCAGTGCGAACAGCTCGGTACCGCGATTCGCGTCCCAGACGCGAGCCGTGCCGTCGTGTGATCCGGGACAGGAGCCGCGTGCCATCGGGCTCAGGCCACACCCCACAGCGCGTCGAAGTGGCCGGCATACAGTGACACCTCGCGAGGGTCGATCGTCCCCGAGGTCTCTGAAGGCACAGTCATGGTTGAAGTCTAGAGATCTCTGCGAGGTATCTGCGGCATCTTGAGCCGATTGCGAGCAGTTACCTGAGTGATATCTGGCAAATCCAGGGCTGAGAGGGCGCCACGCCGAGTGCACGACACGCTGAGGCGCCTCCTTCCGCGCCACCACGGTCCGTTCGGGAGGGCGCAGGAGGGCGTTGCGCTGTCGGCGATGACCGACTCGCCCACCACTTCGATATCTTCCCGAGATGCCCGAAGAATTGTCAGCCGCTGTCGCAGAGGCGGCGTCGATATCGGTACAGACACTGTCCGAGCCCACCACCGCCCCCACCGCACTCCGGGCCACCACCAACGCTGACGGGGACATTCCGCGCAGCCGGGTGCATTCGCCTCCCGACGGGGACGTTCTGCGCGTTCGGGGACGGGATTCCTGTCCCCACAGGCGTCAGACGTCCCCGGCCGCGAGGAAAATGTCCCCGACGACGGCGGGCTCGAGACACCAGGACAGACGCAGTTTCCAGCAGGGACCGCCACCAGCGGGCACATCCTCCAGGCTCAGGTAGGAAGCGTGCCGCGCTCCGCCCTCCTTCAGAGGGATAGAGGACGGCGCAGAATCATTCGTCGGCCCGATGCGCCCTGGGCCACCGCTCACGCAGGCTGGAGTCATGACCGCGATCACGACCTCCCGCCCCACGCGTCAGGCCCTCGCCTCCGACGGTGAGAGTCTCGGACGTCGTTGGCTCAAGAACGTCCTGACCACCGCCCTCGCCGGCATTCTCTGCATGGTGCTCATCGGCGTCACGCGCACCGTCTCGGCGCTGATCACCGGCGGGAGCACCCGTACCGGGGCCGGACGGTGACGAGTCTGCTCGATTCGCCTCGCCACGGCGCCCCTGGCCCCAGCCCCGCCGCGACATCCACGGCGAGTAGCGGCCGGGGGCATTCCACGCGGCCGGGTGCGTGTCGTTCCGGCCGGGGGCATGCTGACGCCGTCGGGGACAGCAATCCCGTCCCCGAACGCGCAGAACGTCCCCGGCGGTACAGAAATGTCCCCGACGAGGTGGACTCAGGCAGCGGAACCGAAGTACACAGTCCGCAGTCAGGGGCGCACAGTCGGTGGTCAGTTGCCGGCGCCGTGGAAGACGGCCTCGAGGTTGTTGCCGTCGGGGTCGAGGACGAAGGCCCCGTAGTAGCCGGGATGGTAGTGCGGGCGCTCGCCGGGGCCGCCGTTGTCGGTGCCGCCCGCTGCCAGGGCCGCCTCATGGAAGGCGTCCACCTGCGCCGTCGACGACGCCGCCACAGCGATATGGCAGGGCGTCGGGTTCTCCGCCGGGGCCAGCCACAGGTCCGCGTGGACCGGGGCGTCCTCCGGCGCGCCGGGGAACTGGCCCGCAGTCCGGTGACGGGCCCGAACTCCATGACCACGCGGTAGCCCAGCGGAGCGAGCGCCGCCTCGTAGAAGGCCTTCGAGGCCGCCGGATCACTGACACTCACAGAGGCATGATCGATCATGCCTCCAGGCTAGCCACTGGTTGATGCACGGTGGGCACATTGACAGGGATCCAGCCATGACATCTTCTGCAGCCCCCTCCTCCGAGGATTCGGCAGCCTCCTCGCCCTCCGGCGACTCAGCCGACCCCCATCTTCTCGCGACGCAGCCGTTCGACCACCATGTGGGCCTCGATCCCATTGATTGCCTGGGGGGCTCAGATGGCGGGGCGCCACGATGTCCTATGGCTTCGTCAATGGCTCCAACGAGTCTGCACAGGACTACGAACACCGACTGGCGAGCTCCGTCGATCTTGGCCTCCCGGCGACGCTGAATGGCGTGATCCTGATCCTGGCCGGCATCGGCACGCTTACAGCGATATATCTCGCCGTAGCCGACCGCGCAGTGGGCGCGGCAGCCCTCAGCATGGTTCTGGCCGGCATCTCCCTGTCAGTCTCACTGACTTACCTCGCCATGACGGGGGCACCCGGCCCCATCATCTGGCACGACGGGCTCCACCTGGTGAACGTCCCCCTGCAGTGGTGCTCCTCGCCTCCGCCGTGACACTCAACCGTCACATATCGACACCTGAGGCGGCGCGGTAGGGAGGCGCGACGCCTACTCCAGCAGGGGCGGACCGAGGGGGACATTCCACGCGGCCGGGTGCGTGTCGTTCCGACCGGGGCCATCCTGCCCGTTCGGGGAACAGGATTCCTGTCCCCGACGGCGTCGAATGCCCCCAGTCGTGAAGAAATGTCCCCGTCGGTGAATGCGTCTCAGAACAGCGCCGGCAGGACGCCCTCGACGTCGCCCCCCAGCTCAGCCAGGTCCAGGACGAGGGGACGCCCGGCACCGCCGTCGGAGAGCAGGTCGCTGCCGGCCACGACGAGCAGGTCGCCGCCGGTGGTCCCCAGGCGCGCCACGGCCACGTCCTCGGCCTCCGCGGCCGCAGTCACGGCGGGCACGAGGCTCCTCACGCACGGCGACGATCGCACGGGCCCCGGACTCGGAGAACAGGGCGGTGAAGTCGTCCACGCCCTCCTCCTGGATGGCGGTCAGGTCCACGCTGGCGCCGACGCCGCAGCGCAGGCAGGAATCCACGAGAGTCTGGATGAGGCCGCCGGCGGAGCAGTCATGGGCGGCGCGCACCAGCGACTCACCGCCGGGCCCCTCCGCGTCGCTGAGGGCCAGCAGGACCCGCCCAAGCGCCGTCTCCGCCTCGAGATCGACGCGCGGGGGCAGTCCGCCGAGGTGGTCGTGGACCACGCGCGACCAGGCCGAGCCGTCGAGCTCGTCGGCGGTGGCCCCCAGGGCCATGATGGCCAGGCCCTCCTCGTGCCAGCCCGAGGGGTTGGCCCGGCGCACATCGTCCATGACACCCAGGACGCCGACGACGGGCGTGGGGTTGATCGAGGAGTCGATCTCGCCCCGCTTGACCCCGTGGGAGTTGTGAGGGAGACGTTGCCGCCGGTGACCGGCACCCCATGACGGCGCAGGCGTCGGCCAGGCCGGTGATGGCCTCGACAGGCTGCCACATGGCGTCGGGGTCCTCCGGCGAGCCGAAGTTGAGGCAGTCGGTGACGGCCAGGGGCCGGGCGCCCACGGTGCACACGTTGCGGTAGGACTCGGCCAGGGGCCTGGGCGGCGCCGGTGGCGGGGTCGAGCCTGGTGAAGCGGCCGTTGGCGTCGGTGGAGATGGCCACGCCGCGGCCGGTGGCCTCGTCGACGCGGATGACGCCGGCGTCGTCGGGCTGGCACAGGGCGGTGTCGCCACGTACGAAGCGGTCGTACTGGTCGGTGACCCAGGCGACGGAGGCCTGGTTGGGGCTGGTCACGACGGCGCGCACCTGCTCGGCGAGGGTCTCGGTGGCGGACTCGGGGCGGGTCAGGCGCTCAGTGGTGTCGGCGTTGAGCTCTCGTCCTGCCAGGCGGGGCGGGCGTAGGGGCGCTCGTAGGGTGGGGCCCTCGTGGGCCACGGTGCGCGGGTCGACGTCGACGATGCGCTCCCCGAAGTGGTCGATGGTCAGACGGCCCGAGCCGTTGACCTCCCCGATGACGGCGGCCTCGACGTCCCACTTGTCGATGACGGCCATGAACTCCTCGAGGCTTGTCGGGGGCGACGACGGCCATCATGCGCTCCTGGGACTCGCTCGCGAGGATCTCACCGGCGGTCAGGGTGGGGTCGCGCAGGAGCACCTTCTCAGGTCGACGTGCATGCCGCCGTCTCCGTTGGAGGCCAGGCTCGGAGGTGGCGCAGGAGATGCCGGCGGCACCCAGGTCCTGGATGCCGAGCACGAGCCCGGCGCCGAACAGGTCGAGGCAGCACTCGATGAGAACCTTCTCCATGAAGGGGTCGCCCACCTGGACGCTGGGGCGCTTGGCGGGCATGCCGTCCTCGAAGGACTCGGACGCCAGGATGGAGGCCCCGCCGATGCCGTCCCCGCCGGTGCAGGCCCCGAAGAGCACCACCTTGTTGCCGGCACCGGTGGCGTTGGCCAGGTGGATGTCCTCGTGGCGCAGCACGCCCACGCACAGGGCGTTGACCAGCGGGTTCTCCTGGTAGGAGGAGTCGAACTCGGTCTCACCGCCGATATTGGGCAGGCCCAGGGAGTTGCCGTAGGGTGCCCACGCCGGCCACCACGCCGTGGACGACGCGCGCGGTGTCGGGGTGGTCGACGGCGCCGAAGCGCAGCTGGTCCATGACGGCCACGGGCCGCGCCCCCATGGAGATAATGTCGCGCACGATGCCGCCCACGCCGGTGGCGGCCCCTGGTAGGGCTCGACGTAGTCGGGGTGGTTGTGCGACTCGACCTTGTAGGTCACCGCCCAGCCGTCACCGATGTCGACAACACCGGCGTTCTCCCCCATCCCGACCAGGAGGTGCTCGCGCATCTCGGTGGTCTTGGCGCCGAACTGGCGCAGGTGGATCTTGGAGGACTTGTAGGAGCAGTGCTCCGGACCACATGACCGAGTACATGGCCAGGCTCGGCGTTGGTGGGACGGCGCCCCAGCACCGCGAATGGACTCGTACTCGTCGGCCTTGAGGCCCAGCTCCTTCCAGGGCATCTCCTCTCGGGCGTCGCGGCGGCGTCGGCAACGGTGTCGGGGTGATGGGCTGGGATCGCGGACTCGGGCGCCATGGGTGCTCCTGGTCGAAGAGGGAGTGCGGCCGAGCCAAGCCTACCCACCCCCAGCGGCACCTCACACCACGACCCTCGCAGGGTCGCAATCCACGTGCACCTGATCGGAGCGCCGCGGAATCCGGCCAGAAGAATGCCGAAACGGCAACAAGGCGCCACGCCCATACCCAAAGTGCTGCGCCTCACACGATTTCGGGGGAAGATCATGGCATGAGAGACATCGACGTCGCCCCGCTGCCCCTGTCGCACCTGGAGAGCCACTTGGACGAGGTGGCCATCAAACGACTGCACACGAGCCTGACGGGGGCCGAGGCCCTGCTGGAGGGACGCACCGTGTGGACGGTCACGCCGTCGGCGGCCGCCGGCTCAGGGCCGGCAGAAACGGTCGCACCCTCGTGGGCTACTCCTGGGCGCCGGCCTCAATGTGCGCTGGTTGTCCCTGGACGCCCCCGAGGAGTTCACCCAGATCGCGACCCGCCTGCATGCCGGCATCCACGGGGACCACGGCGACGGCGGCAGGCTCGGGGACAAGCAGCGCGACATCTACGAGCACGTCCTGGCCTCCAATGCGGAGAACATCGTCGAGGAGGTCCGCCCCGACGACATCATCATCCTTCGTGACCCGCCCACGGCAGAGCCTGGCCAAGGCCCTCAAAGCCGTGGGCGCCACCGTCATCTGGCGCTGCCACGCCGGGGCTGAGGGGCGGGAGAGGCCGCCGACTACGCCTGGGCCTTCCTGGACCGCTACCTGGAGGACGTGGACCTCGTCGTCGTCTCCCGCCCCGAGTACCGGCCGCCCTATATCGAGGCCGAGCGCTGCGCGGTCCTGGCGCCCTCCATTGACGCCGACTCCCCCAAGAACCGGGTCCTGGATCTGGACGAGGCCTGGTCGGTGGCGCGCCTGTCCGGCGTCTTCGCCGGCGAACCGCCCTTCGAGGCTGTGCCCTTCCTGCGTCACGACGGGCGCGCCGACGCCTTCCGCGGTCTGACAGACGACCCGGTCCTGGCCGGCGGACCGGTACCACTGGGCGCCCGAGTCATTACCCAGGTCAACCGCTGGGACCGCCTTAAGGGCGGCTTGGAACTGGTGGAGGCCTTCGCCGACAACATCGCCCTGCTGCCCGAGGACGCCCACCTGCTGCTGATCGGCCCGACCCCGGACGGGTCCGAGTCGCAGGCGACCCTGACGCAGATAGTGGAGCGCTGCTCGGTGCTGCCGGACTCTGTCGCCTCACGGATCCACGTGGCCGCGGTGAGCATGGAGGACCGGGAGGTCAACGCCACCGTCGTCAACGCCGTCCAGCGGGTCAGGGCTCGGTGGTCACCCAGCGCTCCTCATCGAGGGCCTTCGGCCTGACGGTGGCCGAGGCGATGTGGAAGAAGGCTCCGGTGGTCGCCTCCGCGGTGGGCGGCATCCGCGATCAGATCGACGACGGCGTCGACGGCGTGCTGGTCGACCCGACCGACGGCGTCGCCTGGGCCGAGGCCGTGCGCGACCTGCTGCTCTTCCCCGAGCGGGCTCAGGAGATGGGACTGGCCGCGCACGAGGCCGTGCGCCGGGGTTCCTGTCCAACCGCCACCTCCAGGACCTCCTGCAGATCGTGGCCGACCTGGTGGGCTGACGAACCACCACAACGAAGCACTCGGCGGTCGGTCGTTCCTCGGAGCGGCCGACCACCGTCGTCTGAGGCGCTTTAGAAGAACCGACCAGGAGCCGTTTCGTCACACACCGACACCCGCTCGGCACGCCAGTCACCACCTGAGCCCCAAGTAGGCCGGCTGCCGCACGAGGGTGGGGTTCTACTGCAAGAGGGTTGGGCGCACTCCACCTAGGTCGGACTTTCGCGCAGTACGCGACCCTCGATCAGTACACCCCCACCCTCGTGGAGTAGGCCACCCCGGAGAAGGCTTGGGCCGGAGCCGGCGTTGAACCATGACCTCTATCCCCCTGCAAAGGAACTTGAAGGGGCCAGGCAAGAGCAGACAAGAGCAGACACGGGTCAGTCGGTTTCAGCGGTACCCGACTTCCACCACAAGGGGACCCCGGAATCGATCATGTGCGTGCCCTGGTGTCCATGGCGCTGACATCAACCCCGCACAGGCACCACACACCACGGAACAACCGCAGAATTCCAACGATCTTCGCTGGTCGCTTTGACGGCGAACTCGTTAATGTCAGCGCTGTGGACACCGAGCCGCGGGCCTGAGCGACTCCGCAGGGCGCCGGCGAGGCAGTCAGGCGCCCTCACCCGGCACTGGCAGCGACCTCCCCTGCCTGAACCCTTCCGGCTCCCGCACAGGGCCCCGGAGGTCATGCCTCGACGCTACCTCCAACATACAAGCACTCATGAGTACAAATACTCATTTGTGTTAGGGTGAGGCTGTCGACCCGAGGAGGAGCGCGTGGGAGCAACAGAGATGATTGACGTCGATATGACGCTGCGGGCACTGGCCGACGGGAACCGTCGGGCGATCCTGCGAGTCATCCGCTCAGGGCCGCAGCCCGTCGGTGCCGTCGCACAAGCCGTTGGCTTGTCGCAGCAGACCGCCTCGCATCATCTCCGGACTCTTCAGAAGGCGGGACTGGCAACCGTCACCACCGATCACACACGCCGCCTGTACGCACTCAACACGGACGGACTCGCGGCGGTGCGCTCCTACCTCGACGACTTCTGGCCAGAGAGGCTGGCGGCCCTCAAGTCCGCCGTCGAGCAGCGAGAGGAGAAGCAGCATGGCTGAGTTCCGGGACTTCATCGAGATCGAGGCACCCCCGCAGGCGGTGTTCGAGTACCTCACCACCAACGAGGGCATGACGGCGTGGATGGGGCAGTACGCCGATCTCGACCCGACACCGGGCGGCCGGTTCGCGGTCGACATCGCCGGCTACCCCGTACGGGGTGAGTACCTCGTGGTCGAGCCCTTCCAGCGCGTGGTGGTCTCGTGGGGGTTCGCCGGCAATGACGAGCTGCCCGCCGGCACATCCAGGGTCGAGTTCCTCCTGACTCCGATCACTGGCGGCACGCGTGTGGACCTGCACCACCTCGACCTGCCGGAGCCCGAGGTCCGCGGGCACGCACACGGTTGGGCCCACTTCATGCCCCGCCTCAGGTTGCCGCTGCAGGCGGGGACGCCGGACCGGACGACTGGCGGCCCCTGACCGACTGACCTGACCGCCGACGGGAGACGAAGCCATGGCAACTATGACACCCGAGCAGCACCACCTCGTTCAACGCATCCGCGAGCTGGTTGACGAAGAACCGGATGTGCGCGAGGTCTCCATGTTCGGAGGCCGCGCGATCATGGTCAATGACAAGATGATCATCAGCGCCGGGAAGACCGGGGACCTCCTGGTGCGCGTCGCCGCGGACCGCCACGAAACGCTCCTGGGCGAACCGGGCGCCGAGCAGGCCCAAAATGGGCGCCGGGCGAGATGGGAGCCGGATGGATCACCGTCGCACCCGAGGCCATCGCCGACGACAGCCGCCTCACCTTCTGGGTTGACATGGCCATGAGGCACAACCGCGCCATCACCGGCCGGCAATCGGGCAAGCAAGAGATCCAGAGACCATAAGACCCCTTCAAGGGCTGCCGTCAAGCCTCTCAGGGCATGGCTCGACGAGCACGTCTCGCAGCACAACCACTGACCAGTGAGCGGCCGACGGTCAAGTGCCGGAGAACCGGCCCAGGGAGGCTTCATACATCATGAGGCGAAGTTATCCACAGGCCGTGTCCACAGGCTTGTGCAGGGTGTGTGGGTTCGTGGAATGTCGCCGCTCCCCTGTGCACAAGACCCGTTCGAGACCTTCAGCCCGAGTGAGCGATCACGCTGGGCTTCCCACAAACACTCCCGCGCACCTTGGGGCATCATCGCTATAGACAGAGTTTTTGGCTGAAAAGCCGGGAAAAATCATCCGGTCAGTCGCGCCCGCCCTCAGGGACTCCCGAGGCAGAGCCCCTGACGACTGGGCAGCACATTCTTCATCGTCATGCAACTTGAGCGCGGTCACGTCCGGGTCGCCTGAGCGAGCGATCGCCCACCTTCTCCACAGTTCTACACAGGCGCGAGGCGGATCTGTGGATAACGCGGCAGGGGAATGATTGAGCACCCACCCCTGAGGGCTGTCAGGGGGTGGGTGCCGGTCACAACGTCGTCAGACGGCCAGCAGCGAGTCGATGGCGGAGCGGAAGACTCCCAGGCCGTCGGTCCCGGTGCGCGGACCGGCCTGCGAGTCAGGGACCGAAACCGGGCTCCACGGCGTGCTCGGGGGTGGGGCATGAGTCCGACGACGTTGCCGCGTTCATTGCGTACGCCGGCGATGTCGCGGGCCGAGCCGTTGGGGTTGCCCACGTAGCGGAAGACGACGAGGCCCTCCCCTCGAGGCGGTCGAGGGCTCCTCGGGCGAGGCGATGAAGTTGCCCTCGCCGTTCTTCATGGAACGACGATCTCCTCCCGTCCGCGTACCGGTTGGTCCAGGCGGTCTGCGTGGTCTCCACGCGCAGGCGCTGCTCGACGCCGATGAAGCGCTGGTTCGCGTTGCGCAGGAGGGCGCCGGGCAGGGAGGTGGGCCTCGGTGAGGATCTGGAAGCCGTTGCAGATGCCGAGCACCGGCATGCCGCGCCCGGCGGCGCACGACCTCCTCCATGACGGGGGCGAAGCGGGCGATGGCGCCGCAGCGCAGGTAGTCGCCGTAGGGAGAAGCCCCCGGGCACGACGACGGCATCGACCCCGCGCGGGTCGGCGTCCTGTGCCAGAGGCTCACTGCCTCAGCGCCGGCCAGGCGCACGGCGCGGGCGGCGTCGACGTCGTCGAGCGTCCCGGGGAAGGTGATGACGCCGATACGGGCAGCAGGAGAGCTGCTGAGCGAGTCACTCACGGCTCAGGCCTCCTCGTCAGCGGCGACGGAGACGACGTCCTCGATGATCGGGTTGGACAGGGAGGGTGTCGGCGGCCTCGCGGGCGGCGGCCAGATGCTCCTCGGTGACGGGACCATCCACGGTCAGGCTCGAAGCGGCGGCCCTGTCGCACACCGGTGAACTGCTCGAACCCGAGGCGGGAAGGCTTCCGACGACCGCCTTGCCCTGGGGGTCAAGGATCTCGGGCTTGGGCATGACCTCGACGACGATGCGTCCATGGGTGCTCCTCGGATAAGGCGGGATTGAGTGCGCAGCCCAAGACTACCGCATGCGGCCCAGGGCATTGACCTGACAGGCTCAGAGCCGGCTCAGACCTGGCCGAGCCACTCGCCGGCCAGCCGGATCGCGACGACTCCGCCCAGAGTCAGGGCGGCAGTGGCGATGAGCCAGGCTGGAGCCCAGGACAAGGGCGACGACGGCGCAGACCACGGCGCTGGCGAGCATGAACCCGCCCACGGCGCCGGCAACACCTGCGGGGGCGTGGATGGACTGGTCGACGGTGGAGTACCCATCACCGGTGTGGGGCCGGAGTCCACGGTGGGGGCCGTCTCGTCGCCGCGCTCGGCGGTGCCCAGGAGAAGCGGTCCGCGAGCGCGGGCCACCAGCCGGGCGGGGTCGTGGACCTTGACGGACCCGGTGGTCAGGCCGGCGGCGGCGTCGAGCACGCCGGGCTTCCATCGCTCGGCCTCCCGGCGCACGGGGTGCCTCCGGCCCAGGCCAGGTAGCCGGCGGCGGCCTCAGCCCGGCCCCGCCGAGGACCGCGACGAGCCACGGCGGGATCCACGGGTGACCGGCCTCGGCGTTGCGGGCCAGGTTCATGGCCGAGGCAGTGGCCAGGGATCAGCCCCAGCAGGGCGAAGGCCACGCCGACCAGGCGCTGACGACGCACGGCTGCGGGCCACGGGGAACGGGTCCTGGCACTGGGCTCTGGCGCTTCCGCGCCCCACACCCCAGTCGGTGCCCGAGGAGGGGGCGGCGGGGCCGCGTCCTGGCGGGGCCGCGCCCCACACCCCAGTCAGTGCCCCCTGGGCCTTGATCTCCCTCGACGTCAGGGGCATTGGTGGCGGCCTCCCAGGCACTGGACTCGGCCAGGATGCCGGCGTCCTCCTCGGAGTCAGGCTGGGCCGCCGCGTCCGTAGGGCGCGGTGGGGGCGGCACTGGGGCGCGCCTGGTAGCCGCGGGCGCGGGCGGAGGGCGCTCCGGCACCGGGGGTCGAGGCGGCAGGTGCCGCTGCTGCGGCCGATGCTGCGGTCGCCGGCGGCGATGCGGAGGCCGCGGAGGCACCACTGGGCACTGCCTCAGGGCTTGCCCTGGGAGATGGTGAAAACGCGGGTGGTGGTGGCTCCCGCCTGGGGCGCTACCCGGTCCGTCGACGGCGGTGGGGCGTACGACGGGCCGTGGCGAGCGGCTGTCGGCACCGGCGGCGGCCGCGGCCCGCTGCTGCTGGATGTCTGGGGCGCTGGCGGCGCTGCCGGTGTGGGAGACCGGGTCATCCATCGGGTCGGGCTCACCGTGGTCCCCAGGGGTGTCGGCGGGCCCGTCGACGGCGCGCAGGAGCGGCCGGAGAGGCGGGCGACCCGGCGGACAGGGCGGAGTCGGCCCAGCCGGTGTCGTCACCAGACACGTCGGCCAGGTCGATGGCGATGGCGGCGTCGACGGCGTCAGCGGTTCCTGAGGCGATGGCCTGGGCCGCGGCTGAGCGCAGGTCCTCCTCCGTCATGCCTGCTGCGTCGCCCGTATCACGGGCACCGGTGGCGCCATCGGCGGAGCCGGCAGCAGAGGCCGCGGAGACTCCGGAGGCGGTGGAGGCCGGGTTGTTGCCGGAGCGGACGACCTCAAGCAGCCCGCTGCCGCCGGGCCGGGCGGAGACGCTCTTCGGACGCGGGGTCCTCTTGGGCATGATGCCCCAGTTGACGGGCCCCTGCTCGTTGTCGGGACGCCGGTCAGGAGGAGTCATGAGATCACCTGTCCCAGGATGGAGGCGAGCCCCAGGGCCACGAGCACGAAGCCGGTGGCACCGAGCAGGAGCTGGCCGACACGGATGAGGGTCTCGCCGGTGGAGGTACCGGCCAGGCGCTCGTCGGCCGCACGCCCGGAATGACGTCGCGGCCAGTGCGGTGGTGACGGGGCCCGGAAACCACGTCGAGATGGTCAAGTTTCCACGCCGACCGGTCGACTCGGGGACGAGCACCTTGGTTCCCGGCACGGTGAGCGTCGCCAGATCGGTACCGGGCAGGGGTGCGCCGTCGGCCCTGAGCCCCGCTGCGGGGACTGGGAGCCCTTGGCCCCTTTGCTCTGGGAGCCCTTACCGCTTCCCCCTTCTTGGAGGACTCGCTGACCTGCCGGGCCCGGGCCGCCCGGACCCGGTTGCGCTCCAAGCGCAGGCGGGAGCATTGACCCGCAGGGAGCGGGCGGAGGCCTCAAGGAGGCGAGCATGCCCCAGCCCGGACGAGGACGAGGGCGATGCCGCCCAGGACACGGGAGGTCCCGGCCGCCCCGAGGGCGGAGGTGACGGCGGCCGACAGCGCCAGCACGATCGTCAGGACGATGAGGGCTGACCAGGACGTAGAAGCCCGGCCCCCGGTTTGAAGGCGCGGGCGGCGCTCCCGGTATCAGGAACGTCCGACGTGGGTGAGGTCGTGGTCGCGACGACTCCAGGGGTGGCCGGTCAGCCGCTCGTAGGCCTCGAGATAACGGGCTCGGGTCCGTTCGACGACGTCGTCGGGCGGGGACGGGGGCTCCTGGTCGCTGGCCCGGTCCCAGCCGGAGGCCGGGAGGTGAGCCAGTCGCGCACGTACTGCTTGTCGAATGAGGGGTGACCCAGCCGGGCTCCCAGGCGTCGGCGGGCCAGAAGCGGGAGGAGTCGGGGGTGAGGACCTCATCGCCCAGGACCAGGTTGCCGCCGGCATCGGTGCCGAGGCTCGAACTTGGTGTCGGCCAGGATGATGCCAGCGGTCCCCGGCGATCTCGGCGGCCCGGGAGTAGAGGGCCAGCGTGGTGTCGCGCAGGGCGGTGGCGGCCCTGTCCCCCACCATCTGGATGACGCGCTCGAAGGTGACGTTCTCGTCGTGCTCGCCGAGCTCGGCCTTGGCGGCCGGGGTGAAGATCGGCTCGGGCAGGCGGGATGCCTCGTTCAGGCCCTCGGGCAGGGCCACTCCGCACACGGCGCGGTTCTCCCGGTACTCGGCCAGGCGGAACCGGTGAGGTAGCCGCGGGCCACGCACTCCACCGGGTACATCTCCAGTCGCCGGCAGATCATGGCGCGCCCGGCGACCTGGGAGGGAACGTCGAGGGAGACGAGGTGCCCCGGGACGACGTCGGCGAGCCGCTCGAACCACCAGGCGCTCAGGGCGGTCAGGACCTTGCCCTTGTCCGGGATCGGGGTGGCCAGGATGTGGTCGTAGGCGCTGATGCGGTCCGAGGCGACCACGAGGAGCACGTCCTGCCCGCCCCACGGGCCGTCGGAGGCGGGGGCGTAGACGTCCCGAACCTTACCGCTGGAGCGGTGCTCCCACCCTGGGACGGCGGGGGGCCGGGAGCCGGCGGAGGAGGCTCCGGGGCCGACTGAGACGGGAGCTCGCGGACTGAGTCATGCCCCCATCCTGCCATCGGCGGGCACCCCTGTGTCCGATTCCGAGTGCGGCGTCGCCTGCGGGAGTCACCACTGGGCGCCCGCCCGATTACCGCACCATCGCGCCCATTCATCCGGGTCGGATCATCGGAGGGGCCGGACTGCGACCGGAGCAAATCCCACCGACGGGAAGGCAACGACTCTCACCTCTGACTCCTCCCGGCCGACCGGACAGAACGCTGACGTGGGTCAACACCAGGGGCGGCGCGCACCCACCTGCCCTCCGAGGGACCGCGGGTCCCTCTCAGGAAAAGAAACCACCGGTGTGCGTTTGGTCTCGAAGAAGTGCGTGCGTCAAACGCCCCGCCCTCGATGGCCATGTCTGACGGCGCGGCCTCCGGGGTTCGGCAGACGGCGAACCGTGGGCCGAGATCGCGACGTCGAGGAGGCCCTACTCGGCCCCGTCGGCACTGCTTGCAGTGCCGACACTGGCCGCCTGGGCGATATCGGTGCGGTACTGGAGCGCCGTCGAGGTCGATGCGCTCGACGGCCTCGTAGGCGCGTTCCCGCGCCGCCTCGACGGTTGGCCCCAGGGCGACGACGGACAGGACCCGCCCGCCGACGGCGACCAGCTCCCCGCGCTCGGTGGTGCCGGTGCCGGCGTGCAGCACGTGGACGTCGTCGAGCTCCTCGGCGGCCTCGATCCCGGTGATGGTGCCGCCGGTGGTGACGGTTCCGCGGGTAGCCGGGGGCGGCGATGACGACGTCGACGGCGCACTGCTCGGACCAGGTGGGCTCAGGGGCCTCGGCGAGGCGACCGGTGGCGGCGGCGTGGAGGAGCTCGGGCAGGGAGGAGGTCAGGCGGGCCAGGACGGCCTGGGTCTCGGGGTCGCCGAAGCGGACGTTGAACTCGACGACGCGCAGTCCGCGGCTGGTCAGGGCCAGGCCGCAGTAGAGCAGACCGATGAAGCGCGGTGCCGCGGCGGGCCATCTCGTCGACGACGGGTTGGGCGACCTCACGCACCACCTGCTCGACCAGGTCGGCCGGAGCCCAGGACAGGGGGCGAGTAGGCGCCCATGCCGCCGGTGTTGGGGCCGGCGTCGTCGTTGAGGCGCGCAGAGTCCTGGGCGGGGGCAGACGGACAGTGGCGCCGTCGCACACGCAGAACACGGAGGCCCTCAGGGCCGTCGAGGTGATCCTCAACGACGACGCGACCGCTGCCATGGGTCAGGCAGGCGCGACCGTGGGCCAGGGGCGACGGGGAGCTCGTCGGTGACGACGACGCCCTGCCTGCGGCCAGGCCGTCCTCCTTGACGACGTAGGGGGCCCCTGAAGCGGTCAGGGCGGCGGTCAGGCTCGGCCTCGGTGGTGCCACGGCGGCCTCGGCGGTGGGCACGTCCGCGGCGGTCATGATCTCCTTGGCGAAGGCCTTCGAGCCCCTCAGGCGGGCGGCCTCGGCACTGGGGCCGAAAGCAGGGGACTGGCGTCACGCACGGCGTCGGCGACGCCGGCGACCAGAGGCGCCTCGGGACCGACGACGACGAGGTCGGCCTCCATCTGCGTGGCCAGGGCCACGACCTCCTCAGGGACACTGGGGTCGATGTTGAGGTTCGTGGCAATGACCGAGGTGCCGGGGTTCCCGGGGGCGACGACGAGCTCAGTGGTCTGCGGGTCACGGGCGAGGGCGCGGGCCAGGGCGTGCTCGCGCGCGCCGAGCCGAGAGCAGGATCTTCACGGCGTCAGCCTAGATGATGAAACCGCATCACGCCTGGAATCGCGGGCCCCGCGTCCACGCCGGAGGATATCCGATCGGCGGACGAACCACGGTCCGGTCTCTCCGGGATGACGCCTCCCACCGTGAAAAGCAAACCCAAGAAATCGTCAGCGCGGCAAAATACCCTGAGGAGTACGCATTCAGCACACAGTGGCTGACGACATTGAACGGAGAGATCGTGTGAGCAGCATGGCGATCATCACCGTGAACGGTGCGGTGAACCCTGAGGTGGAGATGTCAATCGCGTGGCTGCACTCATGGGAACCACCTTGACCGAGGCCGACGTGCACCGGTTCCTGCTCGAGGCCGCCGATCTCCTGGGAACCGAGTCCCTGTCCATGTATGGGCCCAATGTCTTCTTCCGCTGGAGGCTCGGGGAACGGGTCATCGAGATCGAGCCGCTATCACCGTTGGGATGACAAGATTACTCCTTGCGCGTGGACTCCTACAACCGCAGGTTCATCGACACCCAGGAACGCCTGATCTACAAGTACAGCGATGCCGATATGTATCCCTACCTGTGGAGGGTGGACTTCGGCAGCGACGTGACCGACTGGTGGGGACCCGGCGAGGCCTACATCGTCAACTGGGACCTGTTCGAGGAGACCACGGCGAAGACCCTCGGTGGCCTGCCCAATGACATGGCTCTCATGCCGCCGCAGTGGCGCCGCCCCTTCACCTTCCGATGGGACATGGGGATTCCGGAGGGCTGGGCCTGGTCTCCTTCACCGGTACGGTCGGCGGCCTGAAGGTTACCGTCAGAGTCCACCGGGAGGAGGTTCTCATCCCCGCAATCTCCTCAGGGGCGAGGGAGGCCAGATCGGTATGCGCGACGTCGTCGCCGGCCTGGCCGGCGGGCGCCCTCTCATGGACATTCGCTTCGCCGGCTCCGGGGCTTCGGCGACTACGGCGTCTTCGCCAGCCCCAGCGGGACGAGGATGAGAGGCGAAGGACGATATCGAGGTTTCCTATCCGGAGGATCAGGAAGGACTCGCCCGGGCCGCGATCACGATGGACGACCTTCGCAGACAGCCGCCTCCACACCCGCCCACCGGCTCAACCAGCCGCCGGTGAACTGGCAGGTCATACCGATGCGGATCGGGCTGTCCATCCCGCAGATCCTCTCCCGTCGTCAAAGCGGGTCCTAGGCCGGAGCAGCCGTCGAAGCGTGCTCAAGAGGTTCGGCGGACGCCCCGACATCCGGTGGGACGACCCCATCCTGCGCGGAGACGGCTGGGTCGCGGGAGCGAGTCGCAGTTCTCCGGCACACTGGAGCATCGAGTGGTCACTCACTCCGAGCGGGAGGCGGAGGATCGATTCAGTTTCGACAAGCGCCGTCGCCGACTACGCCTGGCGCATCGCCCGAGGCACTGGAGCAGCGCTACGCTTCCCCTATGGAATACGCACCACGAACAACGGGTTCCTCATGCGCCTGTTCGGGTCGGGGACCAGGGGCGTCATGGTGTCAAGCGGCCTTCAGGCTCGGTGGAGTGGAGATCGACTCCCTCAAGACGCTCTGGAGAACTCCTACGGACGTTTTCTGAGGCAACTCCAGCCACCCCCATTCCCCACCTCCGCTAGGGCTCAAGCCGGTTCCGGGGCGCGGAGTCCCTGGACGGCGAGGCGTCAGGAGGCCCCGTGGGAGTGAATCAGTCCTCTGCGACGACGGCGGTCGACACAGAAGCCGGGGCAGCGGTCGGCGGTGTCCTTGGTACCGATGCCACCGCGGAGCTCAACGCGGTGACGATCCGCCGGCTCGGGGCCGTCTATTTCCCGTCGGGTCCCGACTCACCAACGCCATCACGCTCCGCGTCGCCGCAGTGTGAGGCTCCCGCGCCGCAGCGGGGCAGCAACGCGGGTGTCGACACAGCTCTGACTACGCTGCGCGCCTGGGCTACCGGCTCTCCGATTCGGCACGGGATGCTCTTACCCGCCCCGAGCAGGCCTGGGCGCTGGTCAATGCCGCAGCCCGCCTCACCTCCGGCTCTCCGGTCGCCGAGTACCGCCCCTTCTACCCCGACTTTCCCGTCCAGGTGCGCACCGCCTCCGAGGCCACGCTGCTGGTCAATGCCGCGCTGCACTACCTGGGCGAGCGTCGTCGAGGTCCGGATCCTGCCGGACTACCGGCCCAGCCCCGTAAGGCCCCTGCCGGAGAGACGGCGCTCTCACCGGGCTGGACCTGGCCACGAAGCGGGATCTGGGAGCGGATCGTGGCCGACCTCCTAGCTAGCGATCCTTCGGCGCCAGGACCGCGCGGACCTGATGGCCCTGCGCAGACTTCCGGTCGGTGGCGCCGCGGGTGAGCAGTCGAGGAGAACCTCGCCGTCCTCACGGTCCACCTTCGACCTGGACTTCTCGGCTTCCTACCGCGCCGTCACCGACGTGCTGCGCCTGGCAGTCGCTCTGGCGGGCGGCGACGTCTCCTGGCCGAGCCGTGCCGGTTCCCCTCCTTCTCCCGTGCGCAGCGGCGCCCGGCTGCTGGGTCTGCTCGACGCCGTCGGGCGGGAATGCGCAGGACACATCAGGACTCTGCCGGGCGATGGCTCAGCGCTCAGAGCGGTGGAAGCGGTTGGCCCGCCACCTGCAGGCCGGCGACTACGCGCATCCGCTTCCCGCGCCACCGCGCTCCTGCACGCAGGTCGCCTCCGGGGGCGCCAGGCAGGTTTCACCTCCCACCTGGAGGAGCGCTTGCGTCGCGACCTCGAGGGAGCCCTCCGCCTGCTGACCGCCCCGCCCCGGGGTCTTCGCGCGTCGACTCAACCACCTGCTGCGGCTGTGCGGGGATGACGCCGCCCGCGAGCGCGTGGTCGCCGAGGATTCGCCAGGTCGCGCCCGGTCTCTCTGCCCGTCCTGGTGCGCCTGTGGGAGTAGCTTCTCCTCCCCGGACCGGGTCCTACGCATGGTCACGTCGCCATCAAGGCGGCCACAGGCGCCAAGACGACACTCATCCGTCCACCGTCGCTGCCCCGCCGACGCGGCGTGGTTCGCACACCGTTGAGGGCCCTGCGCCCGGCGAGGCACCTGGGACGTATCACCGTCGACCAGGGGGCTTTACGGGGGCACGGTGCCGTTGGGGCGCGCTCGGCCTCACCGGGCACCTGCGCACGGCGAGACGCGCGCGGCACCGCTGCCCCCTGCGCAGGTGGGGCGAGTCCGCTTCTTCCTGCACTGGCGCGACCTGCCGGAGCACAGACCCTCTGGTCCTCCTGTCACCGTGACAGCCGGGGACGCGCGTGGACCTGGACCCTGTCGAGCCTTCTTCGTCTCCGAGGACTTCACGCGCACCAGGCAGATCGCCCTGCAACCTGCGCTCGACGGCGGCCGTGCACTCCGGCGACCTCACCTCCGCACCCGATGGAGCAGCCGGGTTCATCGACGTCACCCTCACCGGGGCACTGAAGGGCAGGGGCTGGCGCTACGTCGTCATGACGGTCCACTCCTTCTCCCACCACTGCGAGGTGCCGCGAGTGCTGGGCGGGGCGATAGTGCGGCACAGACCCGCAGCGCGGTGAGGTCTTCGAGGCATCCACCGTCGTGCAGCGCCTCGACCTGACCTCACCCAGTTCAACGCGACCCCGTTCGTCATCGATCTTGCCGGGCGTCGGCTCATCTGAGTGGGACCTGCCCGTGGGGGTGGGCGGGCGACGCAGGTGGCGAACCCTGGATCACAGCAGCAGCCGGTCCTGGCGCACCTGCTCCGACCTGCTGGAGGGGCGCGCATGCCCATGGCGCACCTGCTGGGGCTCCTGGCCGACGACGTCGTCGAGGACCCCGATGAGGCCGGTCGGTCTTCGGCGAGCGGGATCTGCGTGCAGAGCCGAGCGGATCCTGGCGCTCTGGGCCCCGCGGAGGTAGCGGCGGAGAATTCTTCAACGCGGGCGGGGCGTCGAGGACGAGGCGGGGTAACCTCGGCCGTGTCCGGCGAGGGTGCTTCCTTCTGCTCTTTCACAGCATCTCCAGCGCCCTCGCTTCCCGGACGCAGTCGGGCAGGACCGCAGTGGCCCCCAGCGCTCACTCGCGAGATCAGAAGGTGGTGAGCAGGAAAGCGCGCACCGTGCGGGTCAGCAACCTCCACCATGCGCCCGAACGCGAAGTCGGTGGGCTCGACGATGACGGCTCCCCGAGCTGCACACGCCGGGCTGCCGCGTCCGGCGTCCTCAACGAAATAGATGCGCCAGCACGAGGGGACCTCCTCACCAAGTAGCCGGCCCTACCGACGCCGCACGGATCTGCCCCCGACGACGCTCGTGTAGAAGTCCTGCTCCTGAGTCGCCGATGGTCAGCCGACGGGTGTGCCAGCCCCGGCGATCTCCTGGTAGAAGCGCTCAGCCGGCTCCAGGTCACTGGCCAGGACGTCGAACCGCAGCATCCCGGCCTGGTAGGGTAGGGCCCCTCGCAGATCCTCGTCCTCCAGGAGCCCGACGACGTTGCCGTCGGTCGGAGGCGAGGCGTAAACCATGGTTTCCGTGACGCCAGTGGGCTCACAACGACGCTCCCACCGGCCCTCTCAGCGGCTCGCGGCGGCGCGGACGTCGTCGACCATGAAGGCTCACCCGCCAGCCCGGAGTCCCCGGGCGCGTCCTCGGCGGGCTCGAAGGAAACCGATGGAGCCGGCCGTCGTGATGCACCTCGGTGGTCAGTGGCTCGTCCGGTTCGGCACGGGTGATCTCCCAGCCGAAGGTCAGTAGAACGCGGCCGAGGCGTCGATATCCGAGGAGTACGGGCTCGATCCAGCGGGGAAAGCCGCGCAAGGCGTTCGGCGGGCTGGGCGTTGGCGTCGGTCATCGGTGGCTCCTTTTGCGTATCAGCGGCGCATGTCGAGGATGTCTTGACGATCCACGACGGTAGCGGCGGTACGCCACGAACGACTCCGATCCTGCTGTCCTGCCCGGAGACCTCGGACGGTCATCAGGCCACCATCGCCGCCAGAGACCCCACGAGGACCGCAGGATCCCAGGGGAGGCGGCGCGCACCGGCAGTGTGATGGAGTCGGCAGCAGGACTCTCAGGGACACGGGCGAGCGACAAAGAGGGCTTACAGGGGCCAGTGCTCGTGGACGCTGGCGCCGTCGGGAAAGACGGTGGCGAGGATCAGGGGAGCCTGGGACCCGCTGGCAGGCTCGACGTCGTCGATGTGTCGGCGCAGCGTGCCACGGTCGGCGGCCGCTGGGAACCGGCCGAGGAAAGGTGCCGACCCACTGATAGGGGTGCCAGCGAGCGCGCGGCGCATCTCCTCGGGGACATCAAGACGGATGCGGAATCTGGCCGCTGCCGGCGCCAGGAGGCTCGCCATGGCGAGGTTCGCTCGGCGACCCGGTCGGCGATGCGGCACGAAGCGCCGGGCGCGATCCCGACGTCGCGCAGGGAAGCGGCGACTGAAAGTGCCCACCGAGTGTAGCCGACCTCGTGGCGGGTCTCCGCCACGCCCAGCCGGTGGGCGATGAGGAGGCGCTTGGCCTCGTGCACGGTCTCCAAGCGGCCAGGTAGTCCATGGGTGAGGTGCCGACGACGGATGTGAGCCCGAGTGAGGTGGGAGGGCTGTGGCGAGATGCGCGGAGATCCCCACGGTGACACGATCCACGGAAACGGGTGCGCAGGTGGTGAGTGGCTCGCGGCGCCAGGTCGGCGGCGGTCTCGTCGAGCAGCCGGCCCCTGCCTGTCAGCGCCGGAACAGCCCGAGCGGAGTCGGACGACATGAGCCCATCAGGTGAGTACTCGTGCGTGACGGCACGTTACGCAGCGGTGACCTCTCAGGACGAGGGTCCCATCTGCTTCCTAGTCATCCCATCACTGTCTGGCGTCACCGGCCCGGTAAAGTGGCTGCCCGCCCGTCGAGAGAGATCGGTCAGGCTCGTGACGACCGCACATGCCATCACGGGGCGGACGCACTAGAATCTGCACCATCTGTATGATAGAAATGATGCAGGGTATCGTGCGAACCACTGTGACGCTCAGCGACGGGCTCGTTGCCAGCGCTCAGGAGCTCACGGGCATCACTGGGCGCACCGGTGCTGCAGGCCGGACTGGAGACCCTGGTCAGGGTGGAAGCGCACGTCGCCTCGCGGCTCTCGGCAGCTCTGATCGGAAGGCGAGCGCCGCTCACGACGTCGGGCGCCAGCCGGTGATCCTCGTCGACGCATCGGTATGGATCGATCGCTTCCACCACTCGGATCCAGTACTCGTCAACCTGCTGCGGACGAGATCAGGGCCCATCCACTCGTGGTGGAGGGCGGCGATGGGTTCACTCAGAAAGCCAGAGACGGCGTCCTCAACGCTCTGTCGCACCTCACCCGGTTCCGACCCTCTCACGCTGACGAGCGCTGGCTCTGGTCGCAACGCATGCGCTGTCAGGGCCGGGGGCCTCAGCCCCGTCGATGCGTACCTGCTCGGCTCCCGTCATGCTGGTCCCTGGCGCCAGCCTGTGGACACGCGACAAGCGTTGCTCCGCGCTGCCGACGAGCACGGGTCTCCTTCGTCGAGGACGACGGCTGGGGGACACCTAAATAGGCCGCTTCACCGAGCCTGACTTGCTGCGCTACGACAACAGCTGAAGCACGCAGAAAACGGACCGATGTCGAGCCCCTCACGCAGCGGCCGTACCGGCCTCGGTATCAGGCTGCGCCTCCGCTCTGGTATCGCGCCCCCGCCCGACTCACGTCGAGGCTGGTCGTAGCGATCATCCTGTTCATCCTCAGCCCACTGATGGGACTGTTCATCGGGGGCATCGGTTTCGCCATCGTCGCCGCCAGCATCGCCACCAGTGGAACGTCGTCGCAACGGAGAGCAGGTCACCCTGAGCGGCAGCAATGGCGAACGCGCCCTGTACGTGCCGAAGGACGCCCATCGTCAACAGCGCGCCGTCGCACCTGACGGCAAGGAGGTCCCCACCTCTACACGGCGGCGGGATGAACATCTCCAACAACGACGGCGATTTCGAAACAGGTTCTCCACTTCACGGCTGACAAGGCGGGAGAGTTACCGGGTCTCGTGCGAGGACCTGGATGACACCGACGCACGCGATCCTCGTGGGCCCCACCCTCACGTTCAGCAAGTTCACGGTGCCCGTCGTCGCCGACGCAGCCACCAGGACGATCTGCTGGATCGTGCGGCCATCAGTCTCATCCGGCGCCACCGGGCCTGGCCGCGCAGAATCAAGCGGCATGACCTCGATATGAGGGCCACTAAGCCGATCCGCGTTCGAGGATCTCGCGCTCCTCCTGCATGCCCGCATCCCCAAGGGAACATAACGACCGGTCTCCCGGGTCGCACCATGAGCGATCCCCCAAGAGCCATATCGCCTCGCACCTGGCGACCAGGCTGCTCCTGCCTGCGTTGAAAGGCTCCCCCATGCTGACACCGGCACCATCAGGGGCCCAGGATGCCTCCCGTTGGCGTAGACGGCGAAGATCGGTCCCCGGCGACGAACAGTCGGGCGGGACTCCGGCCAGACGCACGAGCGTCTCGCGACGCGAATCCTGTTCGTCCGACGGCTCGCTGGAAGCACTCGTAGATCTTGTGAGGCGGATGACGCCACGGTGACCGGTCGAGCAGAAGGAAGAGCACCGCGAAGGCGACATCAGACCCGCTGAGCGGCTGTATCTCGAAGAACGAGCGCTGACCGCCCATCACCATGAACAGCACATGCCGATGAGGAAGAGCCCGCCGTTGCACAGGTGTTCCTTGATTCTGCGCCAGACCGGGTGCAGAACATGGGACGACTCTTTCAGCGTCATCTTGTCGGCCCCATGGTTCTGACAGGCCTCCACCAGCCGGATCCTCGTGAACCGACTCAGCGTCAGGAACGATCCAACCGTGTCGGCGGACATAATTCAACATGGCCTGGAGGCAGCAGAGCCCTGTTGCGCGGAATCATCAGCGTCATGCCGGAACACAACCTGGAAGCCTGATAGGATCGTCGATCACCATTCACGGTACGATCCGAGTTCGATCAGATTTCCTCCTTCGTGTCAGGCGCAGTCATATCAAGCGTCGAAAGTGTGAACCTTGAGGCACTGACGTCAGGACGTCGCTCGGTGAACAGAAGACGCGCATCTCAACACCGGACTCACTCAGAACAGTTCTACGTCTAGCATATTCACCCCCCAGAACGTCGGAATACCGAGCATCACAAGAATAATCATGTCATCGGAGCGATCGAAGCCGTTCACCAGCGATCCCAGCACCTGCGCCCCCGTTAACGCCATCCAGGAGACTCCCCACAACAGCCGCCGCCATCGCGGCGTACCGAACTGACGCACCGACCGCCTCAGGATCAGGCGTCCATCCGAGGTCTCCAGTCGTCCATCCTCGCGGTGATTGCTCTAACTAGACGCCTGCCCTGGAACCTCCAGAGGCGTTCCGGAACCACCGGAACGGCTCGTAAAAGACATCACATCACACGTCACCTTCCCAGGAAATGCAATCAATCATCGAATGTGGCCGATGACCTCAATCCTGCACGCACCTCAAACACTTCTCGGTCTCGTTGCATATCTTCGTCCCGAAGACGGATATATCGGTCATGCTCTTCCGCGACACCATGAGTCACCCCCAGAGCCATATGGATTCACGCATGATTTATCGCCCTCTCCTGCCGTTTTTAAAGCCACTGGCCCTCAGACCCGTCGCAGGCAGGACGGGGGAAGCATCGCGCCCGCTAAGAAGACTCGAGTCGCCTGCGACATACAAGTCAGAGCGGGACTCCGGCCATGGAATAACCCGTCCCTTAACTTGAATCCCGGCTCGGCAGACCAGCATCCTCCGAAAAGCAGGACACCTATCTCCACCAATAGAATCACCGCAGAATGGCGCCAAGAATGAGTAGAGCCACTCCGAGCATTCCCACACCAAATATCGCGAGCGTCATCCCTGAGTACGTCCTGCGCTCCCGCGAAGTGCAGCCATGAAGAACATGATCACACTCCAGTTGCACATCATTTCCTTCAGGCACCCGCACTGGGAGCACGATAAAGTCAACTCCTTTCGATTCGCGATCGCCTCCCTATCTACCTCTCCGCGAGCCCGGACCATTTCAGGATCTGCCTGAAGATTATCGAGACCGGAGACCACCCAACCTTTCTCCTCGGCGAATGACCAAATCCGCTCAATCATGTATTCGCCTTCCATGCAGGACACGCTTCCCGGCAGCCTGATAAGGTCGTCCAGGGCCCCATTGACCAACATCAATCGATTTCGGTAGATGAACGGGCCATACGGAGAGTGCGTACCAATTTCGATAGTGGAGAAGGTTATTTTCGATCGAGTTACGAGCCAGGGGCGCAACTCCGCGAAGAACAGTCCCTGCATCTCAATACCCGATTCACTGAAAACAGTTCGGCGCCGCAATGTGTTAACCGCCCACGCGAGCGCTCCTACAGTGAGACAGAGAAGGAAGTGAGCATCTCCCGGCGAAAGAGAATCGATCAGGCGCACATTAAGAAGGATCAACCACGCAATTGAGATGAATGTCACTGCCACTGCAGTCAGTCTCACGAATTTCGACCTACGCAGAATCAATCTGCAGTCGTCCTCATGAATACGCTGGTGGCCCACCCCCTAAAGGGATTCTTGAGGCGCACAGGAACCGTCTGAGGTATAGCGACCAACACCATCTTCGCCTAGAATGCCGCGGACATTACTTACGTAGAAGTTTTCTCGACGTTCCACTCTCAACACCTCCGCATGGCGCACCGCGGTTCGATGCAGCACCATAGATGGCCACCCGCCTGCCGTATTATTTCCACTATATTCTCTTACGTCACACAAATCTGCCCGTCACGATGGGCACCACTCACCACCTCGGTGCGACAGAGAGACGGGGGCTCCCACCAGCGAACCGGTGGGAGCCCCGTCAGAGTCCCTTTCTCAGGAAGGCTCTTAGTAGCGATCAGGCATTCTTGGCCCTGGCGATGCGCTCACGGAACTATGCGCTGCTCCTTGATGGCCTCGGGCGAACGTCGCCGAACTGCTTGTAGTACTCCTCGGTGTCAGTCCATCTCAGCGGCCCAGGCCTCGGGGTCGATGTGTCATACATCTTGGCCCTCCTCCTCGCCCGGGTCGAGACCCTCTCGAGTTGAAGTCCTCGAACTTGGGGTGGCAGCCGGTAACACCGTCGACGGCCTCGACCTCGCCGGAGGCATATGTGCACTGATCAGTCGGCACACAGGGAGTTGTCGCCGTAGCCGGGCCAGATGAACTTGCCGTTCTCGTCCTTGCGGAACCAGTTGACCTGGTAGACCTTGGGAAGTTGTCGCCCAGCTTCTCCTGCATCTCCAGCCAGTGCGACCAGTGGTCGGCCATGTGGTAGCCGCAGAAGGGCAGCATGGCCATGGGGTCGTGACGCAGGCCAACCTTGGCGTCAGGGCGGCGGCGGTGACCTCGGAGGCCACGGCGGAGCCGATGCCAACACGCCGTGGGCGTTCTCGTACTGCTCGGCGACCAGCGGCACGTTGGTGGCGCGGCGACCGCCGAAGAGGATGGCGTCGATGGCCACGCCCTCAGGGGCCTCCCGGTCAGGGCAGATGATCGGGCACTGCGAGGCCGGGGTGGTGAAGCGGCTGTTGGGGTGGGCGGCTGCGCCCTCGGCGGCGTCGAGCCGGGTGAAGTCGTTGCCCTGCCAGTCGATGAGGTGCTCCGGCATCAGGGGCATCGATGCCCTCCACCACACGTCACCGTCGTCGGTCAGGGCGACGTTGGTGAAGATGGTGTTGGCCTTCATGGTGTCCATGGCCATGGGGTTGGTGTCGTAGGAGGTGCCGGGTGCGACGCCGAAGAAGCCGGCCTCGGGGTTGATGGCGCGCAGGCGGCCGTCCGGGCCGGGACGCATCCAGGCGATGTCATCACCGACGGTCTCAACACTGTAGCCCGGGATGGTGGGCTGAGGCATGGCGAGGTTGGTCTTGCCGCAGGCGCTCAGGGAAGGCGGCGGTGACGTGGTACTGCTTGCCGCTCTTCTCATCGGTCAGACGCAGGATGAGCATGTGCTCAGCCATCCAGCCGTCGCGGCGGGCCATGGTCGAGGCGATGCGCAGCGCGTAGCACTTCTTACCCAGCAGGGGCGTTGCCGCCGTAGCCGGAGCCGAAGGACCAGATCTCGTTGGTCTCCGGGAAGTGGGTGATGTACTTCTCGTCGTTGCAGGGCCAGGCGGTGTCGCTTCTCGTGCTCGGCCAGGGGGCGCCGACGGAGTGGACAGCCGGGACGGGGCGGCCCTCAGCGATGAGGTCCATGGCGGCCTGACCCATGCGGGTCAGCGATCCGCATGTTGACCACCACGTAGGGAGTCGGTCCGAGCTCGATGCCGGCTGAGAGATGGGACCGCCCAGGGGCCCCATGGAGAAGGGATCACGTAGAGGGTCCGGCCGCGCATGGCGCCGTCGAACTTCTCGTTGAGGATCTTCTTCATCTCGGCCGGGTCGTACCAGTTGTTGGTCGGACCGGCGTCCTCCTCCTTCTCGGAGCAGATGTGGGTCCTGGACTCCACGCGGGCGACGTCGCTGGGCAGGGGAGCGCGCGAGGGAGGATGGGGCGCTTGTCGGGGTTGAGGCGGGTGAACATGCCCGACTCCACCATCTCGGTGGTCAGGCGGTCCACTCCTCCTGAGAACCGTCCCGCAAGTAGACGTTCTCGGGCTTAGCCAGGCTCGGCGATACGCGTGACGAATTCGACTGACATCCTCTGGGGCGTTAGCCGGCGCGGCGCTCGGACGTCCTTCTCAGACACGAGTCGTACGAGTCCCTTCCTTGGGTATGTTGATCCGGTGAGCGCGCCGTTGCCGGTTTGCTCAGTCGAGGGCAATACTCCCCACCTGGCGCCCCAGGTCACATCGCCGAAGGTCCCAACTCGGGCTCTCTCCCCGGCCATACCGGCATGTGATCAGCCACATTTGGGAGGATGGCGGCTTTTGCAGCCTTTGAAACAGCGTTGTTCTGCCCTCGAGTGAAGGTCCAGTGCGAGGCGTGTGGCGTGCCCGCATGTCCGTCGCGCCGTCCTCCGCGTCCAGTTCCACGCACTCCTCGCCGCGCACTCGGCCCCGTCCGCCGGCACACCAGGGCTGTCCGACCGGCCGTGGTGGCGACCGCCTCCTGTCTGGCGCTGTCCGCCTGCACCGCCCACATGGACATGACCATCCAGGCTCGCGGGGCGCGGTCCGACGTCGCCCTGGAGATGCGCGATACGACCGGAACCGTCTTCCCGGGGCAGGGCCCCGACTGCTCGGCCTACTCCGACCCCACCGCTCTGGGCGTGCCTGAGGGCACCACGGTCAAGGCAACCCCGCTCACCGGCGACGACGGACTCGGCTGCCAGGTCACCATCAGCGGGGTCAAGGTCCCCAGGCATCGCGGGCCGGGCCGAACGACGATCGTCGTGCGCGACGGCGACATCTAAGGTGACGATCCAGCCCTTCCCGTCCGATCCTTCTCAGGACGCCAACGGGACCGGAGGCGCAGCAGGAGGCGCACCGGAGGCCTCAGCCGCGCCGTCGGGCGGCCCGGGCGGGCCCCAGCCGAGCAGTACCTCCTTCAAGGGCGTCGTCGACACCAAAGGTCTCAGGTCACTTTTTCCCGGCGCGAGTGACACAGTCCGGTGGGGGCAAGGTCTCGGGCACCACAGTCACCTGGGACGATCCGGACACGGTGGCCAAAGGCGTGAGCGCCTCGGGCTACGCCCAGGACTCCCCGGGGCGTGTCGTGGTGGAGCCGCTCCGTGTTTGGCTGATCGCGGGGCTGGTCCTGCTCGGCGGCGGTCTGACTGGCCGTCCTGCGGCGACACGGCACCCGTCACGCACGCGGAAGCAGCGCAAGGGCGACGCCGAGTGGCCACCAGAGTCGTCACAGCACCGTTCTAGACTCGACGCATGACTCATTCTCCCGCACTGTCAGGCGACCCGTGGTCGTGGCGATACTGTCCGGCCTCCGCACTGCTCCTGGCCGGCTGCGGGGCTCGCTACGACTTCGTCATCCGAGACAGCAGACAGCCGGACCTGACCTACACCATGTGGGACTCGTCGGAGCTGTCGCTCATCAGCAGGGAGAGCTGTACCGAGAAGAATCTCGAGAAGTCCACTCCTCTGCCCAAGGGCGTCAAGGCGGTCTACACCTACACGTCCCACAACGGGCATCCGGCGTGTCAGGTCACGCCAAGTCGGTTGCGCTCAACAACCTGCAGACCGACGTCTGGACGATCAAGCACAAAGGAGGGCAGTACGTCTTCGACCTGTCCCCCGACGCACTGAGCAAGCTCGGTGACGACAGTTCCTTCCCCTCTTCCCGGAGCGTCGCAGGGGGAACGAAGGTCTCGATTACCGTGACCTTTCCCGAAGAGGTGACCAAGTCCAACGGAAGGAATGACGGTAACAAGGTCACCTGGGACAACGTTTTGGAGAACCCTGAGGCTCTCCACGCCGAGGGCGGGGACGGGAAGTTCCACCTGCAATGGTGGATGATTGCGGCGGCCAGCGCCGTCGTTCTCCCTCATCGTTGTCGGTGTCGTGGTGTGCCTCCTGAGGGCCCGCCGAGCCCAGCGACTGACTCCGACGCCCTCATACAACGAGGCCCTTCAGGGGGCCGTGGCCACCGACGCCATGCCTCCGGAGGTCTATATCGGTGGGCCGTATCAGTCTCCCCCCGGCCCGCTGCAGCCGATGCAGGGGTCAACCCATCCCTATCCGTCACCAACCTTCGCGACGGCTATGCCCCCTATGCTGATCCGGGTCTGGGTGCCGGCGCCTTCCCGCCGCCCCAGGTACCCGGAGGCGCGGGCGTCTTCAGCACCTACGGGGCCCAGGAAGAGGGCGGACATCACTCGCCCGGACCGGGATACACGCAGATGCCCTATCAGGAAGGGCACAGTCCCGCGGACTTCCGGCCCCCGCCTCAGCAGCCCCGGTGACGTTCCACCCGGGTCGGGGAACGGTCCCCATGAGGATCCGGTTACAACCTGGCATCTGAACCGCTACTGTGTGGGCATGACATCTGCCATCACTCGCCGCATCCCTAGACCCTTCTCCGTGTTGACGGCTCTTGCCGCCCTGGCTGTCCACGCCCCTCGCACTGGTCGGTGCCCAGGGCACGCTGCTCCTGCTGCCGACGAGAGCTCCGTCAGGCTCAAAGGCTCCATGGACATCGTGGTCCGCTCCGATGACACGTACAGCCTCAGGTCGAGATGACCACCACTCAGAGATTCCGCTGGAGGACTCGTGCACTGAAGAGGCCTTCAAGACCCAGGGCGCCAAGGCGTGGGGATCTGAAGGTCAACTTCAAGGGAAGAGGGAGACACCGCCACCTGCACCGCGGAGGGATCCGCGAAGGTCTCCGGCAAAGGGAGAGGTGACCCACAAGAACGGCGAGTACATCGTCAGAGGACCCCCTGACTCGGCATTGGCTCCAGTGACAACGGGACATCTCCTTCTCTCAGTCGGTGACCTTCCCAGCAAGGTCACCGAGGGCCGACGACGGTGAGGTCAAAGGCAACAAGGTCACCTTCACCGACGGCTCACACACGGTGAAGGGCGCACGGGACGGCGCCATCCCCATGTGGGTCTGGATCCTCGTCAGGGGTCGGTGCCCTCGCGCTGGTCGGCGGACTGGCACGCCTTCTTCATCCTCCGCGGCAAGAAGAACAAGGCCCAGGCACCTACAGGGGCTCCCGGCCAGGGATACGACCCGAACCAGGCGCTCCCGGCCCAGCCCGGCCAGGGATATGACCCGAACCAGGCGTTCCCGGCCCAGCCCGGCCAGCAGGCCGGCTACGGCGCCCCGCAGGCCCAGCCCGACCAGCAGACCGGCTACGGCGCCCGCAGGCCCAGCCCGACCAGCGAGACCGGCTACGGCGCCCCGCAGGCCCAGCCCGGCCAGCCTCCGTACGGCAACGGTCAGCCCGGCCAAGGCACCTACTGATTCATTCCCTCCTCCCGGTGTTGTGCCCCCTGATCTGATGATCCGGGGCCACAACACCGTTCTTCGCATCGTCTTCCCCCATGCGGGGCCCCATCAGCGCCGACCATCGAGGGGTGAGGACTCATGACGGTGACTGCCCCGGCACCGCATCTCTGACGCACTGGTGGATACGAACACCTTGGACCGCGCTGCGATGATGCCTCCGGGGCCGTACCACCTCCCGGCCACCAGTCAGGTCCCTACCTCCATCTGACGCTGAGCCCTACGACAACCGGAACTTCACACCCAGCGGCAGCGGCCTACGCGCGCCCCTCGCCCCATCCTCGCAACGTGAAGGCCATCCATGCGCTACCCCTCCTGAGGCACCTCAGCCACGAGTCTCGTCAGCATGCTCTGTCTCACCGCCTCGCTCCTCCCTGGCGGTGGTGACAGTCCCACCAGTGCCGCAACCCCGCAGGGACTCGGGCAAGAGCACGGCCGGCGTTGAGATCGTCATCAAGTCCGATGACGAGGTGAGGACCACCTTCGTGACCACTGCACCGCCTCCGGGGAGGAGATCCTGAAAAGTCCTGCGTCGAGGAGAACTTCTCACGAGCTTCTCTCCAAACCCGAGATGACCTTCTCCAACGAGAACGGAACACCGACCTGTAGGGGCCATGTTCAACACACCTATATCCAAAAACGACTACGTGAGTCATAACGCGGGAATGAGTACGTCGTCGACACCCACCTGGACTCCGTATCCGAGGCGGACAAAGAAGAAGACGGTGGCCCTCACAGTCATCTTCCCAGGAAAGGTGACGGATGCCGATGGAGGAAAGGTCGAGGGAGACGGACAGAACAAGGTCTCATTCGACAACTTCTACGATCACAAGACCCGAGGTCAGGACAACGCCAAGACCTCCTCTCAGGCAACATCATCCAGGCTCAAAAAGTTTGGACTGACGATCATCATCATGATGCTCGCGTTCATCGCGGTCGTCGGTGGAGTCATCGCTTTTCGTCGGCAACGAGAACAAGAAGAAACGAGAGCAGAAGTACCTGGCTGCGCTGGAGCAGCAGCCTCTCCAAGCAGGTGCGCTCGGCTCCGTCTCCCAACCACTCACGTATCCCGCGCCGACGCAGGGAGGCCCTGCTCCAGCGCAGCCCTTCCAGGCGCAGCGGTTATTCGCCCACTCCCAGCGTACCAGCAGGCCCCAATCCCGTACCGTCGGGACCGGCGGCTGTACCCTGCCGAACCAGAATGGTTACAGCAGTACTGAACCAGCGACACATACTCAGGCCACGCCGATGACAAGGCCCCTCGGGCCTGTCGCAGAGATCCGGGATGCAGGACACGGCCTCACCGGCCACGGGCTGCGCACGGCCGGTCACGCGGCCGGCCGTGCGGTCACCTCGAAGCCATCAGCCGATGAGCGGGTGACGTGAGATCGTGGCTTCACGCCCGGCCCGACACCGATCGCGGAGATGCGGCGGGCCGGGCGCCTCGATGCGCAGCACGTAGTCCTGGGCCGCCTGAGGCAGGTCGGCGGGGTTGCGGATCTCACTGATGTCCTCGCTCCATCCGGGCAGGCCTCGTAGACGGGGGACTGCGTGGTGGAAGTCGGACTGGGTCAGCGGCATCTCCTGGGTGATGGCGCCGTCGATGTCATAGGCGACGCACACACGGAATGGTCTCGTGCCCGGTGAGGACGTCGAGCTGGGTCATCACCAGGTCGGTGAGCCCGTTGACACGTGCCGCGTACCGGGTGACGACGGCGTCGTGCCAGCCGCAGCGGCGCGGCCTGCCGTGTTGACCCCGAACTCGCCGCCCTCGGTGCGAAGGCGCTCACCCATGTCATCAAGCAGGCTCGGTGGGGAAGGGCCTCCCCACACCGAGTCGTGTGAGGCCTTGACGACGCCGACGACCAGTCGATCCGGGTGGGGCCCACGCCGGTACCGGTGCAGGCGCCGCCGCGCGGTGGGATTCGAGGAGGTGACGAGGGTAGGTGCCGTGGTCGATGTCGAGCATCGTGGCCTGGCCGGCCTCGAACAGGACGGTCTTGCCCTCATCGAGGGCGTTGTTGAGCAACGGCGAGCGGTCGACGACCATGGGGCGGACCCGATCGGCGTAGGAGAGCAACTCGTCGGCGACTGTGTCGGCATCGATGGCGGCGGTTGAAGACCCTTGAGGAAGAGGCTGTTCTTCTTCTGGTCCAGGGCGGGTGGACCTTCCTGACGCAGGATCGACTCGTCGAAGAGGTCTTGGACGCGGATGCCCACGCGGTTCATCTTGTCCGCGTAGGGTGGGGCGCGATCCCTCGGCCCGTGGTGCCCACGCCGCGAGCCGAGGAAGCGCTCGGTGGTGCGGTCCAGAACCCGGTTGTAGGAGGGGATGATGTGGGCGTTGGCGCTGATGAGGAGGCTGGAGGCGTCCTGCCACGGGAGGGTGATCTCAGCGATCTCTGTTGAAGAGGACCTCCAGGTCGACGACAACGCCATTACCGATGATGAGTGACCCGGGGTGAGGCACGCCGGCCGGCAGGAGGTGGAAGGCGAACTTCTCGCCGTCGATGACGACGGTGTGTCCGGCGTTATTGCCGCCGTTGAACTTAACGACGTAGTCGACGTCCTGACCGAGTGGTCGGTCGCCTGCCCTTTCCCTCGTCCCCCACTGGGTACCGACGACGACAGCGGCTGGCATGGCTGCTCCCTGAGCTTCGGTGACGGCGTGCCGGTGGACACGCCGTCCTCTGGCGTACCGGAGCCGGGTGGAAGGTCCCCGCCATCGTTCCCCTACCAGCCGGACGAAGAGACGATACGGTGGGGTACATGCCTGATGTCGCCGTCCGCCGTTTCTCGCACTGCGCTCTGCGCTAGTGGCCTTCTTCGTCCTGACCGTATCCGCCGCCCTGGGCGCTGCCTGCGCTACAGCCTTCCGACAGGCACGGACTCGTCAGCCCTGTTTGAGGTCGCTGCCAAGATCATCGTCGAAGAGGACGACACCTACACGAGTGAAGGTGGTCGTGACCGACAACACCAGCGTCGGGTTCCTGACCGAGAGCGACTGCGACGGGGACTCATTCAACGGCAACAAAACCGGCAGCAAAGCGACAGCCACGTTCAGGAACAACGGAACTCCCGAACCTGCACCATCGAGGGCAGCGACAATATCAAGAACAGCAATGGCCAGATCACGCACACGGGTGATGAGTACATCGTCAAGGTCGGCGACTCGACCGAGCCATCCTCCTCACCACAGTCCGATCAGGTGAAGCTTTCCCAGTCCGTCACTTTCCCCGGCAAGGTCACCGAGGCCGACGGCGGTGAGGTTAACGGCAACAAGGTCACTTTTCCGACGATGGATCCCCATGAGGTCAAAGAAGGCCTCCAGCGCATCGGCCGGCAGTACGCAGGACTCCGAAGGGAGAGCGGCTCCATTCCCATGTGGGTCTGGGCACTTGTCGGCGTGCTCGCCGTGGTCATCGTGGGCGGTATCGTGGCCGCGGTTGTCATGAATCAGAGGAAGAAGAACCAGGGCCAGTTCGTTCCTTACGCAGCTCCCGCTCAGGGCTACGACCCCAACCAGGCCCTTTTCGGTCAACCGGGTCAACCGATGCAGCAGCCCTACCAGCCGGGCTACTCAGAACCCGCCAGCAGCCTACCAGCGGCCCTACAACAACCAGCCGGGCCAGCCGACACACCAGCCCTACCAACCGGCCTACACAGAACCCGCCACCCAGCCCTACCAGCAGCCCTACAACAACCAGACCGCCCAGCCCGGCCAGCCGACTCACCAGCCCTACCAGCCCGGGCTACTCAGAACCCGCCACCCAGCCCTACCAGCAGCCCTACAACAGCCAGCCGGGCCAACCCGACACCAGGCTCTACCAGCCGGGCTGCTCAGAACCCGCCACCCAGCCTGCAGCAGCCTACAGAACCAGGCCGCCCAGCCCGGCCAGACCGACTCACCAGCCCTACCAGCCGGGCTACTCAGAACCCGCCACCCAGCCCTATCAACAGCCGTACAACAACCAGCGGCTAGCCCGGCCAGGGCCACTAAGAACCCTCAGAGATGTCATGGCCCCGGAATCAGGTGATTCCGGGGCCATGACGCCGACCACGCCGCACTCACCGCTGCCACACTCTCGGCACTCAGGGCTCCGACGTCGGTCCACTGCTGAGCGTCGCCATGGTGGAGCGCTGAAGGAGGGCAATGAGGTAGGTCTGGAAGCGCAGGCCCGATCAGAACGCCATGAACCACGCAACCGCGATCACGCACGGCCGGCAGCACCCAGAAGATGATGATCGGCGCAGCCATGACCGCCAGAGCGAGCGCTGTGACTCCAAGACGCCCCGCCGCGAGACGAAGCGCGTTGGACAAGTGTCGGGAGACCGAGGCTTCGAAGAAGGCGGCCAGCGGCAGCAACGATGATGATCGGCCAGAAGCACTCCCGGCCAGCACCAGCCCGGATAACGCACCGCTCGTGCCACCGTTCCACTCACCCAGGAGGAGGTCGGACAGAAGCAGGTACTCCCAGCCACTCAGGACCACCAGGACAAGCACCGGCAACCACGCAGGCCAGGGACTGGAGCGGGTTGAGGCGGAAGGAGCGCCTACCAGGCGCTCGACCGCCGGGTCGTCATCGGCCGCCATCTCACCGGCCACGCAGGCGCAGGCGGTCAGGAGGCTCCGCTGTCACCACTGGCAAGCAGCCGGCCAGGGTGAGGACGACTGAGGATGACGATGTCCGCCGCTGCGGACCAGGCCCGATGAGGCCGGACTGTCGGGGCCGGGGAACAGCGCCACGGGAGGCTCCTTCATGCGGACTCGAGCGGTAACAGGTGGACATGATACGGGCGGTTCTCAAGGCCGTCGAGGCCTCAAGAACCGCCCGTATCAGGAGTCGTGCGGGCATCGAGCCTGACCGCTCCGCGGCAGCGCCCTCGATGATGTGCTTCTGACCGAAGGGTGAAGGCCACGATCGGGACGATGGCGAAGACGAGCACGCCATCTGGGCGCCCATGTCTCGGTTGCCGTTGGAGCCGAGCGAGGGGACTGGATGACGATCGGAACCGTCTTGTAACGCTCATCCTGTCCGATGAGCGAGGTTGGGCGGGAGGAAGTCGTTCCACACCCACATGGCGTTGAGGATCGCCACCGTGACCGCCGTCGGCGAGGCAGCGGCATGACCACCTTGAAGTGGGTCTGCAGCGGCGAGCAGCCGTCCATGTAGGCGGCCTCCTCGATCTCCAGGGGATCGACGGTGAAAGCCGGCGAACAGGAACACCGACAGTCCCCCTCCGAATCCGAGGTGAGAGGACGATCATGCCTCCCAGGGCGTGCGAGCCGAGCATGTCGGCCACCTTGACGGTGGGGAACATGACCATCTGGAAGGAGCGATCGTCGAGAAGGCGAAGGCGTAGTAGATCATGCGAGGTCCACCACGTCTTGATGCGGGTGATGTAGTAGGCGGTCATCGCCGTGAGGAACACGATGACGACGACGGAGCCCACGGTGATGAACAGTGACCAGCCCATGGCGCTGGCGAAGCCCGAGAGGCCAGGCCGGTGGCGTAGTTGTCAGGCCGGCGAAGGTCTTCGCGGTCGGCAGGGCGAAGGGGCTGTCAGAGATGGGAGAACTTGCCCTTGAAGGAGTTGATGAGGATGAAGGCCAGCGGAATGACCCATACGAAGGCCAGGACGGCCAGCAGCCCCACGAGCGTCTTCTGTCCCGACGTCTGCGGAGCGACCTTCTTACCGGCTTGACGGGCAGGGGCGGCAGGACCGGGGGCTTGAGTCTGGACGGCGGTGCTCACGCGTCGACCTCGCGGAACGAGTGGCGCTCCAGTTGGATGAGCGCGATGGCGGCGACGATGAGGAAGAAGATGACAGCCTCGGCCTGGGCGACGCCCTCCTGGCCGATCTTCTTGTACATCGTGTTGACGATGCTGAGCGCGACCATCTGAGTCTGCTTAGCGGGCGCACCGTTGGTGAGGGCGAGGTTCTGGTCGTACATCTTAGAAAGTGTTGGCCAGAGTGAGGAACAGGCAGATGGTGATCGAGGGCATGATCATCGGCAGCGTCACGTTGCGCAGTGTCTGCCACTTGCCGGCGCCATCGATCTGCGAGGCCTCAATGAGCCTCAGGCGGAACGTTCTGCAGACCGGCGATGGAGATGACCCATCGCATGTACCCCATGAGCTGCCGGTTGACGAGCACTGACCAGGCTGGCCAGCCCAGTCGCCAGTCGTTGACGATCGTCTGGCCCCAGCGCTGGAGAATCGCGTTGAGCATCACTGCCAGTGTGTAGCCCAGAACGATGCCGCCAATGAGGTTGGGCATGAAGAAGACGGCACGAAGAAAATTGGTGCGCGCAGGCTTTGCGGGTCAAGAAGTAGGCCAGGGCGAAGGCACCCGTGATTCACCGTGATGATCGAGATGATCGAGACGACGGCGGTGAAAAGGCGCCTGCGGAAGTCGCTGCGATCCCCAGCGCCCTGGCGTAGTTGTCAGTGCCCACGAGCGAGCATTGGTGAGGGTGCTGCTGAACTTAGTGAAGGAGAGATAGAGCCCCCATGAAGAAGGGGACGATGAACGCGCGATCATGAAGGCCAACGGGTTGGCCCTGCAAAAACTGGGAAGAACTTTTCAGTGCCTTGGTCATATCTGCCTCGAGGTGCAACCGGTACCCGCCGGGCAGGCCGGGTACCAGAGGGCTCCCGCCGGGGCGGCAGCGCGCGGGCTGAACGGCTCGAACGCGCCGCCCCGGCAGGAGAGGGGATGGGGAGATGAGTCGCCGTCACGATGCCCGCTGGAGCAGCACCCTCGGCGGGAGGCGCGGGCGACTCGCTGGTGTCAGCCCTCCTTGGACGTCTTCTTCTCAGAGGCCCAGGTGGTGACGAAGAAGTCCTTGACCTTCGCCCAGTCCCCGCTGCCGGAGGCGTACTGCGCCAGGTGCTGGCCGAGCTGGTCCTTGAAGTCCTGGCTCGGGAAGGTCGGAAGACCCACTTGACGGGCGTGAGGTCGCTTGTGGTGATGGCCGCAGCGACCTCCTTGCGCAGCAGGTCGGAGGCCAGGCTCGGTGTAGGCCCTTGTAGGGCGCGATGATGCTGAGAGCTACTCGGCTGCGAGCTTGGCGCCCCTCGGTCGGTGAACAGCCAGGTGAGGAAGTCCTTGGTGGCCTTCTGGTCGCCCTCGGCGGCCTGGGAGTTGATCGTCAGGTAGTTCTCGGTGCCGATGGCGATGTTGGTCTTGTCCTCGCCGGAGACGCCGACGTAGATCGGCATGAAGTGGACGTCCTCGGCCTTGACCGTTACCGGAGACCTCGAGATCTGTGACCAGCCCCAGTTGCCGTTCTGGACCATGGCGGCCTTGCCCAGGGCGAAGTCGGCCGTGGGTCGGTGACCGTCTTGGCGCTGGCCTCGGTGGGCTTGATCGTGGAGTTGTTGAGGTAGAGGTCGAAGATCTTCTTGTAGTTGTCCGAGTGGGTCGAAGCGGCCTCGTCGAGGTCGTCGACCTTGGCGTCGCGGTACTCGTAGTAGACGGGGTAGTTGGCCAGGTGGGTCTGCCAGCGCCAGTCCTCACCGGGGACAGCGAGGTCGCAGCGAAGACACCCTCGATGACCGAGGTCGGCCTTCTTGGCCTGCATGTCACTCGACGACCTCCTTGAGGGACTGTCGAAGCCCTTGATCTGGTCGACGGCGGTGGCCTTGGCGCCCTCCATGGCGAAGTACTTCTTGAGGATGGCGGCGTTGTAGATGATGCCGTAGCCCTCGATGGCCAGCAGCACGCCCATGACCTTGCTCTCCCTCGCCCTTGAGGCCAGGGACTCATCCGTCATGCTTGGTGAAGTCGGCGTCGGACAGGTCGGAGGCGTACTCCTTCCAGTTGCCGTAGCCCACGGGACCGTTGAGGTTGAACAGCGTGGGCGGGTTGGACCTCGCAACCTCGGACTTCAGGGTCTGCTCGCTCGTAGGTGCCGGAGGCAGACGGTGACGACCTTGACGTTCACGCCGGTCTTCTTGGTGTAGGCGGCCGCGATGTCCTTGAACGCCTGCTCCGACTCGGGCTTGAGTTGAGGAAGTAGACGCCACCGGCGCCATCGGATCCGGACGAGGCCCTTCGAGCAGGCCGCCGGGTCGCGGCGACCGCGATCGCAGCAGTTCCACTGAGCATGGAGCGGCGGAGATGAGTCGCATTGGGGTCCTCCTTTGGACGCATGGGACGGGCACGGACAGAGGCGTCCGCAAGGTGCGACTGCCGTGTCGCCGGCAGCGGACCCGTCGGCTCAACGGCGACGACCCATCATGGCACACTTTCGCCCACATTGCTGCAAGGGTTTTGCAATCAGTGGCCCGGGTCTCAGGCTGGTACTCTTCGCGCAGCACGCCGTTTTCCCGGCGGGTAGCGCCGTTCCGCTTCCACCTCGATGAACACCGCCGTCGCCGCCCCTTTGCAGAGACATGTAACCGATCGGTCAGCCCGTCGTCGGGAGTCTTCCCACCGTCCCGACGCACACGCGACGTGGCCCCGGCACCACATGGGCGCCAGGGCCACGCACAGCGATCGGTCGCCGTTCATCCCTGTTACGGGGCGATGACTCACTTGCGGGCAGAGCCGACGGGAGCCGAGGCGCTCGCGAGGCACTCGACGACACGGGCGGCCATGCCCTCCTCGGCAGCCTTGCCCAGGCGCGCGGGTCGTACTGCTTCTTGTTGCCGACCTCGCCGTCGACCTTGAGGACACCCTCGTATGGTTGGTGTACATCCAGCCGGCGACCGGGCGGGTGTAGGCGTGACTGGGTGTCGGTGTCGACGTTCATCTTGATGACGCCGTTGCGCACCGCGGTGGCGATCTCCTCGTCGGTGGAGCCGGAGCCGCCGTGCACGACCAGGTCGAAGGGGCGGCTCTTGTCGCCGACCTTGAGGACAGGCGGTCGCCGAGGCGCTTGGCCACGTCCTCCTGGATCTCACCGAGGATCTCCGGGCGGAGGCTGACGTGGCCGGGCTTGTAGGAACCGTGCACGTTACCGAAGGTCAAGGCGGTGATGCTAGCGGCCGTTCTCACGCAGGCCGAGGGCCTCGACGGCCTTCCAGGCGTCGTCGGCGGTGGTGTAGAGGTTGGCGTTCTCCTCACCCTTGATGCCGTCTTCCTCGCCACCACGGCACCGATCTCGATCTCGAGGACGACGTTGGCGGCCTTGGCGCGCGCCAGGCATGTCGACGGCGATCCTCGATGTTGTCGTCGAGGGCCTCGGCGGAGCCGTCCCACATGTGGGGTTGAACATCGGCGACTCACCGTTCTTGACCTGCTCGGCCTCGATCTCATGAGCGGGTGGATCCAGTCGGCCAGGGAACTGCTTGGGGGCAGTGGTCGGTGTGCAGACCAATGGTGACGGGGTAGAGGTCACCCACGGCGCGGGCGTAGGCGGTGAAGGCGATCGATCCCTTGACGCGGTCGAGGCGCGAGGAACCGGACCAGTAGGCGGCACCACCGTTGGAGATCTGGACGATACCGTCGGACTCGGCGTCAGCGAAGCCCGCGAGGGCGGCGGACAGAGTCTGGGACGAGGTGAGCGTTGATCGCGGGATGGGCGTGCTTGCCGGCCTTCGCGCGGTCAAGCATGATCAGCATCGGGACTCCGGTTGCAATGGCCACTGGGTGCCTCCTGATTTTTCTGTATGAGTCGGTGCGGGCGATTGTTCCACGAATTCAGACCCGCGTGAGACCGGATCATGGTCCCAGGTCGGACTCCATGACCTGTTCAGGCCGGTTTGTGGCCCTGCCGCCCACGAGGCGGGAGCGGAACAGCGGACCGACGGCTCCCGGACTCAGTCGGGCGCCACTCCTGCGTGCTGGAGGATCCAGGTGTGCATGGCCACGGCCGCTGCGGCCGCCACGTTGATGGAGCGGGTGGGCCGTGCTGGCGATGCGCACGCGAGACGGGAGCAGCGGCGCTCAGGCGGCGCTGATGCCCCTCGCCCTCGGGGCCGAAGACCATGAGGCAGCGCTCGGGCAGATCGGCGGTCTCAGGGGCTGGGCTCCGGGGCCGTTGTCGATGCCGATGACCTCGTATCCTCGGCCTGCGCCCAGGTGGGCAGAGCTCCACCAGGCTCAGTGGTGGCGCACGTCAGGTGGCTTTGGGACGGCCATGGCGCCGCGCTTGTTCCAGCAGCGTCGGCCGATGATGTCGGACGCCGGCCCGTTGAATGCGTTGGCGCTGCGCACGATGGAGCCGATGTTGAGGTCCTGGCTGACGTTCTCGATGGCGATGTGCAGCCGATGGGCACGGGAGGCTGGTCGGCGCGGATCGCCGCGATGGTCCAGTAGCGGTAGCGGTCGACGACGTTGCGCCGGTCGCCCCTGCGAGCAGCACTCGCGGTCGTAGCGGGGGTCGGTGGGCCAGGCCTCAGGGGCCGCCGGGCCGGGGGCCGACGCCGACCTGACGGACGTCGGCCGTCGGTCTCCTCCGGGCTCAGCGCCGACGCGCGGGCGGTGCTCCCCTCAGGCAGGTCGGCGGGGCTCTCAGGCTCCGCCGCCCGCCTGCGGACGTCGTCGGACGCTCACTCCAGGCCGAGGTCGAGCGGACCGAGCTCGCCGCGTAATAAAGCAATCCGGCGGCCTCGATGCGCTCACGCGCGCCGGTGGCCCAGTCCACGATGACGGCGACGGCCCGCAGTCGGCACCCGCCTCGCGCAGCGCCTCGGCGGCTTCCAGGGGCGAGCCGCCGGTGGTGGAGGTGTCCTCCAGGACCACCACGGAGCGCCTCGGTGACGTCAGGTCCCTCGATGCGGCGGCGCATGCCGTGGTCCTATGGCGGCGCACGACGAAGGCGCGTCAGGTCCAGGTCACGCGAGGCCGCGGCGTGCAGCATCGCGGCCGCCACGGGGTCGGCCCCCATGGTCAGGCCGCCGACGGCGTCGATCTCGTCGGTGCCCAGCCCACCTCCTCGAGCATGTCGAGCATGACGCGGCCGATGAGGGGCGGCCTCATCGGTGGAGGGTGGCTCGGCGCATGTCCACAGAAGTCGGACTCGGGGCCGGAGGCGGGGTGACTGCCACGGACAACGGACGACGTTGTTGACGAGCTCGGCCAGAGCAGGCGATCTGGGAGTCGTTGGTGCTCACGGTTCCGATGGTAGTGGGATTCGGGGTTGCACGGCTAGACACCGATGCGACAAGAGCCCGCCCTCATCCGCGTGGTGCGGAGGGGCGGGCTCTGGCTCTCGTAGCGGAAGGAGGAGTCAGGGACGAGGGGCGGCCACGGCGGCGTCGTAGTCAGGCTCCTGACCGACCTCAGGGACCAGGCCGGGTGTAGATGACCGTGCCGGACTCGTCGAGAACCACGACGGCGCGCGACAGCAGGCCGGCCAGCGGACCGTCGGCCAGGGTGACGCCGTAGTCGGCGCCGAAGGTGGAGCGGAAGGTTGAGCCAGTGACCACGTTGTTGCAGGCTCTCGGCGCCGCAGAAGCGGGACCGGCGAAGGCAGGTCAGCGGAGACGCGAGACCACGGTCGTGTTGTCCAGGCTCAGGCCAGGCGTTGAACTGGCGCACGGGCGGCGCACGCGGTGTCCACCGAGGGAAGATGTTGAGGACCCGCGGCGGCCGGCCAGGACTGGCTGGTGAGCGGGACAGAGTCGGCGCCCACGGGTCGAAGGCGGGCGCGGTCGAGGCCCACAGCGGGCAGGCTCGCCGACAGTGCTGACAGGGTCTCCGTGGAGTAACGGAGCCATGGTGTGATCGTTTGCAGGTCGCGGCTCCCCTGGCCAGTGGGGCACTCAGCCCTGGGCGGGCGCTCTGGCCCGACCACCGGCGCACGAGACCAGCGGGGGCCAGACGCGGTACGGCGTTGGCGCTGCGGTAGCGCAGGCTCGGGGTGCAGATGACCTGGCCGCGCACGCGCCGCCAGGCCGTCGATGGCCACTCGCTCGGCGTCCAGCCAGCGGCTCCTTCCACTGGGTCTCATCGATGCCGGCCGCCGCGTGGAAGCCGGTGTGAGACCAGCCCAGGCGCTGCGCCGTGGCGGTCACCCGGTGCCGGCGAACCGGCGGCCAGTCCTCGGTGAACCGCAGTACCCAGGCCTTGTGCGCCGCGTAGGTGCCCATGGCGGTGTACGCGGTCATGGAGGAGACGTTGAGAATAGCGCCGCGACCGCGTTCCACCATGGCTCCGGCCGCCTGCATGGGAGGCCACTGACCGCCCGGACCATGACGTCGAGGGCATCCTCCTCGCGGGCCGGGATCTCCCCCGATGAATCGCTGCCCCAGACCGAAGCCGGCATTTGTTGACCAGGAGCCCCACGGGCTTGCTCTTCTCACGCAGACGCTCAGCGACGAGGCTCGACTCATCGCGCTCGGACAGGTCCGTCCTGCAGGGTCTCCACCTGGACGCCTGCGAACTACCGCATCTCCTCGGCCACCTCCACAGTCGCTCGGGGGTGCGCGCCACGAGACGAGGTCGTGACGTGCCTGGGCGATAGCCAGGCGATCTCAGGCCGAGGCCGCTCGTGGCCCCAGTGACAGTGCTGTTCCCATGGCGGCAGACTACGAGGAGGCTCGTTGGAGTGCCCGAGTGGGGAATCAGGGCACCGGCTAGTCTGCTGCCATGCGCCTGGCCACTTGAACGTCAACTCCATCCGCACCCGCGTCGACCGCGTCCTGGCCTTCCTGGAGCGCGAGGACATCGACGCCCTGGCGATGCAGGAGATCAAGTGCCGCCCTGACCAGTTCCCGGTCGAGCCCTTCGAGGCCGCCGGCTACGAGCTCGCCATCCATGGCCTCAACCAGTGGAACGGGTGGCGATCGCCTCGCGAGTGGGACTCGACGACGTCGCCACCTCCTTCCAGGCCAGCCCGCCTGGGCATGGCCCGAGGCCGAGCCCGGCCCGTGGAGGCCCGGGCGCTGGGGGCGACAGTGGGTGCGGCGTCTGATGCGACGCCGGTGCGCCTGTGGAGCCTGTACGTGCCCAACGGTCGCGAGTTCCACTCACTCGCACTACACGTACAAGCTCGACTGGTTGCGGGTGCTGCGCGACGACGTCGCCGCCTGGCTTGAGGAAGAGCCCGACCTGCCGCTGGCGCTGGTGGGCGACTGGAACGTGGCACCGAGAGATGAGGACGTGTGGGACGCAGAGCGTCTTCGAGGGCTCCACCCACGTCTCCGCGCCCGGGCGTGAGGCCTTCGCCGCCTTCACCGAGGCGGGCATGCACGAGGTCACGCGCGAGCGGGTCACCAACTACACGTACTGGGACTACCAGGAGCTCCGCTTCCCGGGAACGAGGGCATGCGCATCGACTTCGTCTACGCCTCTCCGGCCCTGGCGGGCTCGCGTCACCGGCGCCGCCATCGACCGTGACGAGCGCAAGGGCAGGGCGCCTCCGACCACGTCCCCGTCATCGTCGAGGTCGACTGAGGCCGTGGATTGACGCTCTTCAGCCCCGGATCCGACAACACCTCACATGAACCGCACTTCTTCACGAAGCAGGAGTCCGGGACAGCCGCTGTCGAGCCACTAGGACGGCGACACCCCACCCAGACAAATAAGACCAAAGCCCTGGGGACTACTACCATCCCAGCCAGGACCACGAAAACACACCTCAGCAGCAAGCTGTCGAAAATCACCCTCGATATTCGGATTCACCTACGAACAACGCTTGCACGCCCCACAAAACACATTATCTTTTTCGGTCGAGACTGAATATTCCTCTCTCCCTGTTGCCTCAGGAGCCAGATTCAGCCAGAATGTCACTGACCAACGGCGCTATTCGCGCCATGAACTCCTCAAAACTCTCCCCAGCGCGTCGAATCGACATCGCCCTTCTTCCCATTACCGCCCTGTCCCTGGCCGCCTGCGGCAACTCTGCCCTTCGGCTCCAAAGGAAGCCTCCCCACCGCGGAGACGGGCACCACCCGCCCCTTCGCCCACGCCCACCCCTACCCGTCCGCATCGGCCTCCGCCACAGACATGCCACTGAGATGGCCTCGGCCACCGCTCGGAGACTCCCCTCGGAGGACCCCTCGCGCTCTGCAGACACCACGAACAACCTGACCCCTGAGAACAGCAAGGGGCGCGAGGCTCCAACTCCGACTTCCAGAAGCCGCCAGTGACGAGCGGTTGGGAGGAGAAGCGCTATCGACGTCGCCTCGATCACCAACACCATGGGGAATCGGCACCAGTCTGGATTGGCAGAACAGCGACGGATTGAGTTGCGCCTGGCCAACAAGTTTCAAAAAGTCACGTTCACCGCGGGTCAGGCCACGACCTCCAGAGAACCACACTCACATTATGAGGGTCGCGATGCTTCACTGACGGCAAGGAGGTCGAGACCAGTTGACGTCCCTTCAATGACGCCCACGCTTTCGAGGTCAAGGCCGCGAACGTCAACGCCTTGAAGATTACTCTCACACCTCTCGACCAGAAGCAGGAGACACCGCCTTACACCGAAAGCACCACTGGCGTCATCCTCAACGTCAGGCCGAGTGATGACCGGCAGGCCACCGTCGCCGGTGCGCCTGCTCTACAAGAGCATACAAAACCTGCAAGGCCAGGATCTGGTCGCCGAGCCAGACCATGTCCGCCGGTGAACCGTCGAAGGGTCGGAGGCCCCAGGAAGACGGCCTGGCGCTCGGCGACCGGATCCACCCAGATGAAGGGGCCCGACTGGCCGAAGTGCGAAGGTCTGCTCGCTGTTGCCGGCCCCGGTCAGTGCGGGGACTTGGCTCACGCACCTCGACCCCCAGACCGAAGGGGTTGGGAGTCTGACGCCCATGTAGCCGGGCAGGACGCCGTCGAGGCCGGGCAGGGACCGGTGTGCGGGCGCGCTGCGCGAGCGCGGGCGAGACGAGCCTCGGTGCGGCCAGGCTCACGGGCGAACAGGGACGGGTCGCGGGCGCTGCCCTCCCAGGTGGGCGGGCGAGGCCCGGGGATGAGGACGCTGGCCATCCCCAGGGGCTCGAGCACCGTGGTCTCCACCCAGGTCTCCAGGGGCGTGCCGGTGGCCTCCTCGAGGGCCGCTCCCCCAGGATCTCGATGCCGCGGGTTGGAGTAGATGCGGCGCGTGCCTGGGGCCGCCAGGCGCTCATCGGAGTCAGCCCGCGATCCCCGAGGAGTGGGACAGCAGGGTTCTCGATGGTCGCACCGTCGGGAGCAGGGCGCGCCTGCGAGGGCCTCCAGGTCACAGCAGTCCCCGGTCGACGGCGATCAGGGCCGCCCAGAGCGAGCGATCGGCTTGGTGACAGAGGCGAGGGAAGATCTCATCGACGTCCCCGGCCTCGAGGAGCACGCCGTCGCCCGCGGCCGGCTTGCCGGTCACGACGAGGGCTGTCAGGGAAGGGGAAGGCGGCCAGTGCCGGCAGGGCAGAGGTCTGTGCCTGAGAGGTGTCCGGGGTGGTCATCGCTCCTCCTCACCTGGGTCGGCTCTCGACACGGCAGGCCGAGCGCCCCTCGCGACCGTACCTTACGCCTCGAGGGACCCGGCCCCCGTGACCGCCCGGAAGCCGTGGGGCACGGCCGCGAGTCGACGGCTGCGAGCGCCGGCCGCCCGGAAATCGGGCCGGGCCGGCCGAGCAGCCCCAGCGCGCCATGAGTCTACGAAACCTCCCGGCTCGCGAGGAGGATCGGGCTGATGCCCTTCTACCACCGCCCGCCCGCCGACCGCGGCCCGTTGCGCCCCGCTCCCCATGGCTCCCGGTCAGGGCGGCCCCGCCCCACGGCCGCTGAGCTCGTCCGGGGCCGCCGGTGTCGGCTACGCCGTCGTCGACCTGGAGACCACCGGCCTGTCCCCCACGACCGACTCGATCCTGGAGGTCGCGCTCGTGCTCACCGACGCCGCCGGGCGCGTCGAGCGCAGCTGGTCACGCTCATCGACCCCGGCGCGGGCGTGGACGTGGCGCCCACTCATATCCACGGTCTTATCGCCGAGGGACTCATCGGGGCGCCTGGTTTCGATGAGGGTCGCCGACCTGCTGGTGGCCGACCTGGCCGGGCGGGCAGTGGTGGCCCACAACGCCCGCTTCGACGTCGGCTTCCTCACCCAGGCGCTGGGGATGCGGGGCTGCTCGACCGCGGCGCGCGGGTGCCGCGGGTGTGCACGATGGGTGGGCACGCCACTTCATGACGACGCCGTCGCGCCGGCTGACCACCTGCTGCGAGGTGGCGGGGTGGAGATCGGCCGCCACCACAACGCGCTCGACGACGCCCTGGCCGCCGCCGGCCTGCTGCGCCACTACCTGGCGGTGGGGGCACAGCGGGGCGAGGAGCCGGTGGCCTGGGCCCGCTCGCTCGTGGAGGCTCGCCGCTTCACCGGCTGGCACTGGGATGCGCGGCCAGGGCGCGGGCCGGCGCCGAGCGCCTCACGGCGCACCACGCCCGGTGCTGAGCGTGCCCGCCCCGAGCCCGAGTCGGCGGGGCCAGGTCAGTAGACCTCAGGGCTGCGAGTGAAGGCTGGCGCACCGGTCCTGTGCGCGCCCGGCTCTTGCCTGCTCCGTCAGCCGGATGCGGCTCGGACGTCAGCAGCGGCAAGGATGTCCAAATCTGCAGCAAAGGCCGGTTCTCAGGCTGAAGGCGGAAACAGAACCGCAGGATTCTGCGAACCGTGGTGGCGCTCTTCACGGGTGCCGGACCCTTTGCTGCAGATATGGACACCACCGACCGGTTCCGCCCCTCCAGCGGCCCGGGGCGAGCCATCGAGCCAGCCGGTCCGCTCGGGATCAGGACCACCGGGCCGGATGTCGCCGCGCCGCCCCTGATCGGGGACTTACTTCTCCCGAGGACTGCGTTCTCCTCCAGACGACTGGGGTACGGCCTCAGTCATCTGGAGGAGAAGTACGTTCTGGACGGGAAACGCAGTCCTCGGTTCAGCCGACCGCGCCCCGGCCGGCTACTCCACATCCCACAGGACGTGCCGCCCAAGGGGCTGTCTGCACGGGCCACAGCCCCACGGCTCGAGGGCGCCCCGGCCTCATCGACCAGCACCCGTTCATCGCGCTGTAGGTCACGACGACAGCGCCCTCAAAGGGACCGCGCGGCGCCGCGCCTCCCGGCGAGGCCCCTCAGGCCTCCTCGGCGTCCTCGCCCAGGGAGACGAGAATCCGTCGTCGTCCACGGCCACCCCCGGAGACGGCGGTGACCAGGACGGTGGCGAGATCCTCGACCAGGTCCCGGGCCGTCTGACGCTCACGGCGCCGGGAGCGGGAGACCACTTCGGCGTAGGCGTCGGCCTGGTCCCGGGGGATCCAGCGCAGGTCGTAGGACAGGACCGCCCCGCGCGCCCAGGGCTCGCCGCGCACGGCCAACGGCAGTCCGTCGGTGGCGCCGGCACGCACCTCGATGCGCCCCCAGCCCTCGTGCTCTGGGTCGACCGGGGTGACGACCGCGTAGCCGTCACGCACCTCCTCAATGACGTTGCCGGTGGCGGCGGCAACGATCTCCTGACGCATCGTGTCCTGGCGGACCTTCTCCGAGCCGCGCCAGGCCTTCTCGAAGACGTCCGGGCCGATGCGCTCGACAGAGGCTCTCCAACTGCTCGGGGTCGATGGCATCAGTCCGACGGCGCCCTCGGGGCTGCACGGCCTCCAGCGCGGTGCTCACCTCAGGGGCCACGGGCTGCAGGACAGTCACCAGGTCCTCCGGGCCGAGCCACCAGGGGCGTAGACCGTCAGGAGGCCGAGACCTCCGGGCTGGGCTCGACCAGGACCGGATCCTCCTTGTCCCCACCGGGAATGAGGCGCAGAGCGCCGGCAAGGCGCCGGGCGATGGCGCGCAGGCGGGTGAGGGCCACCAGGCTCGGCCCCCGTGGGTGGGCGTGGGGAAGGCGTCGGAGAGCGGGTCCAGGCCGGCGAGGCTCGGCCGGCAGGGCTCCGGCACGGATGCAGGGGGCAGTCCAGGATCATCAGCCTGCGTGGTCCACTCGGAGCACCCAGGAGGCCGCGCATCTCGGCGTCGACCTTCCAGGGCCCCAGTAGGGAGACCCCGGGGAAGAGCTGAGGCTGGAGACCCCCACCCAGCCGGACTGGATGTCCTGGGACAGGGGCCAGGGCCTCGACCTCGTCAGGGGGCGACGTCGTCGGCCAGGAGCAGGACGTGGTTGGTGTCCAGCAGCCCGACCGGCAGCATGGAGGCAGCGGTGAAGGTGCCGGTGTCGGTGGGCAGCGAGACGGCGAAAGTCGGTTGAGTCGCTCATGCGTGCTTCTCCTGGGAGATGGGAGCGGCGCCGTCGATGGGGCCGCCGGGGTGTCGGGGATGCGGGTGCGGTGGAAGGACTGGTGGGAGCGGGAGGCCGTCGGTCCGCGCTGCCCCTGGTAGCGCGAGCCGGTGGCGCCCGAGCCGTAGGGGGCCTGGGCGGGGCTGGACAGGCGGAAGAGCACAGCTGCCCGCACCTTCATCCCCGGCCAGAGGCTTGATGGGCATGGTGGCCGTGTTGGACAGCTCCAGGGTGACGTGCCCGGTGAACTCCCGGGTCGATGAATCCGGCGGTGGAGTGGGTCAGCAGCCCCAGGCGCCCCAGGCTCGACTTGCCCTCCAGGCGGGCGGCGACGTCGTCGGGCAGTGTGATGCGCTCGTAGGGTGGCCCCCAGGACGAACTCCCCGGGGTGCAGGACGAAGGGCTCGTCGGCACCGACGTCGACCAGTGGGTCAGCCCCTCCTGGTCGGCGGCCGGGTCGATGACCGGGTAGCGGTGGTTGTCGAAGAGACGGAACCATCGGTCCAGGGCGCACATCGATGGAGGCCGGCTGAATCATCTCGGGGTCGTAGGGGTCGAGGGACGACCCGCCCGGCGTCGAGCTCGGTGCGGATATCGCGGTCTGAGAGCAGCACGGGCCCGAGTGTGCCAGGTCCTCCGGGAGGCGTCACACGAACTCCGGCCCCGAGGGCTCCGGGCAGCGCTGGCCGTCACTCAGCCGCTCAGCGGCATGCCGGAGGCGTCAACGCCCACGGCGACTCGCCGGGGCGGGCCACCAGGATGAGGATGCCCTCGATGAAGGCCCAGATGGCGATCGGAACGGCCAGGAACCCGCAGGAGAAGAGCGTGCCCAGGAGCCTGGAAAAGAGCTCGCCCGTGTAACCCAGGTAGAAGTTGTGGATACCGAAGCAGCCGAGGAACAGCGCCAGGATGCCGGCAGCCACCTGGGACTTGCTCGAGTAGGCGGGGACCGTAACCGGGGACGGGACCGTAGCCGGCAGCGCACCGTAGCCGGGAGGGGCGCTGTACCGGGCTGAGGGCCCGTAGGCCCCTTGAGGGTCGTACCCGGCTGGGCACCGGGATCGTACTGGCCGCCGTAGGGGCGGGTACCCGTCTGACAGGTAGTCCGTGGGGACCGAGCCCGGCCCAGGCGCTCGGCAGGTCCGGGTGAGGGCCCACAGTGGGCTCGTGAGGGTTGAAGGGATCAGTCATGCGCTCACCACATGTGTCAAGACGTCAGGAATCCGTCAGTGAGTGTAGCCGGTGAGAGCATCGCCGGCACGGTCCACAGGGAACCTCCGAAGGCCGATTTGCGCAGACGGCCGGAGTCTGGAGTTAGACTTCCGCACGCACCTGGGACTCACGTCCGCCGGTGCCATGCGGGTGTAGTTCAATGGTAGAACTTCAGCTTCCCAAGCTGACAGCGCGGGTTCGATTCCCGTCACCCGCTCCAGGCCGAGGGCCCGGACCATCACGGTCCGGGCCCTCGTTATCGCTGTGCTGCGCAGACGGGGACATTAGACGTCGTCGGGTGCAGGGCTGTACGGCGGGGACATTCGACGCCGTCAGGGACGAGGAATCCTGTCCCCGCACGCGTGACATGCCCCCGTGAAGAAAAATGTCCCCGGCAGCGTGGGTGACCCCACCGCAGGACGCCGGACCTATCGACACGTCCTGTCACCCGCCGACTTCGCCGACCCGTGGACGGCAAACCGGCTCATCTCTAGACTTTCTGCATGCCAGATCATGAATATTCTGTGCGCGTGGAGTGGACAGGCAACCTGGGCACAGGCACGTCCGGATACCGCACTTACTCGCGCGACCATGATGTCCGGGGCGCCACCGCCGACCTGCCGGTGATCCACGGATCGGCGGATCCTGCGTTCCGAGGGGACGCTCACAGGTGGAACCCGGAACAGCTCCTGCTCGCCTCGCTCGCGCAGTGCCACATGCTGTGGTACCTCCACCTCGCAGCAGACGCGGGCGTCACCGTCATCGCCTACTCAGACACCCCTACCGGCATCATGGTCGAGCACCCAGGCGGAGTTGGGGAGTTCACTTCAGCAACCCTTCGCCCCGCAGTGACCATTGCCCCCGACAGCGATCCTGAGCGTGCAGCCGCACTGCGACCGAGCCTCCGAGCACTGCTTCATTGCCCGATCAGTGAACTTCCCAGTCCACCACGAGGCCGTCATCACGACTGAGCAATAGGAGGCGAGGCCCCTTCACCCTCCGCTCTCGGCCCACCTTTCGGGGCGGCACCGGCGTCGTCGGCCGGCGCCGCCCGTCTGGGTCAGGGACAGGACGGCCTGCAGGTTCACCTGGGCGCTGTTCAGGATGCCGGCGGGTCGCCTCCGGCCAGCCCGGGCAGCTCGTTGTCGAAGTTGGCGATGATGTCCGGGTGCCGGAGGCGGAGGGCACGGGCTGGGAGTACTCGACGCCGGCCAGGAAGGCCGCCTGGTCGGCGTGCTTGCCCTTCCAGGTCTCGCCGGCGGCCTTGCCCGCAGGGGACCGTGCCCGCCGCACCTGGCCGGGGCCACCTGCCGCTCGGCGGCGGTGAGGGTACTCCACGAGCTTGATGGCGTCGGCCTTGTGCTTGGAGGCCTCGACGACGCCGTAGAAGGTGGGGAACTGCAGGGGTCCCCTGCCGCCGCTGCCGGCCGGCAGCTCGACCACCTTGTAGGAGACGCCCGGTGGGTGTCCGCCAGGGTCCTCACCAGGGCCTCCGTCTCGATCACCATAGCGGCCTGTCCTGCCCGAAAGGCGTCGGCAGCGGAACCGGCGGGCAGGTCGGCGCCCCACGCCGGCCGACCCGGAGGACAGGAGCGTCTTGACCTGGGCTGAGGCCCGCCACCGAGCCCTCGGAGGAGGCCGTGGCCTTCGTGCCGTCGGCGCTGGTCAGTCCCCACCGCCCTGGATCAGGAAGGCGCCCACACGCGCGTAGGGAGGCGTCGAGGGTCAGGCCGACGACGCCACCGGAGGTGAGCCCGGCGGCCACCTGGTCGAGCCTGCTCCCAGGGTGGTCGGGTAGTCCGACTCACTCAGGCCCGCGGCCGACCACAGCGAGGTGTTGATGCTTACAGGGCGAGCGTGGAGACGTCCCTGGGGCGCCGCACTGATCCTCTCCTGCCGGGTGGCGCTGGTCAGCAGCGCGGGGTGCGCGTCCTTGACGGCGGCACGATCCCTTGTCCCAGGAGTGCAGGGGAGCCCGCGTAGCTGGACAGCTGTGCCGGGTTGAGGGACGACGACGTCGATGGTCGGCTCGGCCGTGATCCCGTGGGCCAGCCTCCTGGGAGACGTCGGAGACGGGCTTGACGTCCACCTCCACCTTGGTCTCCTTTGGTGAATGCCTCCACCGCCTTGGACAGCGCCTCCGCGGCAGCCTCACCTGCATCGGAGACGATGAGCGCCATCTTTGCCCTCCTCGGTGGCCCTCGTCCTTCGACTTCGACGAGCAGGCGGCGAGGGTGGCCGAGACAGCCAGTCCCAGGGAGGTCAGGGCAGACGTCCTGCGGGTCAGCATCATGTGTTCTCCTTGAGGGGAATCAGGGTGCCCGGGAGCGGGGGTGAGCCAGGGCCGCAACGGCGCCTGTGGGCTCTCGGTGAGCGACGTCGGGCGGGGACGGCGGGAGGGCGCTGCGGGCCCCACGTCGCCAGGAGGAAGCGTAGAGCCATGTCGGGCCGCGGGCTCGGACTCGGCCCCCGCCCTCATCTCACAGGAGGTCGCAGGGGCCAGCACGACGACGCCGGTGGCTGGGGCGTCCACGAGGAACCAGCTGGCCAGCCACAGTCCGGCGGGAACCCGGGTCAGGTGGGGCCCAGGGTGCGGTGGTCCTGGCTCTGGGTCGCGTGAGGCGGCGACGTCGCGCAGAGAGTCCCAGGCCCCGACGAGCAGAGCCAGCCCGAGTCCGGCGACGACGCCGTCGCGCCACTGCCCGCCCCACCACCACAGGGCCCCGGTCAGGACTGCCACGAGCAGGACGAGCAGGACCGTGCGCACGGACAGGGACGCGACCAGCAGGACCGCCAGGAGGACCAGCCCGAGCAGCAGGACCGCGCTCGCCCAGCCGTTCAGTGCCAGAAGCACGACGACGGCGCCCAGGACCGCGGGTGCCGGGTAGCCGGCCCAGGAGGTGGCCACCCGGCCGGGTCCGGTGGACTTGCCGGCGGTCACGGCGTGCCCGGACAGGGTCCCGGCTCGACGACGAAGCCGAGGAAGCGTCGCCCCACCAGTGAGGCCGACGGCGGCGTGCCCAGCCTCGTGGACGATCGTCACCAGGGTGCGCCCCCAGCGGCGGGCCGGGGCCCAGGCCAGGACGATGAGAAGGATCGCCAGCGCCGGCCACAGCACGCCGGGGATCCAGGCCGACGAGGCTCGAGGCGCGGGCCAGCAGGTCGTTCCAGGTGTCAGTCCAGCTCAGGTTCACGGGCGGAAGTCTGCCAGGCCCACCGCGTGCGCGGCAGCCCGTGGCTCACGCTGTCAGCCGACCGCACTGTGATGAAGCGAACCCGGGGGCCTCGGTGCCCTCCAGTGGGCTCGGTGGCGTGGGGCTGTGGGGATGGTCGGGAACCGCGTGGGCGAGCTGACGCGCCCCCACCGCCCGCAGCACGAAGGCGTCCAGGCTCTCCAGGCAGGCCCGGCGCTGCTCCGGGATCCGTGGGGTCGGGCGCCCGCCCATGACGGTGGCGTGGATGAGGATGACCTGCTCGGGCTCCTGGGCGGGGATGAGTCCCCTGGTCCATGGCGTCGGTGAGGATCGAGAGGCATCTGGGCCAGGGGCGCGCCGTGGGCGCTTGACGGCCGGCGGTCCCGCGCGAGACGGCCCCGGACAGCGGTCCCGACGTCAGGAAGTGGAAGTGCCGGGCGATGAGGGGCCTGCTGGCGCACGTAGATGCGCAGGCGGTCGATCGGGTCCTGGGTGCCGGCCAGCGCCGCGGAGAGCTCCTCGGCGTAGCGAGCCGGCCTCGTGCTCCATAGAAGGCCAGGAGGAGGTCCTCCTTGTCCGCGAAGTGGTTGTAGACGGCGGTGCGCCCACACCCGCGTGGTTGGCGACGTCGGACAGGGTGATCTTGTCGAGCTGCGCCGGCTCATGAGCTCGAGACGGGCCTGGAACAGGGCGGTGCGCGTACGCTCTCGATGCTCGGCCGGTGAGGAACCCAGGATCTTCGGCATGAGGCAACCCCTAACTTTACGAGATGACGCGAGTGATAAGTGTCAGAAACTGTGAGGAGGCGACGCGCGGCGCTAGGACGTCCCCCTGACGCGCGCGAGCCTTCCAGGACGGTCGTCCGAGCGCTCAGCCCCGTCGCCATCGTCCCGGTCCCCCATCAGCGCCCCAGGGCGGTCACGAGCGCGTCGATGATCGGGCAGGTCCGCCTCGAGCCACGGCAGCCGGCGCAGCTGATCCAGCGGTCAGGCGCACCCACTCCAGCCGCTGGTGGTCGGTCCGCCTGCCCCGGTCCCCGGGGCGGGCGGGCTCGGCCAGCCACCCGCATCCTGAAAGCCGTGCATGGCCGGCCACGCCGAGGCGTCGTCGCCGGGGCCGCCGTCCGGCGGCGGCCGGAACCGTCCAGCTCCCGGGGGACGACGGCTCGGGCTCCCGGGCGGGACGCTCAGGCCGATCTCCTCGTCGAGCTCGCGGGCCAGGGCCTGCTCGGGCCGCTCGGCGGGCTCCGACCTTGCCGCCAGGGAGCTCGAGAGCTGACCGGCGTGCTCAGGCGGGTAGGAGCAGGGCCGCGCACAGCAGGGCGGTCGGATGCTCCAGGTCGTCCAGGACCGCTGCCGCCACGACGAGGGCGGGAGCCTGCCCGCTGTACGAGCCGCTCACCAGGGCTTTCCCGCCTCCGCCGCTGCCGCCGGGCTCCTCGGTGGTTCCCAGCGCTGCCGTTGTTGCGGTCCTTGCAGGCGCTTGGCGGTCATCGACCGGGGTCGAGGGTCGGCTTGGGTGCTCGGGGTGCTGGAGGAGGTCTCGCCCGGCGAGCTCGACGCCGACGACGACGGGGTCGAGCTCGGATCGCTGCTGGGCTGCGGGAGGGTCGAGCTCGGATCACTGCTGGGCTGCGAGGAGGGTCGAGCTCCGGATCGCCGCTCGGCTGGGACGCGGACTCGACGCTCAGGTCACTGCTGGGCGTGGCCGACGGGGCTCGAGCTCGGGGAGGATTCTGCTGGGGCGGGGCGGCACCTCGCAGGTGTCGGCCGCCTTCTTGGCCGCCTCGACGTGCTCGGTCACCGCCGCAGAGCTTCCGCTCTCCTGGGCCTGGGCCCGCCGAGCGTGAGGTGGGCGACGTACAGGTTGATGCGTACCATGCACTCCGGGGGCCGGCCTCCTTCGTCTTGGTCTTCGAGGTCGACCTTGGCCGTGGGGACCTCACTGAGGAGCCTGGTTGAGGGTCTTGACCGCGGAGGTCGGATCCTTCGCGGCGGCTGCCAGTCCCAGGTTGAAGTGGACGCGCCACTGCTCCAGCCAGGGGATTGATCGTGGCGACCGTGCGATAGCGCGACAGGGCCGTGTCGTAGTGGCCCGGCTGCTGCGGCACGGTTTCCGGCCAGAGAGAGAGGAAGATCGACCCGAGCCACAGGGGAGACGATGGTGGCCAGCGCCGCAGGCACCCGCCGATCGCCAGGAGCCGACGACGCCGTTGGAGACGCGCCTCCCGCCGTCTGGGGTCCTCCGGGGGCCGGTCAGGTGAGGAGGCGTCGTCATTCGGGTCCGCTTCTGCAGGTGGTCGACCTCCTGCTCCGGGGGCACTGGTGGCTCCTAGCGTGTCCTGCTGCATCCTGCGCACTGTGCAGGCGGCACGGGCTGCGTCCCGCTGCGCCCGGCCCGGGGAGCTCGCCGGGGTGTTTCCTATCGTCATCATCTTCCCCTTCCGCATGAGAAGACGCAGGCGACGGTCGGCTCGCATGAGATCGATGATCTCCCACAGCAGCAGACCGAAGGCGATGAGTCCCAGTGGCCAGGTCAGGTACACCCGGGTGCTGGTCTTGGACCGTCCGTCGGTGGAGACGGCCTCGATGTCGACGTTGGTGAACTTGCTCGTCGGGTCATCGTTCGACCCCGCCGGTGCGGTGGAAGTAGGGCAGTCCCATGTCCTTGGCCACCTTCTGGAGCTCGTCGGCGTCGATCTTCGACACCCAGGCTGCCCGCCCTGGCCGTCAGCGATGTAGCCGGACTGGGTGTGCTCGCCGGTGGCCGGCGAGCCGTCGTAACTGCGCATCTTCCCGCCCTCGGTGGAGCCGTAGCCAGCACCGCGCCGCCGGCGACGACGCCGGCCAGGGGACTGCCAGGAGACGCCGGCGCTGTCGGCCGCCTGAGCTCCGCGCCCTCGTCGGTGGCCTCGCCGTCGGAGAGATGTAGAACGAGGCGGATGTCGTTGGGGTCGGAGCTGGCGGGACTCCGCCAGCGACTGCCCACAGCAGCGGAAGCGCCACCTCCAGCGAGGAGCCGGTGGCGTGCCCATGACCTCGCTTGAAGGAGCCGATCCAGGCGTCAACGGCGTTGGTGTCGTGGGTCAGCGGCAGCTCATGCGCCGCGGTGTTGTCAGGGCGATGATGGAGAAAGCGCGAGTCCGGGAAGGCCTCGCGGATGGCGCATGTCTGCACGCGCGCCGTCGAGCCTGGTGGAGGCCGACTGGTCGACGCCCTCGGGCCTGTGCATGGTAGTCCTCCGCGGCCATGGACCCGGTGCGGTCCACCACCATGTGAATCTCCACGTTGGAGACGCTGATGGCCTCGCTGCCGCGGATCGCCGCCCCGCCAGCGCCAGCACGACGACGATGACGATGGCCAGGCGCCTCCACCAGGCCCGACGGGCGGCCGGCTCGGCATCGTCACGGACCAGCCGTCGTCGGGAGAGATGAGCAACCCTGTCAGGGCCGCCGCGATGAGCGGGACGAGGATCCCCAGGTGACCGGGATGAACGCGAAGTCCCCGATGATCGGAACCGGCTTCATGCTCGCCTCCAGGTGAGTCAGTCCCAGGTGGCCCGAAGCACCAGCGAGAGCGTGATGACGAGACCGCTGGGGACGTCGGTGCGACAGGTCTGCTTGCGGCCACCGAGCGCGGAGACCTCGGTCTTCTCCAGCTCCTTGACGATCTGTCCCCCGGTACCCGGAGTCCTCGACGTCGTAGAAGCGTCCTTCCCCTGGCCCCTCGGTGAGGGTCTTGAGCTCCTCACGGGACTCCTCAGAGTCTTGTCGAGCAGGTTCTGGTAGGGCTGATCCTCGTCGGCGCCGTAGATGGAGAACAGGCGGATCTTGCGCTCGGCCACAAGGTTGACGGCGTCGGGCGGGGGTGAGATCTGCTCGTTGTCGGGGTCGATGACCTGGTTGTCGGTGGCCAGGATGATGGGCGGGAGCGATCAGGCCCTGGTTGTCGAAGGCCTGGGCGCAGGAGCGAGCCCGTCACCGGCCAGGGAGGAGCCGTGGACGCCGCTGTTGGTCGTGCGCCGAGGCCCTCGCCGAGGCGGCTTCTGCTTCAGGGGACGTTCTGCGGGTCGATGTCAGGACGTCGCCAGCCTCGTGAGCTGATCACGCAGCAGCTCGTAGTCGTCCGTCAGCGGGACGATGGTCTGCGCGGATGAGTTCCAGGCCACGAGCCCCACCGCTCGCCGTCGAAGTCCTCCAGGATCTCGGAGAAGGTCGTCAGGACCGAGGTCGATCCTGACCATCGACGTCGACACGTCCAGGCACAGGACGATGTCACGGTTGGCCAGGGGCGTCAGGGCGCTCGGTGACGCGAACAGGGCCGACCGGCGATGGCGGAGGCGCTCAGCGGGGCCGAGACCAGCGCTGCGCCAGAACGCGTGCAGCCAGCGCTGCGCCCGGATGCGCCGGCGCACCGCCGGCAGCTGGAACAGGCTCGCCGGGTTGGCCCAGGCGGCAGGGGCGCCCTGCCCGCCCGCCCGTCTCCAGGGCGGCTGGAAGCCCGCTTCGGTGTCGTGGCGAAGAGCCGCGCTGGGCGGCGGTCGATGATGAGGACCGCGATGACCGCCGCCACGGCGATGACGATCAGAACGATGAACAACCAGCGCATCACCATCGGGTGACCACCTCCCTGGCGTGGGTGAGGGCCTCCTGCGCGGCGGCCTGCGGCTCACGGTCGAAGGAGGCTGCTCCCATACGGCGAGCAACTCGCCGACGTGCCCCAGCGGGTTGGCGTCCAGGGGACGTCCGCCGCGCGCACGCTGCGGCGACGCTCCTCCACCGAGCTCGGCCCGGCGGTCGCGGCCATGTCCAGGATCTCCGAGACCGTGGCGGTGGTGATCTCCTCCCGCTGCGGGACCCCGGCGAAGCCGCTGCAGCAGCGCCGCCAGTTCCAGGTGCAGCTCGCGCAGGTCCAGATCACCGTTGTCCCAGCGCTGGGAGATCTCGCCGAGACGCTCACCCCACTGGCGGCGCTCACGGGGCGCCATGGGGATGTCTCCGACCTCCTGGGAGGTGTCGCGGCGGAGTCACCAGGAAGGTTCGCAGCAGCCAGGCCGTCACCAGCAGGAGGCCGACGACCATGACGATGACCATCCATATCGGCATAAGAACCGGGGCGCATGATCTGCGTGGGTCACCGCCTCCCTCTGGCCACGGCGGCGCGCTCACGCTGGAGGGAGCGCTCGGCGATGGAGTCGATGAGCGTCTCCTCGGAGGAGACGACGCCGTACTCAGAGTGCCGGGCGTCGAGCACCTGCTCGACGGTGGTGCGCCACTGCTCGCGCACCACGGCCGCTTGAGCGGCCAGGTAGGAAAGTCGGAGCGCAGGAAGGCGGGGATCTCGAAGGGCAGGTCGATGTCCCGCCCGCGGCCGCCGCCCTGGGCGCAGCGGGTCGTCGTCCTCGATCTGGACGACGATCATCTCGTGCTGGATCGACAGGCGCCGCAGCAGGTCGCGGCATCAGGGGCCCAGGGGTGGGCGGTGTCGGTGATGAGAATGACCAGGCTGCGTCGAGCGGTGCCAGGGTGCTCACCCGCTCCATGAGGCGCGGCAGGCTGGAGGGCGGCGCCCGGGGGCCAGCTCGAAGACGCCGGGGGCGCCCCTCGACGGGGACGTCGAGGGTCCTCGAAGGTGCGGGCCAGCAGCAGCCAGCGGGATCTCCACGTGCTTGGCCCCGGAACGGGCCGGGCGCGAGATCGTCCGCCGGCGTCACCGGCCACGAGCGCCCCGAGGTCCCCGCATCCGAGCCAGGTAGGCGAAGACCTCCGCGACCCCAGGGCCAGGTCGCGCTTGTCCTCGCCCTGAGGGGGTCATCGCCGCCATGGTCCGAGCCGGTGTCCACAGCCAGCACCATGGGCATCATGGACCCACGCCAGGCGCTTGATGACCGGCTCCCCAGGCGGGCTGAGACTTCCAGTCGATGTCGGAGATGTCGTCGCTGGTCGGTAGAAGGACATGTCGTCGAAGTCTCTGGCTCCGCGCCCGGACGAACACCGACTCTGTGGGCGCCCGTCGAGCAGCCCCGTGGCGCGACGCAGGGTCGGCAGGCTCAGCGCCGCGCGCAGACGCTCGATCCAGGAACCGCGCCGGCCGTCGCCGAATCGACCGGGCGCCCCGACGCCATGTACCTCCGTGCTCATCGTGCGCACTGGTCCCCACCGGCTCAGGGCGTGGGACGGCCGCGAAGATGGCGTCGATGATCGCCTCGGGCGCGACTCCGTCGGCCAGGGCGTCATAGGTGAGCACCAGCCGGTGGCGCAGCACCCGTGGCGAAGCAGGTGGACGTCGTCGGGAATGACGTAGTGCGCCCCTCCTGGAGGGCGGCGACGGCCTGGGCCACCTTCATGAGCGCGATGCCTCCACGGGGAGGCCCCTCACACGCACCTGCCGGTCCAGGCTGGCACGGGCCGCGGGCCTCCGCCGCGGAGGCGATGAGGCGACGATGTACTGCTTGATGACGGGGTCGACGTAGACCCGCTCGGCGGTGCGCTGAAGCCACCGACGTCGTCGGTGGAGATGGGCCGTCCGGTGACGGGCTGGTCGAAGGTGCCGTTGGAGATGCGGTCCAGGACGTCGGCCTCCTCGGAGGGCCGCGGGTAGGTGAGCACCTCCTTCATGAGGAAGCGGTCCATCTGCGCCTCGGGCAGGACGTAGGTGCCTCCTCCTCGATGGGGTTCTGGGTACAGGACCAAGAAGGGTAAGGGTGATGACCCACCGATGGAGGTCTGACGCTCCCTGCATGGCCTCGAGCATGGCCGACTGGGTCTTGGCGTTGATGGTTGGGATCCGTCGAGCAGGGACGATGCTGGCGTGACCGGCCCGCCTGGGTGGTCATCTCGCCGGTGAGGAGTTGAGATCTGGGGTGCCTACGATGTCGTTGGGCATGAGGTCAGACGATGCACTGGATGCGCGGAAGGGCCGGAGACGGCCGAGGCCAGCGTCCGGGCGGCGGTGGTCTTGGCCAGACCGGGCACCGACTCCAGCAGGATGTGACCGCTGGACACGAGCGCGGTCACCAGGGCCGTGCGCATGCTCCCTGACCGACGACCCGCTGGGCGAAGATGTTGCACGGACTTCAGCAGCTCAGCGGCGCGCCACGTCGGCGTCCCCGGCGCCCCGACGGCTGGAGGCGTGCCTCGGCCTCGCGTCGCAGTGCCTCACGGGAGGGCAGGGGGCCGGTGTCGACCTTCTCCTCCGCCGGCGCCGCCGGTCCCGCAGGGGTAGCCGGGAACCGTCATCCTGGATGATGCGGGAGGCGCGCTGTGGACGGCGGACTGCGGGTCGATCTGAGGCAGGACACGAGGGCGCTGCCGGTCCGAGACCGACCCCTGCCCCGGAGGAGCCGACGGGCTGACCGGACTGTCTGGCCGCCGGCTGCCCGGCTGGTACTCGACTGACGCACTGCTGGCCTGCCCCAGCCACCCGGCTGACTGCCGGGTTGGGCATCGGTGCTCGGGCTGCATGCTCATGCGTTCTCCTCGCTCAGTTCTGGCTTGATTCCTCGCCACGTGCTCGCGCCTGGATAGGCAGCGCATCGGCAGACTATACGAGCCGGGGCCACCTGGGGCGCGAGCGGAGGAAGTCCTCCCCACAGCCCTGGTAGGCCTCTATTTTTCACCGGATTGGCGCTATTCCGAAGGAAATGTGAGACGAGTCGTCATGGGGCGGCCACCCGGGGTCAGAGCTGTCGAGGTTCACCCGGCTCCCGGTCAGGTCTCAGCCGGGCCGTCGTTGGTGACGATGGCGCTGGTCGAGCGCACCCCGGCGGCAGGGACTTCGCGGGGATCGTGATCTGCGAGGGTCCAGCCCGACGTAACTGAGCATGCTGCTGTCCCCCGCGGCCACGTCGACGCCGGCATCCTTCCCACCCATCGGGAGGGTGACGGTCAGGACCAGGCTGCCGTCGGCGCAGCGACGGACGATCTCGGCCTCACCGCTCAGACCGAGCAGGAGGCCGAGGCCTGGATGACTCCTGGATCCTGGGCACTCGTTCCAGTGCGCTGGGCCTCGAAGGGTGACGCCCTGCAGCTTCGGGTGCGACGCAGCGGCGAGCGCGGTCACCTGTTGCCAGCTGATGGTGCCCGACGCCGTCACGGCGTCAGTCGGGTAGGGCTTGCGGGCTGATGTGGCTGAGATCGACATCGACGTCGCTGAGGGGTGACCGAGGTGCCGCTCTGCCCCTTGAGGGTGAGCTCCAGGCTCGAGGAGTCCACGCTCAGGCTGTCCAGCGATCCACCGACGATCTGGCGCAGAACGATTCCCTTGGTGGCGATCCGGGCGTCCTCACTGAGTCCTGGCAGGGCTGAGCGCACGGCGGCGTCGATCTGCCCGCGCACGAGGTACTCCATCCCGACGGCCCCGGCGCTCAGGATGACGACGAGCACCACGAGGACCACCACCCATCGTCGAGCGCGACGTCGTCGGGCAGGACGGGGCCGGTCACTGTCGAGCTCCCTCCTCGGAGAAGTCCTCCTCCGGATCCACCCTCGAGAGGTCCCTCCTGGGGATCGTCCGCCAGGACCTCGTCGAGGAGCGCCCTGTTGGGGAACTCCTCCTCAGTGGTGCCCTCCGGCTCCCGGGCGAGTCCTCATCACCCCGGCGACTCGTCGTTCCCTCGCGTCACGTCATCGCCTCGGCGCCGACGGCGAGCTCTGAGCCACCGGGCGGTGCTCACCGGGCGCTCGGCCGTCTGGTCGGCAGGGACCTGGTTGGCGGCCAGCTCCTCGTCAAGCATGTAGAGGTCCTCGGCGGTGACCATGAGGTGGACACGGCGTGCTCCACCAGGGGCGGTACGCCGGTTGGAGGCGGCTCCTGCCACACGACCGCCGCGCGAGCCCGCGCACCCCACCCGGTCGAGCTTCTCGCAGACGTTGTCCAGCTTGCGGTTGAACTTGGTCAGCAGCCAGCCCAGGCGCGCCGCGGCCGCCGCGGAGGAGGGATCTCGGCGGCCGGTCCCGGCCCGTTTGAGCACCGGCTCGGACAGCGCCAGGACGAGCAGCAGCTGGGAGCGGGTCATCGGTGTCACCCCGATGGTGGTCTGTCCCGAGGACTGACGCACGCCGTCGATCCCGGAGAAACGGTCCTCCCCGGAGGTGATGAGGTTGATCTCGTAGGTGGTCGGGCCGGCGGAGAAGGTGAGGATGACCCGCGGGAAGACCAGCGGCATGCGGGCGCCCGGGGCCAGCCTGGACTGGACCAGCCCCTCGCCGTCGGTCAGGGTGGCCGACAACCGCGACCTCGTTGGCGATCCACCAGAGGTTCTCGGGTGGGCGAAGACCAGGAAGCGGCGGTGGAGGTAGGGGTTGTCGTCGATATCGAGATCTCCGCCTCGGCCGATGACGAAGGTGTCGGCTGAAGCGACCCGGTAGATCTCTCCGGAGAAGTCCAGGACGAGCTCATCGGGCTGCTCCGGATTGACCTCTGGCATCTCCGTCCACGTCAGGTCGCTCATGAATTCTCCTTCCACAGGCCCGGTTCATAATCGGCGCCCGGGTCCAGTCTTGCCGACAACCCGGATCCGCACCGGCGAAGCACTTCCACTCGGACGGTGACCTCAGCCACTACGCCCCTCAGCCATGACGGCGGATCGATACGGAGCGTCACCCGTCGCCGACATCCATGAGGGTCCCCCATGAAGACCGGCGTCGGCATTCCCGATCCCAGCAGGACCGGTGTCGCACCGGGGCGGGCCAGGACCGTGCCGTTGGACGAGCCGAGATCCTGGGCCAGGATGCTCCATCCGAGGTCGTGAGCATGAGGTGGGGAGCGCGACACCAGTGCTGCGGGCTGGCCACCGGGACCAGGGCCACGATGTGCGGATCGCCCCGGCCTGCGCCTGGGGGCGCGCCCGATGACGACGTCGCCGGCGACCTCGATAGCGGCGCCGGTCGACAGGGTCAGCGTGGCCAGGGTCGGCCGGCGCACGTAGGGACAACCCTCCGTCAAGGGGCTGGGAGCAGATCAGGCACTCCCGGGCTCAGGGGATTGGCGTGCCCCTGAGGGCAGATCGAGGCCCGCACGGGGGAGCTGCGATAAGAGCCGCCTCGGAGGCGGGAGACGACCTCCGTGTTGGGCAGGGCCTCAAGGGCTGGGGCGCCCGCACAGGCTGAGGCTGCTTGCTCTTGAGTTGTCCGGCGCAGTGGGGTGTTGGCCGTCGGGCGGCTGCCCGAGCTCGCCGAGGGTGCGGTGGGGCCCGATGGGCACCGCGGCGCCAGCGCCCCGATCCGGGCTCCGGCTCGGGAGTAGTCCGGGAACAGGGCTCACGTCGCCGGTGTCCACCCCTCCGCAGTAGCCTCAGCGGCCTCCGAGTGCTGCTGCTCCGCAGGCTCGACAGAGTCGTCGGGGTCCTCCCAGATGCCCGTCTCCAGCAGCTCGGGAGCCGAGGTCCGCGGACCTGTCGGTCGTAGCGTGAAGCAGCCTCAGCAGGAGAATCGGCCTTGGCGGGAGACGGCGTCTCCGAGGGCTCCGGGCCGCCTCCTGGGGGCGATGGAGAGACAGGGAGATCAGGGGCAATCGGTTTGAGCAGCGTGGTCTCGTCACTGGGCTCCGCCGGGACGATGCCGGTGGACTCCGATGCCGTGGACCGCAGGTCGAGCGCCGCAGCGCTGCCACCTGCGGAGCCGCCGCGGCCTGTGGGGAGGACGCTGTCGGGGCCTGCAGGCCGCCGGTCCCACCGTCGGCAGATAGGTGCCGCCCAGGGCCTTCAGGACTCGGAACCCCGTCTCAACGGAGACATCTCCGGACTCGGAGCCGGCGGCCGGGTTGATGATGGCGATCCCGTCAGCACCATCGACCCGCAGAGCCCCGTCCGACAGGCGCGTCAGCCCCTCGGGCAGCGGAACACGCTCAGGCGGCGGGGAGGGGAGGGAACCGGGGAGACCGTCACTGCGCCCCTGAGTGCTCGCACCGTCGGAGCTGGACGCGTGGACCTCCGGCAGAAGAGTCGGCACCTGGAGGAGTCGACGACGACGGCGGTAGTGTTGTCATGCCCCCGCCCTCCAGGAGGCGGCCACGAGGAGCTCGGCCGTGCGCTGCGCCGTGTAACCGGCCGCCAGCACGGTGGCGATGGCCTCGTCGTCGAGCTCGTCACTGAGGCCGTCGGAGCAGATCAGGAGCCTGTCCCCAGCGGCCACCGGAACGGTGTAGAGGTCCAGGACGGCGGGTCGGCGATGCCTCCGCCCAGCGCCCGGGTGACGACGTTGCGACGGGGATGCTGCGCGCCTGCTCGGGGTGGCTCACCGGTCTCGATGAGAATCTGGACCCGGGGAGTGGTCGCGGGTGACCTGGGAGAGCATGTCATCTCGCAGCAGGTAGACCCAGGCGTCCCCAATGTTGAAAATGACCCAGGTCGGCCGCGTCGCCCCCTGCTCGTCCGCCATCCAGGCCAGGATGACGCCAGCGATCGTCGCACCGGGCAGGTAGGCGGCGTGGGACGGGATGGCGACGATCGCCTCCTGCGCGGCCATGACCGCGCGGACCACCGTGTCGACGTCGGCGACGGTGGACCCGACCAGTGAGTGAGGGAGTCGAGGGCGACCTGCGTGGCCATGCGGCCGGCGGCGTGCCCGCCCATGCCGTCGACGACGACGAAGGCCGGAGCGATGGCGAGGTAGCCGTCCTCGTTGATCGTCCGCAGGCGCCCCACGTCAGTGGCCGCGCCGACAACGACCCCCGGGGCCCTGACACCGTCTTCACCGCGGATCGCGATGGCATCGGCGTCAGCACGAACGTGCTCGGTCATCGGCTCCCTTTCCTTTGCGTCGCTTGCACTCCCCTAGTAAACCCCAGCACCCGTCCGGGAACCACCGCGTCACCGCCCGAATTTCACCATGTGGGAGCCCACAGCGTACCGAAGGCGAACAGCACGGGCTCCCGCTCCGCCCGCCAACCTCGCCTTCACAGCTGCCGTCTTCGGCGACGATCCGCCGTCGGCCGACACTGACGAGCTGCGGCCGTGACCCGTCAGGCAGTCGGAACAACGGTGTCCTCAGGTAGTCTTCAGGGGTGGCCGACCGACCCACATGCCGCCGAGGTGGTGCTGCGTTCCCTGACTCGGTATCACGGGCGGCCGACACCCAACCGCGACGGCCCCAGGTGCCGGTCACAACCTGGACCGACGTCGTTTTCCCGACCCTCGAAGGACCCAGCATGTCTCAGGCCAGGACGAGCTTGTCGCGCGAGCCTAGGGATCAATGCAGAGTTGGAGACCCTCCACCAGCTGGCACAGAACTATCCCGGCCTGCGCCCCTACATCGCCGTCAACCCGCACCTATCCCGCTCTTCTGGGTGGCTGGGAACCCTAGGGAGACCCCGCGGTCGACGCGGCCTGGCCTCTCGCGGCAGCCAGCCCCAGTCAGTGCAGTCATCGCCTCCAGCTGGCGGTGGTCTCGCCCCCGGCACCCAGCCGAGCGCGCCGTCAGCCAGGTCCTCCGAGGCCCCCACTCCAGGTGACCCTGCCCCGTTCGCTCCGGTCCGGCAGCGCGGCCTCCGGCGCCTCGCGATCTCCGCCACCAGCTCGAGGCGCCGCAGGAGCACCGAGCGCCTTCAACGCGGCCGGCGCGAACACACAGGTTGACGGCTTCCAGACCACGGGCGACCCGACCGTCTCCGTCCCACGTCCGGCCCCGCCCAGGTCGGTAGCCCCCAGTCACCGGCCCGGCCGGTTCAGCCCGCCCTGCAGCAGACCTTCCAGCAGTCCGTGAACGTCTCCCAGGCGCAGGCAGTCATCCCCGCTCCCGTGCAGCCATCCCCGGCCGTGACCAGCGACAACGGCGTCTTCGGCGTCGGCACCGGGGACGACGATTCCCAGCCTCCTCCTTCCTGACCTCCAACCGCATCCTGCTCATTCCTGGCGCTCCTGGTGGCCCACCGTCCTGGTCTTCCTGGCGACCTGGGTACCTCTCCGGAGGCAGCGGCAGGGCTCAGGGCACCGAGGCCCCGGCCGACTCCGGCCAGGCCGCGGCTCAGGGACAGCTCCTCCCCGGACGCCCAGTCCGCCACGACGCAGGCCGCCCCGAGCGCCTCGGCAACGCCCACGCTCAAAGCGCCCGCACCCAGGAGCCCAGGGCTGTCCGCCTTCGGCGCCCCCAGCGGCAACATCACCTGCACCCTCAGGAAGGATGGCGCCACCTGCGTCATCAACAAGCATGCAGAGGGCTCCTGCCGCAACAAGCCCCTGATCGTCAAGATCGACGCCAATGGTGGTCAGTCCACCGAGTGCGGCTCGACCTTCTCCGCCAAAGGGGTCAGTCTCGGATATGGCTCCTCCGCCAAGAACTCCGAGTTCGCCTGCACCTCGACCGAAGCCGGCATGCGGTGCTGGAGCCAGGTCAGTGGCAGGGGCTTCACTCTCAGCCGCGAAGAGTCGAGTCCACCACCCACGGCGGCAGCTGATCAGCCTCACCGCGGTCAGGCCCCGCCCGCCGGGGCTCCGACCTGTTCTCTGCTCTCTCAGCTTCACCTTCCAACAACACGCGACGTCCGACATGCCCACCTCCTACCGAACGATCCTCATTCACCCCGGCGCTCGCTCTTTCACGGCCGCCGGGCTGATCGCCCATTCCCCATGTCCATGGTGGGGATCTCCACGATCCTGGCGGTCGAGGAGCTCTACGGCTCCTACAGGCCGCAGGCCTGGTCAGCGCGGCGAACTTCGTGGCCACAGCCATCGGGGCGCCGATCCTCGCCCGCTGCGTCGACCGCTACGGCCAGTCGCGGGTCATGCTACCCGCGGTCCTCGTGTCATCCTTGAGCCTGGTGGGGCTGGCCGCCGCTGCCTCCATGCACACGCATCTGGGACTCCTGGCCATTCTGTCTGCCCTGGCGGGAGGGCTGGCAGGTTCCATGGGCTCACTGGTGCGGGCGCGCTGGACGGCGATGCTCACCCGCCCGGGAGGTTCACGCGGCCTTCTCCTGGAGGCGGCCCTGGACGAGGGTGGCCTTCATTCTCGGCCCGGTGCTGGCCACGGCCCTGTGCACGACGCCGTTCCTGCCGGTGACCTCGGGCTGGGTCAGCTGTGTGGTGATGCAGCTGTTCGGAGGGCTGTGGTTCCTCAGCCAGCGCGCCACCGAGCCCGCGCCGCACCCGACTCGGCCGCGGCGCACCACTGAGGCCGCTGAGCAGTCCGATAAGGGCACGGAGCATCCTCGGTGATGCGCTACGGCGCCATGAGTGGCCACCGCCATCGTCTTCCTCATCCTGGGAGCCTTGTTCGGGGCCAACGACGTCGCCGCGGTCGCCTTCGCCACCGGGCCGGGCTTCGATCCGCCTCGGGTCTCGTCCTGGCGGTCTGGGGCGTGGGCTCCTTCGTCGCGGCGCTCCTCTGCAGCTCGCGCACGTGGGGGTGGCCGCTGTGGAAGCTGCGCTCATGGCTGGGCTGGTGGGGGCTCGCGGTGGGGGCCTCGACCTTCGGTTTCGCGCGCCGAGCCTGGTGGTGCTGTGTCCGTCCTGGCGCTCTTGACGGGTCTGGCCATCGCCCCCACCCTGACAAGCGGCAACAACATCGTGCGGGTGACGGTGGCGCCTCCCAGCTGACCGAGGGCCTGGCCTGGGTGAGCACGGCACTCAACATCGGGGTCTCGGTGGGGTCCCTGCTGGCGGGGGCAGGCCACGGACGTCGGCAGCTCGCGCGCCGGGTACCTGGCGGTGGCCGCCTTCGCCTGGGGCGCCGTCGCGGTTGGTCTCCTGGGGATGCCCGCGCTCAGGCGGGCACGGACCGAGTGGCTCTCTGGGCGGCCACTGAGCCGCCTGAGCAGTCGGCTCAATTCCCGACATCCCCGGCGGCTCTTCTACACTCGGCACGATGCCCACCGCAGGAAATCACAGCACCCCTTCCCTCCCAGTCGAGGCTCCGTCCCCACGGACTGCCCGGACCGCGAAGCAGGGATGTCCGCAGCCCGGTCCCGCGACTGGTCGCGACCGCGCGCGCCGTCGTGTCTGCGCCCTTCATCACCATTCTGGGATGGCTGGCCCTGCTGGTGCCCGCCTACTGGTCCCTGGTGGACGACAACGGCCAGTGGCTCTTCAAGCTGGACTCCTTCGTCTGCTACGAGGCCGTCCGTCAGTGGCTCGACGGAGGGACCTCTACAGCTGGTACGCCAACCCGCCCCAGCACCTGTGGCCCTTCACCTACACGCCCCTGGCGGCCTGGGTGATCGCGCTGACCTGGATGTCGTGCCAGTCGGCCACCGTGCTGCTCATGGTGGCCACGCCGCTGTGCGCCGCCGTGACCGCCTACGCAGTTCTCAGGCGGCTGAAGTCGAGCCCCGGATGGCGCACGCACTGGCGCCATGGCTGGCACTCATCAGGGGTCATCGCCCTGGAGCCCTTCCCAAGACCATGGGTACGCACAGGTCGCGCCATTCTCATGGCGCGCTGGTGTCGTGGACCTCTTCCTGGTTCCCGAGCACTCGCGCTGGCGCGGGCCCTCAGCAGCCTGGCCGCGGCGATCAAGCGACGCCGGCCGTCGCGATCCTGGTGCTCCTGGCGCGCCGGGAATGGCGGGCGGCAGCCACCATGGCGGGCGGCAGCGCCGATCGGTCTGACGCTCCTGGCCGCTCTGGCAGCCCCACCGAGTCCTGGGGTTCTTCACCTCGGCCATGTGGGATCCGGGACGCCGGTTTCGCCGACTACTCGGGCAATCAGAACCTCAAGGGCGCGATCGCCCGGGGTCTGCCGAGTCCGCCTGGAACCCCACCTGGGCGGCCTGCTCCTTGCTCACCGTGGTGGCTGCCTGGTTCCTGTGCCGCAGGCTGGATCGGCTCGCGCGGAGCCGACGGCGCGGCCGGAGCCCTCGGGCAGGGACGATGGCCTGGTCCTGTCCTTCAGATCCAGTGTGGTCATGGTGCTCGGCCTGGTCATCTCCCCTATCTCCTGGTCGCACCACTGGGTGTGGTGCCTGCCTGCCTCATGTCGGTTGCGGCGGCGACCTGGCGCTGGCGCTCAGCCCGCGCTCGGTGTCGTCGCCGCCGCCGGGTTCCTCGTCTTCGTCCTGGCGATGCGGTGGTGGTTCCCGAGCAGAACCATGTGGAGCAGAACTGGCCCACCTGGGCCAAGGCCGTCGGCTCGAGCTACACCTGGTGGGCGCTGGGCTGCGGGGCTGTCCTGTGGTGGACGAGCGGCCGGCGCCTGAAGGCTCCCGCGCCGCTGAGGCGGGCCCGGTCACTCATGGCCGATGCTCCTTACCGCTCCGAAGCCCTTCGCATCGGCCTGAAATCGGCCCGTCGTCTAGGATCGGGGGTGCCCTCCGATATCGCCCGCGCCGTCGAGGACCAGTTCCATCGCGACACCGTCCGGTCCTCAAGCGTCGGGGCTGGCGTCCCGTGTCATTCCTACGACGGCTACGGCACCAGCGCACCTGCTCAGCCGGGCCCGACGGCGCAGCAGCACCAGGTCAAGACGGCCCAGCGCATCAGGACCGGAGCCCACCGGCGCCCACCTCTAGCGTCCGCGGGGCCTCCCCGACTCCCCTCAGCCCGCTTGGCCCAGCACCCATGGCACGGGTCCTGGCCCTGCATGGTGATGCGTCCCCAGGATGCCCCTGCCGAGGGACCGCTGTTCCGCTCCTGCCCGACACTCTTCCCGTCAGCGCCGCCCAGGCCCGCAGCTTCGCCATGACCGGACTGAGCGATGCTCAACAGGGGATGGCGCCTGTTCATTGAGGTGCCGGTGGCGCTTTCTGCCCGTGACGGTCCACGTGGGTCGCGCCAGCGTGCGCACCCGGGCCGACCGCAGCAGCTACATCGATGTCGTCGTGCGCGATACGGCCTGGAGCCCGGCTGGCACGAGGCCAGGATCGAGGCGATGGGGGCGCAGGCGGTCGCCGCCAGGTCCTCATCATCCCCGAGGGGCCGCGCCTGGGCATCATCTCCGACATCGACGACACCGCCATGGTCACGCACGTCCCCCGCGTGCTCGTGGCCGCCTGGAACCAGCTCGTCAAGTACTCCTCGGCGCGAGAACCGGTCCCCGGAATGGCCGAGCTCTACTCGCGCATCCAGGCGGCCACCGGGCACCCCGATGATGTACCTGTCCACCGGCGCCTGGAACGTGGTCCCCACCCTGCGCTCCTTCTTCTCCGCCACGGCTTCCCCTCGGGACCCGCGCTCATGACCGACTGAGGGGCCGACCAACACCGGCTGGTTCCGCTCGGGCATCGAGCACAAGCGCACCGAGCTACGCCGGCTCATGATCGACCTGCCCCAGATCACCTGGATCCTCTTCGGCGACGACGGCCAGCACGACCCGCACATCTACGGCGAGGCCGCCCGTCACCACGCCGACCGGATCGCCGCCGTCGCCATCCGCCGCCTGACCGCCACCCAGCAGGTGCTCGCCGGAGGGCTGACCGCGCACCCCATGGGCATCGGGACCGAGGCCCGGGCCCTGGCCGAGGCCGATGTGCCCGTGGTCGTGGGTGCCGACGGCTACATGGCTCGGCTCCTGCCCCGCGAGCTGCTGGAACCGCGCCGCGCCGCTGACGGCCTCACGGCAGCTGCCCCGAGGCGGGGCGATTCTCAGCCGCCCCTCCATGCGGCATGTCTCACGAAGCCCCTCCACCGAGGTCGATCCCCGCCATCATGCGGATCGACCCGTAGCCAGGCTGTTCACAGGGAACAGCACAGGCGCGCCTTACAAGGACAACAGGCTCCCAGCAGTTACCTGGGTTCACCGGGGCGCACGCCCGTTCCATACCAGCGAACAGGAGGATCACATGTCCCCTTCTCCACGGACCCACCGACCCGACGGGCGGCAAGCCCCGCGAGTTCCGCAGGCTCCACCCCTCGACCGCGGCGTCGCTGCGCCGCACGCGATCCTGGCGGACCTCAACGTGCTGCAGGTGGCTACCCTCATGGGCACCGGGCTGCTGGTGACGCTCGGCGTGATCTGGGCGGACGCTCCTCATCACCACCGTCACGCCGGACGGCCTGGTCAGCTCCCAGCCGAGCGCCCGTGGCACCAGTGCCCAGGACCCCACGGAGGGTCAGCTCCGTCCATCGACCCGTCCATCGACGGCACCTCGGAAAACCGTGTGAGCGCAGGAGGATCCACCATGAGTCGCAGCGGCCCCGCGTGACGCTGTGGGCGATCACGCGGCGATGTCCTTCACGCCAGTCACCCCGACCCACGGCCGGTATGGTGATGGCGCACAAAGCAGTGCTTCCCTCAAGCTCGGGGAACGACATGGCCGGAGTTCCTTCATCCTCGGACTCGGCGCGGGACGTGCTCGGGACCCGCGCGGGGGCGCGCTCGGTACGAGCGCATCAAGACCAGCCTCAAGGTCGCCGAGCAGCCCTTCGTGCGCACCCGGGTCGACGCCGCCTCCAGCCACGTCAAGCAGGCCGTGCGCCTGGGTAGAGGCCGTCACCGA
>BNJT01001919.1_pt1 | contig 102176 bp, 95 predicted proteins | sample 8540491 | NCBI WGS metagenome assembly BNJT01 (sample SAMD00202455, study PRJDB9452) | human saliva metagenome | host: Homo sapiens | reverse complement strand
AACAGAGATTAGCGGAACTGTAGTCTCCTCAGATGATGGACAGCCTGTTGTTGGTGCATCCATTCTTGTGGTAGGTACACAGACAGGTACAGCAACTGACATAGATGGACATTTCTCTATGTCTGCAAAGGCTGGGTCTAAAATTACGGTTTCCTACATTGGTATGAAAACACAGACGTTGACAGCTAAGGCGAACATGAAGATTACACTTGATCCAGACGGTAAGGTTATGGATGAGGTGATGGTTGTTGCCTTCGGTACACAGACAAAGGCTTCTTTTGCAGGTTCTGCTGCTGTTGTAAACTCTGGCGATTTGAAAAAGAAGATTACTACCAATGTGGCTGATGCTCTTGTAGGATCGGTTCCTGGATTGCAGATGACTGGTGGGTCTGGTGCCCCAGGTGCTGGTAACGCAGATATCCATATCCGCGGTATCGCTTCCCTCTATGCTTCAACCGATCCGTTGATTATCGTTGACGGTGCTCCTTATCCGGCTTCTTTGAGTAATATCCCACAGGATGATATCGAAAGTGTTACAGTTTTGAAGGATGCTTCTTCAGCTGCACTTTATGGTGCACGTGGTGCTGCCGGTGTTATCCTTATCACAACAAAGAAAGGAAAAGGAAAAGCAAATATCAATGTTGAGACAAAGTGGGGTGTCACCAGCCGTAGTATTCAGGATTATGATGTGTTCAAGGATCCAGGTGAGTTCATGGAGGCTTACTATTCTCAGTTCTACAATTATGCTTTCTACAAGCAGGGCATGTCTCATGAACAGGCTAATAAATGGGCTAATGATAACCTGATAGAGAATCCGAGCTTCGGTTTGCAGTATAATCCATATACGCTTCCTGCTGGTGAAAATCTTATAGGACTTGATGGTAAACTCAATCCAAAGGCTACTCTCGGTCGTGCTTATGAGTATAATGGTACAAAGTATTACATTCAGCCTGACAACTGGAAAGATGAGGCTTATCGTAAGGGATTCCGTCATGAGTATAATGTTAATGTGAGTGGTGGTGATTCTAAGATGAGCTACTATTCAAGTGTTGGTTATATGAAGGAGGAGGGTGTGCTTGAGAATTCTGGATTTGAGCGCTTTACTGCTCGTCTGAAGGCAGACTATCAAGCTACTGACTGGTTGCATCTTCTTGCAAATGCTGGATACGTTCACTCTGATCGTGAGTCAAATCCTAACTTGAGCAATACAAAAACTGACGCAGGTAATCTTGGTTATTTTACGCAGTATATATCTCCTATTTATCCACTCTATGTTCGTACACTGGATGCTAATGGAAATCCTGTAATTGCTACGGATAGTTATGGTCATCCGAAGTATGACTTCGGTGTGCCCGGCTACAAACTTCCCTGGTATCGGAGCCCGTCCTTTCCTCAATACGGGTAACCCACTTGGAGCAAACAGGTATAATAAGCAGAATACGATTCTTGACCAGTTGCAGGGACAGCTCAATTTCGATATTACGTTTGCTCCGTGGTTGAAGTTCAACTCAACCAATTCAATCACCCTTCTCTTGACACGCTTCTCTTTCTATGAGAATCCTTTCATCGGTGCAGCAGCCGCCGATAAGGGACGTATTACCAAGGATGCTGGTGTAAGTTATCGTTGGAACTATGTTCAGACATTGAATGCACATAAGGCTTTCGGCTTGCATGATATTCAGTTGATGCTGGGACATGAGTGGTATAAGTCTAATTATAATTATCTGGATGCTTTGGCTCGTGGTGGCTTCTCACCTGATATCAAGGAAATCAATGCATTTGCGGATCGTTATGATAGTCATTCTTATCGTACAATTTATAATGTAGAAGGTTACTTCGCTAACCTGCTCTACAACTATGACCAGAAGTATTTTGGGCAGGCTTCTTTTCGTCGTGATGCTTCCAGCCGATTTGCAAAGCATAATCGCTGGGGTGACTTCTGGAGTCTTGGTGGCGCATGGATTGTCAGTAAGGAAAAATTCTTCCAGAACCTGAATGCTAAGTGGGTTGATAACTTGAAGTTTAAGGTATCTGTTGGTCAGCAGGGTAATGATGGTATTCCTGATTTCAATTATATTGACCGTTATAGCTTGGTACGTGGTGAGAAGGCTATGTTGCCTTCATTCTCTGACATTGGTAATCCTGATATTACCTGGGAGACAACAACCAACTTCAACCTCGGTCTTGAATTTGCACTCTTCCAGAGTCGCTTGAACGGTGAATTCAACTTCTATACAAAGAAGACTACAGATATGCTCTTCTGGCTGGGAGTTCCTGAGAGTGTCGGTGTACGTGGTTATTATGGTAACCTTGGTGATATTCGCAATACTGGTGTCGAGTTTACAATTGGCGGTGATATTATCCGTACAAAGAATATTATTTGGAATGTATCAGCAAACATTTCTCACAACCGTGCAAAGGCTTTAAACTTGATCCAACCAAGACTGCTCAGTATGGTGGTTTCGCACAGGCAGATGTTAGTGCTGGATTCAACATTCCAATGTGGTATGCTGAGGGTAAATCGCTTTATAATGGAATGATGGCTGATTACGCTGGTGTGAATGAGAAGGGACAGCCTCTCTATTGGGTAGATGAGGATATCTATAGGGATTTCAAGGCTGGTAAGTTGTCAAATAGTAGTAAGCCTGGTTCTAAGCACTCTTTTACAACAACTGACTGGAGTGAGGCTACGAACTATACTCACGAAATGTTACCAGTAGCCAATGGTGGTTTCACAACTACATTGAGAGTTTATGACTTCGACTTTAATGCTACGTTTGACTATCAGCTAGGTGGTCAGATCTATGACTTTGGATATGCAGGATTGATGAGTAATGTCAGAACAAAGGGTGATGGTTCTAACCTGTCTAAGGATGTACTGAAGGCTTGGACACCGAACAATACTTCCAGTGATATTCCACGCTTTATGTACACTGACCCAGACTTGACAGCACAGTCAACACGCTTCCTTACAAGTGCAAAGTATCTTAACTTCCAGTCATTTACTGTTGGTTATAGTGTTCCGACAAAACTGGCTCGTAAGCTGATGATGAGCAAGATTCGTCTTTATATTCAGGGACAGAACCTGTGCTTCTGGTCTGCTCGCAAGGGACTTGATCCTCGATTCAGCTTCCAGGGTACATCTCATTCAGGTGTTAACTCTTATGCACCTGTACGCACAGTTATGGGTGGTTTGCAGTTGTCATTCTAATAAATGATTGGCAATACCATTTTTAATAATAATAAACAGATATGACAATGAATAAAATATTTTCAACAATCATTCTGGCAGCTTTAGGTATTTCGATGCTTACAAGTTGTATCGAGGAGGTTGAACCGCAGAGTGGTACAGCCTCACTGGACCAAGTCGCGAAAGCACCTGGTGCCTTTAATAATATGGTTAGTGCGCTGACAACAAATATCAGTGGTAAGAGAACATACTCTCCAAATAATGATAGAGTCTGGGATTTTGGTTACACAGCATTCTTCTTAACCCGTGATATAGAGGGGCAGGATATTGTTCCAGCTGGTGCTCATAATGGTGTTACAGCTTGGTATAACAATGTTAAATATCTTTCTGCAGGTTATGCAATTACGCAGTTTCCATGGACTTGCTATTATAAGTGGATTACTGATTGTAACAACGTCATCAAGAGTGCCGGTGCTTCAGGCTACAAGGAACCCGAGGCTGGAAAGATGACGGGTGCAGGTATCGCTTATACAATGCGTGCCATGTTCTATCTGGATTTGGTTCGTATGTATGCAGCAAAGCCTTATGCTGTGGATGCAAATGCGCTCACAACCATTAAGGCTGATGAATCACGTACATTACAGGAGGCTACTCATAGTGAGCGTATGACTTGGGGTGAAGCTTTTGACTTTATCTTGAAGGATCTTGATACTGCCGAGAAGTATCTTTCTAATTATAAGAGAGCAGATAAGTACACTCCTGATGTAAGTGTAGTTTATGGACTCAAGGCACGTGCTTATCTCGAAAAGCAGGACTGGGCAAATGCAGAGAAGTATGCTAAGTTGGCACAGCAAGGGTATACGATGATGAGCGAAGCACAGTATCTGAGCCGTGATAATGGTTTCAATATACCTAACAGCTCATGGATGTTTGCTACACAGTTCCTTCCTACTGATCCGAACATTAAGGGAAATGACGGTGATGACTCTTGGGGCTCTGTAATGATTATGGAGGGTGGATTTGATGGTGGTTATGCTTCTTCTTATGGTGGTGTGATGGTTATTGACCGGCATCTTTATTCTACTATTCCCGCAACTGACTTCCGTCGCAAGTGTTGGGTTGACTTTACTCTTGATGGCATGACCCAGGAAAATGCTATCAATGAATTGAAGAATTACTCTAATTATCCAGAACGTGTTTATAAGTCAGGTAAGGAAAATGCGAAGTATGGTCTTGGTGGCTTGTCATTGAAGTTCCGTAATGTTGCAGGTAAGGCTGATGTTAAATATGATGCTTGGTGTGTGTCAGTTCCTTTGATGCGTGTTGAGGAGATGAAACTTATAGAGGCTGAGGCTGCTGGTATGCAGGACGAGGCTCGTGGAAAAAAGTGTTGTTGGAGGCATTCGCTAAGACGCGTGACCCACAGTATGCCTATGGAACGCATACCGATGCTTATTATAATAATAGTACTTCTCTTTTTCCAGAATGAGGTTTGGTGGCAGCGTCGTGTGGAACTCTGGGGTGAAGGCTTCGCTACTTTCGATATCAAGCGTCTCAACAAGGGTATCATTCGTAGTTATGCTGGTACTAATCATTTGGAGAATGCACGTTGGAATACTCAGGAACTACCTAACTGGATGGTATGGACATTCGTAGGTACAGAGGCTGATAATAATGGTGGTATGACACAGAACCCTAACCCTGTTCAGCCAGATACTGATTCTAATCCATATCCATTCTAAGTACATTGTTGAATATTAAAGCAAAAGGTTATGAAGAAATATATTAAAAGTTTACTATTACTTGCTCTTGCAGCCGTAGTCTTCACAGGCTGTAAGGAAGAGTATGGTACAGATCCGGGGAACGACGGTACACCTGTTGCAACAGTTTATCGATATACTGTCGGTGAAGGATATAATTCGGATAATGACTGTCATATTCGTGTTACTACTAATGCTGCGGTTAATGGTGTTTATTATCTGAGTGAGTTGAAGTCTGCAAAAGAGGCTCGTAAAATGACAGAGGCACAGTATAATGACTATGTTGTTGCGAATGGTAAGAAAGTAGAAATAAAAGGCTTCCGATTATAAGGATATTTATGTTACTGACTTACATGGTTTTTATGCTATAACGGTTGTTGCAGTCAATGGTAATCAGAAGACTTCTCAGTCAGTTGAGTTTACGGGTCTTGACTATAAGGCTTTAGGCTCTTTTCCATACGTATCGGAGATGTTTGGTGATATGGGTAAGGTTGATGTTGAGTATTCTGAGATTGGAAATCGTTACCGTATCAAGAGTCTTTGGGCAGAAGGTTATGGATTCTCATTTAGTCCAGATGGTTCTAAGGTGACCGTTTATCCAGCTTCTATGGTGACTGGTTATGTTCATCCAAGTTACGGTATGATGTCTGTAGCTGATCAAGGTAGTTCTTATGATGAAGCAACAAAGACTTTTACTTTCAATTTCAAGTATTCAGTTTCGGCAGGTTCTTTTGGTATAAAGGTTGAAACATTGACTTTGAAGAATTAAGTAAAAAGATTTTTTTTATAAATTAAATAGGGCTCTCTGTGCAGTATCATATCTGTTCAGGGAGCTTTTTTTAATGTTATAGGCAATTAATGTGGTTTGTTTTTGCGTTATGTTCTATAAATGTTATAACATTTGAAGAATGAGGTTTGATAAATTAAAGAAACAGTTAGAACTGTTGATTCTCTTATCTGATGGACGCAATTATACGGTTGAAGAGCTGTGTGAGCGGATGAACTTGTCGCGTAGGAATTTCTATTATCTACTCGACTTCATCAAGCATGCTGGTTTTATAGTGTTCAAGAATCAGGGCTATTATCATATTGATCGTCGCTCTCCTTTCTTCACACAATTGCTGCAAACAATTCAGTTTACAGATAAAGATGTGAAGACAATCCATAGTGTACTGACGATGGCTGGCAATGATAGTGAGATGGTGAACCAACTGAGGCAGAAGTTAGAAAGTTCTTATAATTTCTCTGTGTCTGCAGAGTCACCCATTCGTCGCCAAATGGAGAGTAACCTGAAACTGTTACGCAAGGCTATGGCAGAGAAGAAGACGGTTCGGTTAATTGGTTATTCAAGTCCACATAGTCATTCTGTTAAGGATCGTCTTGTAGAACCTTTTCTCTTGCTGCATAATAATGAGGATGTACGCTGTCATGAATTGGTGTCAAAACAAAATAAGACATTTAAGATTTCCCGCATGACAAGTGTGGAGATACTGGATACACCTTGGCTTCATGAAGACAAACATAGGCAGGTGTTTACGGATATCTTTATGTTTAGTAGTGAGGAACGACATCGTGTGAAATTGCGTTTAGGACAGTTGTCACACAACCTCTTTAAGGAGGAATATCCACAAGGTGCGCATTATATTACTCCAATAGAGGAAGGCTCGTGGCTTTTAGATATAGAGGTATGCGATTATCGTGGTTTAGGTCGTTTTGTTCTCGGGCTCTTTAAAGATATAGAAATCATAGAGGGTGATGGTTTTAAGGCATATCTGAGAGCGGAAATAGAAAGTCTTATTGATTCGTCAAACCAACTATTGCAGAAGTAGGAAGTTCATTCTTTGTTCTATTATTCATTGCAAACTATCATTATTTATCATCAACCTTCCATTAATAGAAATATGTTCTCTTTTAGTTAGAGATAGTGCGAGAGGCTTGGGAGGTTTAAAATTCAGGACAATGTTTACACGTAAGATTTTATTCGTTTTATTGTTTTTTATCACATTCAACGCTTATGCACAGCAAGAACGTTGGGTAGGTACATGGGCTTGTGCGCCACAGACAGTTGATAAGGGTTTTATGCCTTATAATAACCAGATGACGAATCGCTCCGTACGACAAGTTGTGAAGGTGAGTATCGGTGGTCCTGTTATTCGTTTGCAGTTGAGTAATGAACTGTCTTCGGAGCCTGTTGAGATTACCAGTGTTTATATTGCAAAGGCTGGAGAAGGGTCAGAGATACAGAAGAATTCAGCTAAGTATCTCCGTTTTAATAATAAACGTCGGGTAACGATACCTGCTGGTAAGGCTGCCTTTTCAGATGCGTTGAAATTCGATTTACAACCATTGGAGCGTTTGTCAATTACGATTAACTATCTTAAAGCACCAAAAGAACCTACTGTTCACATGGGTTCGCGTACTACATCTTATATATTACGTGGTGTGACAAATGCTAATACTGATTTCTCAACAGCTTTCAAAGAGGACCATTGGTTTAATATTTCTGCTATTGATGTCCTTGATGCCTCTGCTTCCAGTGTGGCTATCCTTGGTAATAGTATTACCGATGGAAAGGGTTGTGTGACAAATGCACAAGACCGTTGGCCTGATTTTATGTCTGCCGTACTGAATGGAGAACATGAGTCGAAGAGTCCGAAAACGGGTGTATTGAATCTTGGTATTGGGGATAATCGTATCCTCTCTGTGGGTTTAGGACAGCCTGGAAAGGAGCGTTTCGATCGTGATATCTTGGGACAAAGAGGACTTCGTGCAGTAATCATCTTCGAGGCTATTAATGATATCGGTACGTCAACCAATCCAGAAGAAACTGCTCGCCAGTTGATAGAAGCCTATCAAGTGATGATTAAGAAGGCTCGTCAACGTAACTTGAAGGTCTATATGGGTACGATAACTCCTTTCAATGGCTGTAAAGGTTACTTTACAGAGGCACGTGATGCAGCACGTAAGACGGTGAACGAATGGATAAGAACAAACCCTGAAATCGACGGTTTCATCGACTTTGATGCACTCATGCGTGATCCTTCATCACCCGACCGCTTGCGTAAAGAATGGCAGATAGGTGATTGGTTACATCCGAATCCTGCTGGTTATAAAGCGATGGGTGAGTATGCTGCAAAGAAGATGTAGGGGTTATTTCCAACTCTTCTTAAAGAATGGACGGCTTCTTACTGATATGTATTGGCGAACGTGAGGGAACATTGGCGAAAACAGGGGAAGTTTATCTTTCTGAAAAGTACCAATATTTCAAGCTCTTTGTATCTTGTTATATAAAAAGGGAACTTTATTCAGGCGTCTGTCCAAGAAGTCTACTTGAGCCCTCATAGGTTGAGAGGACTATTAAACCTACCTTTATTAAATGGTCTCCTGTATATCTGGTCGTTATAGCTTAATGATGAAGGTGTGGTAGGTATAAGGCTGATTTATCCTCTGCTGCAAGTTCTATATCTGCTTCAGGAAGTTCTTATTATGACTTTTCCATCTTCTTTTTCATTCTACTTTTAATCGATCTAATGGCTTGTGACGTACAACAGAAGGCATCGGCCTTCTGCTCGTCGGTCATGCCGTTGTGTTCCATTATATAGTAGAATGTTTCCTTTGGAGTGAACGCATAGCGGGGATTATTAAGAATATAAGCAAGATCGTAATCGAAGTTAGGCATAATAGCGTTGAGAGCCTGCTGTTCGCGTTTACCCATCTGTGAGATATTTCCACCTTTTAGAATGGTATAGAGCGCGTCTATTCCCAACTTTGTTTGTTCGATGGAATCGGAAGTTTTTGTATCTCCGTTATGTGTAGGAGTCTTCTGTTTCAGCTGTTCTAACTCATTGATTTTACTATCAACTTCTACCTTCATCTCATCAATCGTTGCATCTTTTCGTCGGAGTAACTGCTGAATATTCTGCTCTGTCATCTCTTGTTGTCTGCGATAGGCATGTAGTTGTTGGCGTATACGACGGCGGAACCATATAACGATACCAGATGTAAGGAGTATCAAGATGATAACAAGATAAGCGATATAGAGTTGAAGTTGCAGGGCTTTACGCTGTGCGATAGCCACTTCATAACGGTCTTGTATCTGTATAATCTCAATATCTTTCTCCGGTGAAACCGATAAAATTTGATGTTTTTCAATGCGTGTTCGCAGCTGATTAATACTCTTCTCTTGGTCTTTACGAATACGAGGTTTGAAGGATTCAGCCTTCTTTACGTACAACAGGGCAGAGTCGCGTTGTCCCATTTGGTTAAAAACAGACGCTTTGCCGAGGTAAATGTCGGTCAGTCTGTGGCTCTTCTTGCTATCATTAGCATATCGAGTAGTATGCTTGAAATAGTCAAGTGCTAATTTATAAGCACCGTTCTGGGCATTCAAGAGGGCAATACGATAGTATGTAGCAAACTTCAAAGAGTCTTCTGTTACGTTGAAAAGGTGCTTTTCTGCCGATTTTAGCTGATACATCGCATTCCTTGTGTCATGTTTAGCCATGAAGAAAGCAGCACTATCGAGCCTCATCCGAGTGATTCCTTCGTCTGTCGCGGGATAGTTAGGCAGTTTTCTTTGGCTACATGAAAGCAAAGTCAAAAATGCTAAATAGTAGTAAAAATCGTTTTTTTGCTCATATTTGCAAAGATACACATTCTACTGCGTATTGCCAAATTAGGGTGGGAGGAAAGGGGACGAAAAAGCTATCTTAAAGCTTCGTAAAGTGCGAAAAATGAGGGAACATTTATAAGCTTTATTGTGTCAAAGGATTAGTCTGTGTGTGCGTAAGTTGTTGATAGTCAAATGTTGTTTCACGGTTTCTGTGTCAACACTAAAGGGGCTATTGCATTGCATTATATTCTTCTTTACCTTTGCATCGACAATAAGTTCCAATATATGTCATTTGCATTTCATAAACCTGCGGCGACGTGATTGCGTTTAAGCGCTGGCGCAGGTTTTAATTAAAGAGTTATCCTAAGACTTCTCACGATGGGGAGTTTATTCATAATACTTTCTGGAATGGTAGCATTGAGCAGCTATGAAGGAGATTAAAACAACAGATTTATATGATGAAGCGAATTTTGTTAACAATGTCTATTAGTCTCTTTATGACAGGAGCTATTTATGGACAAGGGAGGATTTATTCGATGAAACCTGATAAAAATGAGGCTATGAGTAAACCTGACGATACAATAAAGGTGGAAAAAGAGTATGCTGAAACAGTCTGTTTCTCCCATCCCATTCCTTCTTTTCCGGGTAACTTGTATCAGTTTTTTAGAGAAAAACTGTTGTGGCCGGGTGGTCGTGAGAACAAGAATATCGAAGGTAGGGTTGTTGTGAATTTCTGTATAGATAGAGATGGCACCTGTTCTCAGTTTAAGATTGTTCGTTCTTTGAATCCAGACTTTGATGTAGAAGTGATAAGGGTTTTTGTTGCAAATGCCAAAGTGGGTAGTACATCCTCTGACTCAAGGTGGTACTTGGTTTACTATGCCTATTACCTTTAAGAAGTAAAAGTGAAAATATTAAAAGCATATTGTCATGATGAAGAAGCTGTTATTTGTATTGTTAGTAAGCTTTGTAGGCGTTGGTAATATTAATGCTCAGAAGTCGAAAAAGTCGATGAAATCGAAGAAAAAAAGGAATGTTTTGAACGTCCTTGTTGTGGAGAACCGCCTTATAATCCTTGTAATGACACATTGAATGTGGACACCTTAGGGGCAAAGATGTTTGAAACTGCCGAGGGTTTGAAGCCTTCGTTTCCAGGTAATCTCTTTGAATTCATCGCATCAAATCTTCAATATCCGCCTGAATTGGCAGAAAACTCAATATCGGGAAAGGTTATTATAAAGTTTTTTGTGACTCCCTCTGGTCATTGTTGTCTGTTCAGGGTTATGCGTTCTGTAGATCCATTCCTCGACCGAGAGGCACTTCGCGTACTAAAACTTATGCCAGCGTGGGAGTGGGAAAGACGACCAAAGCAAGGAGTTTGGCAACTTGTACCTGTCACTTTCAGATTATTATAAGCCTAAATTGCTCGTGTTGTTATCATATTTTGCAAGTCTTTTTGTTGTTATCAATATCGCTATTAACTCTTAACACAATTGGTGTTTGCCCTTAACACATTTCGTGTTGACGCTTAGCACCACATGTGCGGAGCATCAATACATCGTTTAAAAACAAGCAATGAGGATATGAAAGTTATTGTCATAGAAGATAGTAAAGGCACTAATGATTCACTAAAAAGGAGTATATTCATCGGTGTTTTTTTACTTATATAGAAGAAAATGAATCTTTAAACGTATATGATTAATATGAAGAAGTTTTTGATTATATTCTTTTTAAACTTGATGACGGTAGGTAGTATTCATGCTACGAATAGTAGCCAAATGAAGTTCCAACAAGAGAATATGTCTAATATAAAGGCTATTACCTTACCAGAAAATTCTAAAAAGGCTCGGCATGACACTGTGTTTGTCTTAAAAGAATTCCCATTCTTTCCGGGAAATTTTTATGAATTCATCTTTTCCAACTTTCATTATCCACCATCTTTACAGGAGAATTGTATACAGGGGAGGGTGATAGTAAAGTTCTGTATTAACCCCAAAGGAAAGTGTGATCATTTTTCTATTGTGCGTTCTGTCGACCCATTGATTGATAAGGAAGTTCTACGTGTTTTAAAGTTAATGCCAAAATGGGAATGGAGGAATCGGTCGAAGAAATGTTTGTGGATGGTAAAGGCTGTTGAATTTCAGTTGAGGTAAGAATAGGTAATAGTTTAATAGGCAGGCTTGTTTTTTTGATATAGATAATATCGTGAGGAGATAAAGTCACGTTGTAGGAGATAATACCGATGGAATCGGCATAATTTATATTCTATTGTTAAGCAAGACTATGCTTTTAAGTAATACAGCGTATATTTCGATAAAACAATACTTAAGAATCTATAAGTTTCTACCTTAAAATTCCAATGGCTTTTTGCACCCATCTTATTCTTTTATCGTACCTTTGCAGTATCGAAAAAAATAACAGAAAATAAACGAAGATAATAATAAAAATAAAGGAATAATTATGGCAAAGAAAGCTTTATTGATGATCCTTGACGGATGGGGTAACGGTAAGCATGGTAAGGGTGATGTAATCTATAACACACCAACTCCATACTTAGATTATTTGAATGCAGTTAGTGCACACTCTGAGTTGCAGGCTTCAGGTGAGGACGTAGGTCTTCCAGATGGCCAGATGGGTAACTCTGAGGTAGGTCACTTGAATATAGGTGCAGGTCGTATCGTATATCAGGACCTCGTGAAGATTAACAAGGCTTGCCAGAGCGGTGACATCTTGAAGAACCAAGATATCATTGATGCATACAGCTATGCACAGAAGAATGGTAAGAAACTTCACTTGATGGGTCTGACCTCTGCGGGTGGTGTACACTCTTCACTTGATCACCTCTTCAAACTCATTGAAATCGGTAAAGAATATAATCTCAAGGATGTTTACGTTCATTGTTTCATGGACGGACGTGATACAGACCCAAAGAGTGGTGCTGGTTTCGTTGCTGATATCCAGAAGGTATGCGACGCAAATGATGCACATATCGCTTCAGTAATTGGTCGTTTCTATGCAATGGACCGTGATAAGCGTTGGGACCGTGTGAAAGAAGCATACGACTTGCTCGTTGAGGGTAAGGGTACTCCTGCTACTGACATGGTTAAGGCGATTGAGGCAAGCTATGCAGAGGGTGTGACAGATGAGTTTATCAAGCCTATTATCAATTCTTCTGTGAATGGTAAGATTGAAGAGGGTGACGTAGTTATCTTTATTAACTTCCGTAACGACCGCGCGAAGGAGTTGACATTGGTGCTCACACAGCAGGACCTCCCAGAGGAAGGTATGCACACAATTAAGGATTTGCAGTTCTACTGTATGACTCCATACGATGCAAACTTTAAGAACGTGAATGTACTCTTCCCTAAGGAGAACGTAATGGATACATTAGGTGAATACCTCAGCAAGCTTGGTAAGAAGCAGCTTCATACAGCCGAGACAGAGAAGTATGCACACGTAACCTTCTTCTTCAATGGTGGTCGTGAGCAGCCTTATGAGGGTGAAGACCGTATCTTGGTTCCTTCTCCAAAGGTGGCAACATACGACTTGAAGCCAGAGATGAGTGCCTTTGAGGTGAAGGATAAGCTTGTTGGTGCTATCAATACACAGGAGTATGACTTCATCGTTGTGAATTTTGCTAATGGTGATATGGTGGGTCATACAGGTATTTACAATGCGATTGCAAAGGCTGTATGGGCTGTTGACCAGTGTGTTAAGGAGGTTGTTGAGGCTGCGAAGGCTAACGATTATGAGACAATCATCATCGCTGACCATGGTAATGCAGACAACGCAATCAATGAGGATGGTAGTCCAAACACTGCTCACTCACTCAACCCAGTACCATTCATCTATGTTACAAACAACAATTCTGCAACAGTGAAGAATGGTCGTTTGGCTGACGTTGCACCTTCTATCCTTCATATTATGGGCTTAGAGCAGCCAGCAGATATGACAGGTGAGAATCTTATAAATGATTAAACAGATTTTAATAAATCTAAAATAATTAAATCCCAAGCGCATTTTTTGCATTTGGGATTTCTTTTTTCATTACCTTTGCGCTCATAAGGATTTATATCCTTTCTGAGTTTAATAGGTATTAATGTGTAATTTTAAAACAGTAACAGATTATGGATTTTAAGAAAATAGCATTGTCATTTGTAGTAGCATTTAGTGTATGTTCACTCAGTGCACAGGCACAGAGCCAGTGCTCAAAGAAGTGTGATAAGGCTCCAAATGAGCAGGTTGAGAAGGGCAAGCAGTGCGATAAGGTAGGTAAGGCTTGTGATGAGAAGGCTGAAAAGGCTTGTGATAAGCAGGCTGGTAGCTGCTGCAAGAAGCAGGAAAAGGCTTGCGATAAGTCTGCTAAGGCTTGTGATAAGGCAAAGAAGGACTGCAAGAAGGCACAGGCTGGTAGCTGCTGCAAGAAGCAGGCTCAGTCAAAGAAGAAGTAATAGTTTAACTTCAAAAATAAGAAAGTCGTGTCGAAAGGCACGACTTTTTTGTTGTTATCAGAACTTTATCGTACTTTTGTAGTAACAAAACTACGTGTGATAGGATGAGATAATGAAATCTTCATTCTTTTTCTTATTGCGCTTGTGGATAAAAGTCATAGTTATGAACGTAAAGATAGAAACTTCGTGGGAACAACAACTGAGAGGAGAGTTTGAGAAACCTTACTTCCAGCAGTTGGTTGAGCAGGTGAGACAAGAGTATGCACAGCAGCCTTGTTATCCTCCGGGGAAGTTGATTTTCAATGCCTTTAATCTTTGTCCTTTCGATAAAGTAAGGGTTGTGATTATCGGTCAAGACCCTTATCACGAGCCCGGACAAGCGATGGGATTAAGCTTCTCCGTGCCTGATGGGGTACAGCTTCCTCCATCATTGCAGAATATCTATAAAGAGATTGCGGCAGACTTGGGTACACCGATTTATCAGTCTGGAGACTTGACACGATGGGCAGAGCAAGGAGTTCTCCTGCTGAATGCTACACTTACCGTTCGTGCACACGTCGCTAATAGTCACCAGCGATTAGGGTGGGGAACCTTTACTGATGCAGCTATCAAGGCACTAAGTGATGGACGAGAGAACTTAGTCTTTATGCTTTGGGGCGGTTTGCGCGTAGTAAGAAGGCACTGATCGACCAGCAGCGACATTGTGTTATAGAAAGTGTACACCCTTCGCCACTCTCTGCTAATCGTGGTGGATGGTTTGGGCAGCACCAGTTCTCACGTTGTAACGCCTACCTGACCTCTTGTGGGGCGCAACCTATTGAGTGGTAGTGATAATTAACAGCAATGGAATGGATTTTAGAAGAGTCGTGGCGGGAAAGGCTGAAAAACGAAATGGATGAACCCTACTACAGGGAATTGGTTGATAAGGTGCAAGAGGAGTATGAGAATGAGACTTGCTATCCGCCAGAAGATAAGATTTTCAATGCCTTTAATCTTTGCCCTTTTGATAAGGTAAAGGTTGTCATTATGGGGCAGGATCCTTATTTCAATCCTGGTCAGGCTATGGGGCTGAGTTTCTCCGTGCCTGAAGGCGTAAAGCTTCCGCCATCATTGCAGAATATCTATAAGGAGATTGCAGCTGACTTGGGTACAGCGATTCATCAGTCTGGCGACTTAACACGATGGGCAGAGCAAGGAGTTCTCCTGTTGAATGCTACACTTACCGTTCGAGCACACGACGCTAATAGTCACCAGCGATTAGGGTGGGGAACCTTTACTGATGCAGCTATCAAGGCACTAAGTGATGGTCGAGAGAACTTAGTCTTTATGCTTTGGGGCGTTTTTGCGCGTAGTAAGAAGGCACTGATCGACCAGCAGCGACATTGTGTCATAGAAAGTGTACACCCTTCGCGACTCTCTGCTAATCGTGGTGGATGGTTTGGGCAGCACCAGTTCTCACGTTGTAACGCCTACTTGACCTCTTGTGAGGCGCAACCTATTGAGTGGTAAGCAGACAAGGTGAAGATTTAAGGAGTTGACAAGTTGTTTTTAATTAGGCTTATAAGGCCCATTAGGCTAATTAGCCTAATAAGAATAACATATCCAGCTAAGCTCTTTGGAACTTTAAAATCATGTTAGGAGGGAATTATTTACGTGTAGAGAAATAATTATTTTCACGAAAAAAAATATTTTTTTTCATGATAATAAATATTTTTTTCTTCATGAAAAATAAATTGGAAAGGAGTTCCGTTTTAGTGAGAAAAATGCTGTTGGGTGAACAGCAAAAACATAGTTGAAAATGAAATAATTTAGCGTTAAGAAAGATGGGTAATACGTACGAACATATTTTTATGGTGGGTAATGTGCTTGTTTCACCAGATATAATCAATGTGAAGTTTTGCTGTGATCTCGATAAGTGTCATGGTCAATGCTGTATCGAAGGAGATGCTGGTGCACCAGTAACCTTGGACGAGACAATGGAGATAGAGAATGTCCTTGATACTGTTTGGGGTGATTTGTCAGCCTCTGGTCAGGCGGTCATCGACAAGCAGGGCGTTGCTTATACCGATGAAGAAGGCGAATTGGTGACGAGTATCGTTGGCGGTAAGGACTGTGTCTTCACTTGTTATGAGAATGGATGTTGCCTTTGTGCGTTGGAACGTTCCTATCGTAATGGTAAGACAGGTTTTGTAAAGCCCATTTCTTGTTCGTTGTATCCCGTTAGAGTGAAAGACTTTGGTAATGGTACCTGTGGTATTAATTATCATCACTGGCGCATCTGTGCTGATGCAAGAAGAAAAGGAGAAGAACTAAATCTTCCCCTTTATAAGTTTTTGAAGGAACCTCTTACTCGTAGATTTGGCAAGGAGTGGTATGATGAATTGTGCGAAGTTGCTCTTCAGTTAATAAGTGAACAAGTTGACAAGTAGACAAGTTGACGAGTTACTACCGATATAAAGCAAAGAGAATTATTCTTTGAACAAGCAACTGGTTAACTCGTCAACTTGTCTACTTGTCAACTCGTCTACTTGTCAACTTTTCCTAAACTTCGAGGGACTCATGCCCACATGTTCCTTAAAGTATTTACCCAAAGCTCTGATTAGCGAAGTTTAGCTCATCAGCAATCTGTTTAATGCTCATCGTACTGTTTCTTAACATTACGCGTAATTCACGTGTCACGTAGGAGTCAATCCAGTCGCTTGGTGTACGTCTGCTGACTGTACGCACCGTCTCAGAGAGATATTTCGATGTGATACACAATTGTTGTGCATACCAGCTAACACGTCGTTCCGTACGATAGTTCTTCTCCACAGTTTGTATGAAGTCACGGAAAATGACCTCAGCACGTGTCTGTCCAGCTTCTCCTACTTGTTGGAAGCGATAGATGATGTTACTCATGTCGATGACAAGTGCCTTTAGCATTGTCATAACCAGCTCACGGCGGAAGCGGTGACCAGTGTCAACAATCTTTTCTTTGATATGTTCGATATCGTTTTCCAATGCTTTAGTTTGATTGTCATCAAGATGGAAAACAGGATGTGTACGGGCAAAGAGGAAGAGAGCAGAAAGTTCGTGAACTCCACTTACAATGTTCTGAAAGAAATCATACGACATGATGAGGGCGATTCCCTTGCAATCTTGTGAAAGCATATAATCGGCAACAACCTGCTCCTCGCTGATGATAATGACGTCTCCAGCACTTACCTCGTGCATCTTTGTGTCAACGGTATATTGCGCATGACCGCTGGTACAGAGTGCAAGAAAGAGTGACTTCATGCGAGAGGGACTGGTTGGAAGTGGTACTTGCGTGATGTCCTCGAAGAGAATAAGGTCATTGTCTATATATTTACCTTCAGGATAGACTGCTTTTTGCATGTGCTACATTAACTTCGAGAAGTCTTATCTTTTTGTTCATTTTCCTATTATTTAGAAGTTGCAAATATACAGATTTATTTCTTTTTTCGAAAAGTTTATGTTGGAAAAAGGACAATTTCTGTGGAAATATGGGTGGTAATAGGCTGTGATAGGTGATATTTAGAAGAAAATAAAAAATCCCTTTCTCGTTTTGTGAGAAAGGGATTTTCTTTATGTTTTTAGCTTTAGAAGCTGTTTCTAATCTGCTTAGAGAAACTTATGCATCAATGTTAGCATAGGTCGCATTCTTCTCGATAAACTCACGACGAGGCTCAACATCATCACCCATCAGCATAGAGAATATCTCGTCAGCATCAGCAGCATTCTCGATAGTCACCTGCTTCAAGAGTCGTGTCTTTGGGTCCATAGTTGTTTCCCAAAGCTGCTCAGGGTTCATCTCACCAAGACCCTTGTATCGCTGTGTGTGGATAGTCTTACCATCTTCGTTGCCATTCGCATACTTATCGATGAAAGCTTGGCGCTGTTGCTCAGTGTAGCAGTACTCGCTAATCTTCTTGTAAGTACACTTGTAGAGTGGAGGTGTAGCGATATACAGGTGTCCCTGCTCGATAACCTTTGGCATATAGCGATAGAAGAGCGTCATAATCAGTGTGTCGATGTGAGAACCATCGACGTCGGCATCGGTCATGATGATAATCTTATCATAGCGAAGTTTATCAGTATTTGCCTCAAAGTCGCCTTCTCCCTCAACACCGAAGCGTACGCCAATAGACTGAATAATATTCATAACAGACTCTGCTTCGAATACACGATGGCGCTGAACCTTCTCTACGTTTAGAATCTTACCACGGAGAGGGAGGATAGCCTGTGTATAACGGTCACGTCCCTGCTTTGCTGAACCACCCGCAGAATCACCCTCGACGAGGAAGATTTCACAGTCCTTAGGGTCCTTATTAGAACAGTCTGCCAACTTACCTGGCAATCCGCCGCCGCTCATCACGTTCTTACGCTGTACGCTTTCACGTGCCTTACGAGCTGCAACACGAGCTGTAGCAGCAAGAATAACCTTGTTACAAATCATCTTTGCCTCGTTAGGATGCTCCTCGAGGTAATCTGTCAGCGCTTCACCAACAGCCTGCTGAACGGCACCTGAAACCTCACTATTACCGAGTTTAGTCTTTGTCTGGCCCTCAAATTGTGGCTCAGCAACCTTGATAGAGATAACAGCTGTCAAGCCTTCGCGGAAGTCCTCACCAGTAATCTCAATCTTAGCCTTCTCCAACTGCTTAGAGATCTGTGGGTCATTGTCAGCGTATGTCTTCAATGTACGAGTCAATGCAGCGCGGAATCCCTGCAAGTGAGTACCACCCTCGATAGTGTTGATATTGTTAACGTATGAGTGGATGTTCTCTGTATAATCAGTGTTGTACATCACAGCCACCTCGATAGGAATGTTTTGCTTCTCAGTCTTGAGATAGATAACATCATCGAAGAGGTGCTGACGATGGCGGTCAACGTAACGAACAAACTCCTTCAAACCATCCTTAGCATGGAAGACCTCAGTACGTGTCTTGCCTGTTTCAGGGTCTGGACGAAGGTCAGAAAGCGTAATCTTGATACCAGCATTCAGATAAGCCAACTCGCGCATACGACGTGCAACGATTGCCCATTGGTAAACTGTAGTAGTAAATATCTCTGGGTCTGGCCAGAACTGCTGACGTGTACCAGTCTTTTCGGTCTCGCCAACAACCTTTACAGGATAGAGAGGCTTACCCTTCTCGTATTCCTGCTGGTAGATTTTACCATCACGGAACACCTGTGACTTCATGTGTGAAGAAAGTGCATTTACACAACTTACACCTACACCATGCAGACCACCGCTGACTTTGTACGAACCCTTATCGAACTTACCACCTGCGTGGAGGACGGTCATAACAACCTCAAGGGCGCTCTTGTGAAGTTTCTCGTGCATGTCAACAGGGATACCACGACCATCATCCTCAACGGTAATGGAGTTGTCCTCGTTGATTGTAACTTCAATGTTCTGACAGTAGCCAGCCATTGCTTCGTCGATAGAGTTATCGACGGTCTCGTTAATCAAGTGGTGGAGTCCCTTCTCACTGATGTCACCAATGTACATAGCAGGACGCTTGCGTACTGCTTCCAATCCTTCTAAGACTTGGATGTTACTGGCGGAGTAATTATTCTCGTTTTCTGGATTTTCTGCCATTTTCTTTCGATTGTTCTTATAGTATGCAAAGATACACTTTTTCCTTTATATTTGGAAATAAAAACCATCAAAAAACACAAAAGAAAAACATATTAATTTGTCGTTTTGTGCTGATAATTAGCATTTATTCTTCTTAGTGGTAATACTTAATTTCCTTATAAATGAGGATTGTTCGGAAAAGTCATTATCTGTACCTTTGCAACACAAAAACATTAACGAAAAGCCTTCTTTTATGTTAAATACCTTATTATTTGCATCCCTTACTATTAGCGGGGTAGCTGGAGTGACTCCAGACTCCGTAGTGAAGAAAGATGTATCACTTAATGAAGTAGTCGTAACTGACTTCAAACAGAACAAAAGAAACCTTACTTCTATTGCTGTCTCAACCATTAACAGTCAGCAATTACTGAACCAACAAATTGTGAGTTTGAAAGAATTAACGGCAGTAATGCCTAACTTTTACATGCCCGACTATGGTTCGTATGCTAACACACCTATCTTTATTCGTGGTATCGGAGCAAAGACGAAGGGTTCTGCTGTGGGTTTCTATGTAGATGGTGTGCCTCATTTTGAGTCGTCAGCATTTAATATTGACCTTAGTGATATTGCTACTGTAGATGTGTTTCGAGGTCCGCAAGGAACCTTATACGGCCGTAACACTATAGCAGGTGTTATCAATGTCTACACACATAACCCTCTTGATTATCAGAAGACGCGTATAAAAGTAGGCTATGGAAAGTATAATGATGTTGTAGCACAGGCTTCTAACTATTCTAAGCTGACTGATAAACTTGGTTTGTCGAGTGCTATTTCTTATCATCATAATGATGGTATGTTCACCAATCTGTTCCTGAATGATAAGGCAGATAAGGTGAATGAGGTTGAAGGACGACTCGGACTTTACTGGCGACCAACCATGAATTGGCTTATTCATCTCAATAGTACGCTTACTCATAGTAAGCAGAATGGTTATCCGTATGCACCATACGACCTGACGAAAGATGAACTATCACCTATTAGTTATAACCGCAATAGCACTTACAAACGTCTGATTTCAACAACAGGTCTTAATGCTCGATATGAAAATAGTCGTATTAGTTTCAATAGTCAGACATCTTATCAATTCATCAAATCACATCAGGGGATAGACCAAGATTTCACACCAAAGGACCTCTTCTATGCTGATAATAGTTATCATCAGAATATGCTTTCACAAGAGCTAACCTTGAAATCGAATGATAAAGGTCGTTACCAGTGGATTATTGGTATGTTTGGTATGCTACTCCATTCTGACCCCTTTATAGAAACAAGCTATTATACAAAGGATTTTTCGACACCAACTTCCTATAAGAACCCTACAGCAGGCTATGCAATCTATCATCAGAGCTCTTATAATATATGGAGGGGTTTATCGGCAACTGTTGGTTTACGCTTCGATTATGAGCATGCGAAGATAGACTACAATCAAGATAAGGTAACGTTAACAACAGGTGCTAATGCACATGTGAAGGACTTTATTAGTAGTGCAAACTTCTGTCAGTTCACTCCTAAGTTTACGCTTCAATATCTTACAAATAGGGATAATCTCTACTATGCGAGTGTCACTCGTGGTTATAAGCCAGGAGGATTTAATACTATCTTTAAGACCGACGCAGAGCGTTCATACGACCCAGAATACAGCTGGAATTACGAGGTAGGGGCTCGATTGAAGTTCTTGAATGGACGACTGACTGCTGAAGCAGATCTTTTCTACATTGATTGGCGACACATGCAGACAACCTACACTATTCCTGCTGTGGGTAACTTAATTGCTAATGCAGGGCACACGAATAGTAAAGGATTCGAACTCTCATTTGCTTATCATCCAATTAAGAGCTTACAGTTTAGTATGAACTATGGTTACACCCACGCTCGTTACTTGGAATATAAGAAGAGTGCTACAGAAGATTTCTCGGGTAATAGACTTCCAATGGTGCCTAACCACACGCTCTCAATAGATGGGACTTACACCGTTTTGCAGGCGGGTTGGTTTGATAAGATTGTCGTTAATGCAGGCTTGACTGGGCTCGGTCGTATCTATTGGGCTGATGACAATATTGTTCGCCAGAACTTCTATGCGACGCTTAATGCGAAGGTTAGCCTCACAAAAGGTATATTCACATGGGGGATATGGGGGAAGAATCTGACAGGAACTGACTATATAGCGTACAGTTTCAAGATGTCAACTGGTAACTATGCACAGAAGGGTAAGCCTCTTACTTTTGGTACTTCCCTCAGCGTGACATTCTAACGAGAGGATAGAGGCCAGGATAAAAAGGATGCTACAGCTATTTCTGTTTACTCCTTCTGAAGTTCTTTCCCATGGTACATAATACGCTGCTCTACTTTTATAATTCATTACATGTTCAACAGCATTTCATCAAAGAAATTAAGTTTTGGTACGTTCTTCTGTCTATATATCGCACAGATGGTACCGTCATCCTTTCTTATGACAGCCTTACAGGTTATCATGAGGGAAGGACAATATAGTCTTGCAACCATTGGGTTGCTAAATCTTGTACGAGTTCCATGGACGATAAAGTTTCTATGGTCGCCTTTTGTTGACCGGCACTGCATAACAGTGCGTGACTACAAACGTACGATTATCACTACAGAGTTGATATATGCCGTTGCACTCTTAGCCACAGGGCTTATTAATGTACGTTCTGAAATCATGCTTGTGGTCATTCTGGCGTTTATCTCTATGCTTGCTTCGGCTACACAAGACATTGCTACAGACGCACTTGCCATCCTTTCTTTTAAGAAGCACGACCATAGTATGCTCAATAGTATGCAGTCTATGGGAGCCTTCGGAGGTGCAGTTATTGGCGGAGGAGTCTTGCTTATCTTACTGAAAAGCTATGGTTGGAATGTTGTAGTACCCTGCTTAGCCTTGTTTGTTTGTATGATGATTATTCCTTTAATGTTTAATCCTCATATCAAGATAGAGAATGAGAAACCAAGAGAGCGTGCCAAGTGGACTGACATCTTTAGCTTCTTTGGGCGTAAGGAGATATGGCCACAGATAGGTTTCTTGCTACTGTATTATATGGGAATCATCGGTATTCTTTCCATGTTGCGTCCTTACCTCGTTGATAAGGGATACGATATGAAGGAGATAGGATTCCTTACTGGTATCGTTGGAACAGCTGCATCTTTCGTTATGGCGTGGTTCTCTGGAGTTCTCATACGCCGAATCGGAATTTATAAGGCTCGTATTATCATTGCAGGACTTATTATTCTGGCACCAATCTATTTTCTTGCAATGACTTTTGCAGACTTTAACAAGACAGCATTTGTTATCGGAATTATTTATATTCAAGCTTGTTACGGATTGGCTACTGTGGTTCTTTACACTACAGCTATGCAATGCGTACGTCCTGGTAGAGAAGGAACCGACTTCACTATACAAATTGTTATTAGTCATGTAAGCGGTCTGCTCATTGCGGTATTGGCGGGAACGGTGGCACATATCTTTGAGTATCGTGGTCTTTATATAGCTGAAACGGTGTTGGCTACTGTTAGCCTTATCTTTGTTCTATTAGCCTTTAGGAAGGAAAAATAACCCGTATATACATAATTGAACATGACAAATTGATTTCTTTTCGAATACATAACAAGGTGTTATTGCTCTCCTTATAAATGAGGATTGTCTATGTTATGGGTTATTCGTATCTTTGTTATATAATTTATTTCGACGAATGAAGCAAGAATTGATTGATAAATACAATGTATCTGTACCTCGTTATACGAGTTATCCACCAGCTAACTTCTTCCGACCTTTTACTGGGGAAGAGTTTCTGAAGGAGATTGATTATAGCAATGAGGTGCGTGAGAAGAATCTTTCTTTTTATTTTCACATGCCTTTCTGTCGGCGTCTTTGTCATTATTGTGGCTGCAACTCTTATCCAATGGCTAAAGAGGAGCGTATCGAAGCCTATGTGCAAGCGCTGCATAAGGAGATAGACATCGTAGCAAAGCATCTGGATAAAAGTAGACGTATATCGCAGATTCATTATGGTGGTGGTAGTCCAACGGCTATGCCTGTAAGCGTTCTTAAAGAACTGAATGAGCATCTGCTGTCACTCTTTTCTACGATAGAACAGCCTGAAATAGCCATAGAATGTCATCCTGGTTATCTAACAACTGAGGACTGGCAAGGACTGTTGGATGCACGATTTAATCGTTTTAGTTTAGGTGTACAGGACTTCAATGAAGAGGTGTTGAGGCTTGTTAATCGTACGCCTTCTGAATTGCCAACAGAGGAAATAGTGGCAATTCTTCGTAGTGCGGGTGTTAATATTAATATGGACTTCCTCTTTGGCTTACCGCTTCAGACATCGGATAGCTTTAAGAAGACGATAGAGCGTGCTGTAGCAATGCGCCCCGACCGTGTTACAACATTCAGTTATGGACACTGCCCGTGGATATTTAAACGGCAGATGATACTTGAAAAGGCTGGCCTTCCTGATACGGAAGAGAAGGCTTTGATGTTCCAAAAGGCTAAAGATGTGCTGCATGAGGCGAGTTATATTAGTGTTGGTTTGGACCATTTTGTACTTCCTAATGATGAACTATCTGAGGCTTTGCAATCTCATCGACTACATCGAAACTTCCAAGGTTATTGCACGCGTCGCACAACGGGACAGGTGTATGCTTTCGGTGTGACGGGTATCAGCCAATTAGAGACTGCCTATGCGCAGAATACAAAGTCGATAGATGAATATATATCAGAGGTTTCTGCAGATACATTGCCTGTCCGAAAAGGCTACCAATTAACGCCCAAAGAGCGTATAGTACGTGAGGTAATTGAACGTTTGATGTGTAACTATCATCTTGATTGGACACATCTCGCGGAGGATCTTGCAGTTTCAGTAGCTGACGTGAAAGGGGCTATCAACTATGATGTTGAACGTCTGCAAGAGATGGAAAAAGATGGTATTCTTTGTTTGACAGAGAATACCTTGGAGATGACAGGGGAGGGAATCCCTTTGTTCGTACTGTGGCTGCTGTGCTTGATCCGATGATGGTGGCTACGGATAAGAAGTTTTCAAAGCCGATATAAAAGTTTTACGCTCCCTTTTCGTTGGGTAGAGAAACTGGGGAGAAGAATCTATATAGCATTAATATTATGGAAGAAAGAAAGATAGTTGTCGTTGGTGCAGGTCTTACTGGTCTTACTTGTGCTGCTTATCTACGTCGTAAAGGTCAAGATGTAGTGGTCTTGGAGGCTACCGACCGTATCGGTGGACTTATGCAGACGGAGGAGGTTGACGGCTTTGTGATGGAACAAGGACCGAGTACGGGTACTATTAAACACCCTGAAGTGGCTGAACTCTTCGATATGTTAGGCGATGATTGTACGCTGGAGGTGGCACAGAGTTCTGCTAAATGTCGTTTGATATGGAAGGATGGACGCTTCCATGCCCTACCTTCTGGACTTTGGTCTGCTATCACAACTCCTCTCTTCACGCTGAAAGATAAGTTCCGCATCCTTGGTGAGCCATGGCGTAAGAAGGGAACAGACCCTAACGAGAGTGTGGGAAGCCTTGCTGAACGACGGTTAGGGACGGTCTTTTGTTGATTATGCAGTTGACCCTTTCCTCTCTGGTGTGTATGCTGGTAACCCTTATCAACTACCAACTCGCCTTGCTTTACCTAAACTCTACGACTTAGAACAGTGTTATGGGAGTTTTATCAAAGGGGCTATAGCACTTGCAAAACAACCAAAGACGGACAGGGAAAATCGTGCAACGAAGGCTGTCTTCTCTACTCGTGGAGGTTTCCGTAGCTTTGTTTCTGCATTGGGGAGAGTGATAGGTGATGAGAGAATCCTAACGAATTGTAAAGACCTAAGTATAGAGCCGTTAGGAGATAAGTGGAAACTATCTTGGGGTAAGAATACGATAGTAGCTGAGCAGGTTGTTACAACTTGTCCTGCTTATGCCTTACCAAAGTTGTTGAGCTTCTTGCCTAAGGACCAACTTGACGATTTAAGCAATCTTTATTATGCTCCAGTGATTGAGATAGGAGTAGGGATGAAGAATACGGGGGATGTACATTGGAATGCCTTTGGCGGATTAGTACCGTCTAAAGAAAAACAGAATGTGTTGGGAATTCTTATGCCTTCCGCTTGTTTTCAGGGGCGTTCGCCTAAGGAAGGAGCTAATTATGCATTCTTCATTGGTGGTGCTTGTCATCCTGAATATCTCAATAAGACGGATGAAGAACTGACAGAATTGGTTAATACGTCCCTTCATACGATGTTGGGATATTCCAAAGGTACCCGAGCCGATGTTATTCGTATTTATAGGCACAGTCGTGCTATCCCACAATATATGCCCGAAACGGATGCTCGCCTTCGCACTATTGATGCCGTAGAACGTGCTTATCCAAGTTTACATATTATTGGTAATCTGAAAGATGGTATCGGTATGGGCGATAGAATCAAGCAGGCTGTGGATATGGCAGAGAAGATTAATTTAGCTTTATCGTAAATACAGCTGTTTTATACGTAATATTTTTTATTTTAATTTGCTGTCACTTTTAACACTTCTTTTACTCCTCTGTAAACGAATAAGTTAGGTGTTTAGAGTGGATGACAGCAGTGATAGCAAATTGAAAATTACCCCATTTGGTGAAGCACTATCTATACATCAAACAAGTATATATAATATGCAAAAAGCCATAATCCTATTGGATTACGGCTCTATTATTCTTTTCAGCTATGACTGAAAGTTTTTTATCCCAATGCAGCTACGTGCTTGCAGAGAGCAGACTTTAAATTAGCTGCCTTGTTCTGGTGGATAACGTTGGTCTTAGCCAACTTGTCCAACATCTTCTGTACAACAGGATAGAGCTTAACAGCCTCTTCCTTATCCGTCATGCTACGCAACTTGCGAACAGCGTTACGCATAGTCTTTGCATAATATCTGTTGTGCAAGGTCTTAACCTTGTCCTGACGGATTCTCTTCAATGATGATTTGTGATTTGCCATCTTTGTTTTCTTCTTTTATTTTACTTGTAGTCCCTAGCAGAGTCGAACTGCTCTTTAGAGAATGAAAATCTCTCGTCCTAACCGATAGACGAAGGGACCATGGCTTATTTTGCGGGTGCAAAGGTAGCCCATTTATTTCAATCAACCAAACTTTTTGCGAATAAATTTTCGTAAGAGGCTGTATTTTTGTAATTTTGCATTGTTTTTTATATGATTTTGAAGTCAAAGGCAATTGTTTTGCGTTCTCTGAAGTTCGGTGATTCATCGCTAATAATCGATATGTTTACCGAGTTAGAGGGGGCGTATTTCTTTTATAACGCGCATTCCTAAGACGGCGAAAGGGAAGATTAAGAAGCAGTATTTTCAACCACTGACCTTACTTGACCTTGAATTTGATTATCGTCCGAGAACCTCTTTGCAGCGTATAAAGGAAGTGCGTATCCTTCGCCCTTACGGCTCTATCCCCTTTGATCCAGTGAAGTCGGCTATACTTCTCTTCCTTTCTGAATTCCTTTATTATGTTACTCGCGGTGAGCAACAGAATGCCCACCTATATAATTATGTATGTGCGAGTATGGAATGGTTGGACGAGGCTGAGCGTGATTATGCTAATTTCCATCTTGTCTTTATGATGCGATTGAGTCGTTTTATTGGTTTCTTCCCTAATCTTGATGCCTATCAGATGGGAGCTTGCTTTTGATCTTCGCAATGCAACCTTTACAGCAAGTGCACCTCTTCATTCTGATTATCTACTCCCTTCAGATGCAGCAGGTATTAATCAATTGATTCGTATGGACTATGAGAATATGCATCTTTTCCGTCTATCTCGTCACGATCGCAATCGTATTTCTGATATAGTATTGCATTACTATCGTATCCATGTGCCTGATATGCCTGAACTAAAAAGTTTTCAGGTAATGCGCGAGCTGTTTAGTTAATGTGCTTTAAGCTGTTTGTTAGGCGTTAATACTGCTCCCAAAGTAACCGCATATTATCCTTATAGATAGTCTTTATCGAATTATTTTCATGAAAAAAATATTTATCTTCATGAAAAGAAATATTTATCTTCATGAAAATAATTTCTTTTTTTCATGATAATAATTCACGATTGGTATTTTGTTGCTTGTTTTTTTTATTACTTTTGTGGACTTGAAGCATGAAAATTCAAACTTAACCTATTATATAATATAAGTCTATGAAGTTAACAGAACAGCGTAGTAGTATGCTTCATGGTGTACTGCTGATTACTTTGTTTGCCTGTGCAGCGTTCTATATCGGTGATATGGGATGGGTGAAAGCACTTTCGTTGAGTCCGATGGTCGTTGGTATTATCTTGGGTATGCTTTATGCCAACAGTCTTCGCAATAATCTTCCAGAGTCTTGGGTACCCGGTATTGCCTTCTGTGGAAAACGTGTTTTGCGCTTTGGTATTATTCTTTATGGTTTCCGTTTGACCTTTCAAGACGTGGTGGCAGTGGGCTTTTCTGCTATCATTGTGGATGCAATTATCGTATGTGGAACAATTCTCTTGGGTGTTTTGGTAGGTAGACTCTTGAAGATGGATCGCAGTATAGCTCTTTTGGCAGCTTGTGGAAGTGGTATCTGTGGAGCTGCAGCGGTATTGGGTGTCGATGGTGCTATCCGTCCGAAGCCTTATAAGACAGCTGTGGCGGTAGCAACGGTGGTCATCTTCGGAACACTATCAATGTTCCTTTATCCTATTCTTTATCGTGCAGGTATTTTTGATTTATCACCCGATGCAATGGGAATCTTTGCGGGTTCTACGATTCATGAGGTGGCTCACGTCGTCGGTGCAGGTAATGCCATGGGTGCTGCAGTGAGCAATTCAGCCATTATTGTTAAGATGATTCGTGTGATGATGTTGGTACCTGTGTTGTTGGTTATAGCCTTCTTTGTGGCAAAGAATGTTGCTGGACGAGGTGAAGAAGCAGGCAGTAGTAGCAAGATAAACATCCCTTGGTTTGCGATTCTCTTCCTTGTGGTCATCGGTTTCAACTCATTGAACTTACTTCCGAAAGAACTTGTCGACTTTATCAATACCCTCGATACTTTTCTGCTTACAATGGCTATGTCTGCACTTGGTGCTGAAACGAGTATTGATAAGTTTAAGAAAGCAGGCTTTAAACCTTTCCTCTTGGCTGCAATTCTATGGTGCTGGCTAATTGGTGGAGGTTATTGCTTGGCAAAGTATTTAGTGCCTATGTTAGTGTTGGGTGATAGGTGCTGGGTGTTAGGTGTTGAATGTTGGGTGATGATGAAGTGCGCATTCGAGGGAACATGTAGGAGAAGGTGATGTTGAGTATTTGTTGTTTATGAAATGTGTTTCAAAAGTAAAAGCACCTGTTTTTTGTAGACAGGTGCTTGATAATGTAAGTTTTGCTGCTATTAAATCGTAATTTCTCTTTTTGACTACCAATTATCGTTTTCGTTGCCTGCTACGCCATGCTTGACCGCTTCTTCAATCTTGTCCATAATTACATTGGAGTAAGCATGAGCCATGACAAGTGCTTTTGCTGAAGTCTTCTTGTGGCTGTCTTTTTCTGTAAATGGAAAGCATTGATCAATAGGCCAATTCTCTTCTGTTAAAGTCGCACGAGAGCCACTCATTCCACCGAGGAAACCTCCTCCAATCTTTATGTCTACATTGTAGAAAGGTATGGTGTAAGTTATTCTCACCTTTCCATCTTTGATATCAGTCTTTATAATTGGTGTTAGGTTTACTGTATATGAATTTGCTCCTCCTGTATGTGAGGCAATGGCATCAACATTTCCCTTAGCAATAATTACACCTGCTTCTTTGTCATTTAATTGAATAACAGATTTTCCGCTTCCAAAAGTATTACTGTACCAGTAATTTAGGATGACGTATAGTTGTGTCTTTGTCTTTTCTGGTGCCTCAATAACTTGCGTATAAGTTAGTGCTTTGTTTTTGTCTAATTGTAACTGGCTTGTAAGGCTTTTTGCAGCATCATACCACTTTTCGCCATACTTTTCCTTGGCATACTTTTCCAACTCTTCTGCCCTCATTATTTGGGCATTTACTCCGATAGCCAATAAAAGCATAACGGCACATAAAAACAGTTTTTTCATCTTTATTTGAATTTAATTAAGTAAAATCCCGTCTCTCCTGTGCCAATAAAAAAAGGCGCAGGTCTTCTCCATACGCCTCACGGTTCACCACAAACCACAACTGTATATAGGAAAACCTGCACCTGTATGATGCAAGGTCCCAATAACAGTTGTTTTGCTCTGTTCTCATGTGGTGATTGTGAGGCTATTGAGCAAAAAGTGTTGTGTCCCTAAAAGAACACGTTGCAAAAATAGTAAAAATATCTTAAATAAACAACAATAATATCATCTTTCTTTTAGTAAAGTAAAATAAAGTTTGTAGTAAGAACTAAAAAAGCTGAACTTCTTTCGGAGTCCAGCCTTTTCTTATTTTTGATATAACTATTATACGAAGCTAATAACGCCTTCAACAGCGCCTTCGTTGCTTTCGTTTTCTTCATTATCTTGCTCAGGATTACTGATGCGCTTGATGTCCTTAATCATCTGTTTAGTACGCTTATAGGTTGGTGTGTTCTCTACAGCAAGGATAACATCTTCGTTGTCAAGTTCATCCGCAGTAAAGCGATAGATGTGTGGACGATGCTTGTATTGTGAGTTGTTGTTGTCCTTATAGAAACGATCACGACGGTCACGACGCTCTGCAGCCTTCTCCTCTTCCTCTGCCTTGCGTGCTGCATCTTCCTGTGTCTGCTTCTTAATATGGCTACCCATACCGTCAACATCCTCAATGCCGAAGCCCGTTGCAAGGATAGTAACCTTAACCTTCTTGTCGAGTTCTGGATCAATAGCAAGTCCCCATTTCAACTCGAAGTCTGCACTGAAGTGGTTCATGAACTCTGTCACATCGCCCATTTCCTCCATTGTCAGACCTGGGTTGTCCTTGTCGTCAGTGTTGAAGTTGATAGAAAGCAGAATCTTCTTTGACTTATAGACATCGTTGTCGTTGAGCAATGGTGAGTTGAGTGCATCCTCAATAGCCTGCTTCACACGACCTTCACCCTCACCATAACCGGTAGACATGATAGCTACACCACCATCTTTGAGGACTGTCTTAACATCGTTGAAGTCGAGGTTCATAATACCATGAACGGTGATAATCTCTGCAATACTCTTAGCAGCCACGCTCAGTGTGTCGTCAGCCTTGCGGAAACCATTGAGCAAACTTAGTTCAGGATAAATCTCGCGGAGACGTTCGTTGTTGATGACGAGCAGCGCATCGACGTGTTTTGCCATCTCTTCAACGCCATCTAACGCCTGATCTATCTTCTTAGCTCCCTCGAAACGGAAAGGAATGGTAACGATACCCACGGTGAGAATGCCCAATTCCTTGCTGACACGTGCGATGACTGGTGCTGCACCAGTACCCGTACCACCACCCATACCAGCGGTGATAAATGCCATCTTCGTACCATCGTTGAGCATGTGCTTGATATCCTCTATCGTCTCTTCAGCAGCCTGACGTGCACGTTCAGGACGGTTTCCAGCACCTAATCCTTCTTTACCCAATTGCAGATGAACAGGAACAGGAGAGTCGTTGAGTGCTTGTGCATCCGTGTTGCAGAGTACGAAGGTCACATCGTGGATACCTTCTTTGTACATGTGGTTTACGGCGTTACCACCACCACCACCGACACCAATGACCTTGATGATGCTATCAGCTACATCGCCGTCACCGAAGTCTAATATATCCATTTTATTATTGTTGTCTGCCATAACAGTATGTTGTCTATGTTTATTTCCTATTGTTCTTTTTGCGTGGACTGTTGATTACTCTTCATCCTCACTCATAATGATTTTTCCGAAATCTTTCACCTTACGTGAGAATTTATTCCAGAGGCTATTGCGACGCTTCTCCTCTTCGAGTTCGCGCGCTCTTGCTTCCTCTTCCTCACGCAGTTTGCGCTCTTCCTCTTCACGTTTGCGACGCTCAGCTTCGGCTTTCTTCTTCTCCTCAGGTGTTGGAACAATACCCTGTCCCTGTCTTGCAGTAGACGATGGGGTGTAAGGCTGTTCGATAGGTGTTGCTACTGCAACATCATCGTTGTTGAAGAGGTTGTTCTGTGCAGGGTTATATTCAGCACCAGCACAGTTCATATCGCCTTTGGCAAGCAGTCCAAGAATTGTGTTCATGTCACCATTCTTAGCTGTGATATCAGCATTACTTGAAGCGATGGTATGTGTAACGAAGTTTGCTTTGCGAATCTTGTCGATATGTGTGGTATTACGAATACAGCGTTCAATGTTCTTTAAGTTCATACCACCACCAGTGAGAATGATACCGCCAAGCAGTTTGTCGGCATAGTCAGATGGTACCTGGCACCATACATTCTCAACGATTTCGCCAATACGTGCCTCAACGATTTCAATGAATTTGCGGCTCTCTACCGAACGCTCTGAGTCGATAGAGTACTTCAATGTATTATCGATGTCGTTATTTTCAGTGAAAGCAGAACCATACTTAAGCTTCATGGCCTCAGCATCCTTCTCTTCCATTTGTAGGCTGGCAATGTCCTTTGTAATATTGTTACCACCCAATGGAATGACTGCCAAGTGACGGAGAATGTTCTTGTAGTACACAGAAACTGTTGTTGTGTCAGCACCAAAGTCAACCAATACACAACCACCACGCTTTTCAGCTTCACTCAATACAGCGTCAGCCAAAGCCAAAGGTGCAAGATACATCTCGGCAATAGAGATGCCAGACTTTTCAAAGCAGTTGTTAAGGTTCTCGTAGAAAGCCTTGCGCCATAGGATGTTGAGGAAGTTACCCTCAAGACGAGTAGCCTTGATACCTACTGGGTCAAGAGCGAATTGGTTGTCAACCTTATACTCCTGTGTGGCAGCATCAAGAATCTCCTGGTCAGGATAAGTCATATTGCGGTTGGCATCCATTAACTCATTGATCATCTCTGAGGTAATGATGGTATCAGTAGGCAAATCCTTTACGATAACGTTGCGTACGCTTCGTATAGACTGTCCTCCCACGCCTACATAGACCTGAGATATCTCACGCTTCAATTGTTTTCTTAGTTTGTTGATGATGCCAGTGAGGCACTGACCGGTCTTGTCGATGTTATAGACGACACCCTTGCGAATACACTGTGTAGCGTCTTCCTTTACAACGGCAAGCACGGAGATACTGCCGTCAAGATTCTTTCTGCCAGCGATTCCCGTAATCTTTGATGAGCCTAATTCAATGGCTACTATGAACTCTGCCATATTCGTTAAGTATTATGTTCCTTATTTTATATTCTCTAAATTGATAGCTGTTTTTATTCCGTAAGTCCTGCTGAGGCATCTTCTTGCCGTTTAACTTCCTTACGGGCTTTATCTCTTTCCTCCTCTTCTGTACGTTGTATGTCTTCTACCTGTTCGGACTTAGCCTTCTTAAGCAGTGCGTCTTCTTCTGCTTTTTCAGCCTTTTCATCACGTTTCTTACAGATGATTTGGTTATCGAATTCTATGTCGATGTAAGAGTATTTGTTCCAACCTGCTTGTGAAAGACCATATCGGTAAAACTTCTCTAAGCGTGATAACTTCTTTTTAACGAAGATATTTATATCATGCTTGCGCTTCCATGGACCATTGTTTTTAGGCAAGTAACCCATGAAGATGATATGATTACCGACACGTGGTACTAACTCGATGCCTCTGTCTGGTAAGACATTGATTTGCTCTATTTGGTTCAGCCATAGCGGCGATGCGCTAATAGCCTTGGCAAGAGGAGCAATGTAAAGGCGTGCGAAGTTGTTGTCTATATTGCCAGTTGCAATGATTAAGTCGCTTGTGTACTTAGAGTTCGGGAGTATTCCTCCGTTGTCATCAAGATAGTAATCAGCTCCATTGTTACTCTTGATGCGGATAATCGGCATACGTTGAGTAATATGGATGTTGACATGTCCATCTTTTGTTTTGTAACACTGGGCTGTATTGATGAAAGGTCCCACTTTCAATGCTTCCTCAATCTTGCGTGGATTGATATCAGATACCTTCTTGTTGAGGGGATAGAGGTGGGCTTTCTCTAATATTTGTTTGATTTCAGTAGCAGTAAGAAAACCAGCATTATTAGAGTCAGATATGTTGATATTCACTTTGGTACATAGCTGTTTGCTCTCATCAGGTTTGTTCCATGAGGTAACAGCCATGATGAGATAAATAGCCAGTACAACGTCCAGCGCAGTGATAATTATCTTTTTTTCCACTTAATGTGCATATCTTCTCTCTTTTACTTTAAGAGTTTTTTTGTTTTCTTTCTTCTTACTTCTCGTTGAGTATCTTTTGCAATCTCTGGGACATAATTGTCGAGATTACCAGCACCCAATACAACCAGAACATCAAAGTCTCTTGACTTTTACAAAGTCGAGAACATCGTCCTTCTGAATCATCTGCTTCTCAATGTTAGGACTGAGATTATCATAGATGAGTTCGCTTGTTACACCTGAGATAGGCTCTTCGCGAGCAGGATAAATCTCTGTCAATACCACTTCATCAAAATGGCTAAGTGCTTCTGCAAACTCCTTATAGAAGTCACGTGTTCGTGTGTAGAGGTGTGGCTGGAAGATTGCAGTAACCTTCTTGTCAGCATAGAGTTCCTTAAGACTCTTTGCACTCTGCAGAATCTCCTTTGGATGATGCGCATAGTCAGAGAGGAACACATGGCGGTCGTTCTTTATCTTGAAGTCGAAACGACGATCAACGCCACCGTATGTCTTCATTCCATTGCGCAGTTCTTCTGCTGTACAACCATTGAGTTGAGCCATTGCCATTGCTGAGATACCATTTTCGATATTGATAGGAATTGGTTGTCCAAGTTCTACATCCTTAATGTTTTCGATAGGAGAAATGAAGTTGAAAGTGATAGTTCCGTTTTCAATTCGTATATTTTCAGCGTGGAAGTCGCCTTCATCACGGCTGTATTCATAGATTCTAACACCTTCTTGTACGTTTGGCTTCATCTCTAATCCTTTGCGGATAATGAGTGCACCTCCCTTTTGAATGAGTTCTGTATAGTGACGGAAACTCTCAAGGTAAGCCTCTTTTGTACCATAAATATCCAAGTGGTCAGGGTCTGTTGAGGTGATAACGCTCATCCAAGGACGCAACCAATGGAAAGAACGGTCGAACTCGTCTGCCTCAATCACAACAAAGTCGCTGTGGTCAGAGAGGATATAATTAGTGCCATAGTTCTTGGAAATACCACCAAGGAAGGCGTTACAGTCCAAATGACTTTGGTGCATAAGGTGTGCACACATACTGGAAGTCGTTGTTTTTCCATGTGTTCCAGCAAAGCAAAGACCCTTATGTGTGCGGGTGAGTGTGCCGAGAACCTGTGCACGTTTCTGAATCTCAAAGCCATTCTCGCGGAAGTAAACCAGCTCAGCATGGTTAGAAGGGATGGCAGGTGTGTAGATTACCAACGTTGATGCTGGTTCTTTGCACGCTGCAGGGATGAGTTGAACATCCTCCTCATAATGAATATCCATTCCTTCTTTCTCCAAAGTGTGGGTAAGTTCGGATGGAGTTTTGTCATAACCTGCTACTATCAATCCTTTATGAAGGAAATAGCGAGCAATAGCACTCATGCCGATGCCACCTGCACCTACGAAGTAAACTGATTTAATATCTTTGAGTTCCATGTGTTATATATTCTTTTTCTTTCTTTTGTTTGGGAATAGAACAGCGTTCTACGATAGTTTCTTTTCAATCCTATCTGTTGGAAGTTTGTTTTATCCCTTTATGAGTTTGATAACCTCGTCGGCAATAATCTCAGCAGAGTTCTTCAATCCCATCTTCTTAACATTCTCACTAAGACTTGCCAATTTCTCATCATTCGTGATGGTATCGAGTGCAAGTTTTATTAAAGTGTCAGGTGCTTCAACATCCTTTACGCAGAGTGCAGCATCTTTATTAACCAATGCCATCGCATTCTTTGTCTGATGATCTTCTGCCACGTTCGGACTTGGTACCAAGATAACAGGCTTTCCAATAAGCTGGAATTCACTGATAGAACTTGCACCAGCACGACTAATAACAAGGTCTGCAGCCTTATATGCAGCACCCATATCGCTGATAAAGTCCATTATCTTCAAGTTCGGAAGTTCCTTACCCTTCATCGAATCCAAAATCTGTTGATGATAGAACTTACCCGTTTGCCAGATGAATTGAACGTCAGATTGCTCAATGAGGTCAAGGTGTTCAATGACTGAACGATTGATCGTTCTTGCTCCGAGGCTACCACCAACGAGGAGGATCGTTTTCTTATTAGGGTCAAGACCAAAGCTCTCACGTGACTCTTCAACAGAGAGTGGAGTAGAGAGTACGTTCTGACGAACAGGGTTACCCGTCATGATAATCTTATCAGCAGGGAAGAAACGCTCCATACCTTCGTAAGCAACACAAATCTTCTTCACACGCTTTGACAATAGCTTGTTGGTCACACCAGCATAAGAATTCTGCTCCTGGATAAGACATGGGATGCCCATCTTTGCACACTCATAGAGCGTGGCACCACTGGCATAACCACCAACACCCACAGCAACCTGTGGTTTGAAGTCTTTTATAATTTGGCGAGCCATACGAAGACTCTTCCAAAGTTTGCAAAGTACTTCAAAGTTCTTTAGCTTATTAGTACGGTCGAAACCTTTGATAGGTAAGCCTTTTATCTCATAACCAGCAGCAGGAACACGTTGCATCTCCATACGTCCATCAGCACCCACAAAGAGAATCTTTGCCTCTGGGTGCTTCGCCTTGATAGCATTAGCAATTGATACTGCAGGGAAGATATGTCCTCCCGTGCCGCCACCGCTGATGATAATTCTTAATTCCTCGTCCATTTGCATCTTCTTTATAACCTACAAAGGTAATCATTTTTTTTGTCTTCTTTCAACTTTCAGCTTCCTTTTTAGTCTTCTCTGTAAATTAGGCTGTTACGTGTGAAAGTTTCTCAGAAGGTATCTTATCTTCTTTCTTTTTCTTTGCTGAACGGCTCACGCTAAGTATTACGCCAATATAGACGCAATTAATGATAGTTGAGGTACCACCCTTACTGATAAGTGGAAGTGGTTGTCCAGTTACTGGAGCTAATCCAACAGCGACTAACATGTTGAATAACGCCTGTGTAACTAAGAGGAAGGCGATACCCATAGCAAGAAAAGCAGGGAAAGAGTTTTCGCATCTGTTAGCTATAATGCCCGTTCTGAAAAGAAGGATAATATAAAGGAATGCCACAAATATAGCTCCACCAATGCCCATCTCTTCAATGATAATGGCATAGATAAAGTCGGAGAAGGCTTGCGAAAGGAAGTCTCGTTCGTTGGAGTTTCCCGGTCCTTTACCAACAACGTCGGATGAAGCGATGGCAATATTAGCATGTGCCACCTGTGCATCTTTATCTAAGTCATAGTCTTTTGGAGCAACGTATTCACTGTTAAAGAACTTCTTAATACGTGCCTTCCACGTGTCAGCACGGTGAAGCGTTTTACTGAAGAACCCCGGTGACTCATCCTGCTTTACAGCAACAGTATGTTCTGTAAGGTTCTGTTTGGCAGAAACCTCTTCGTCAGCTTTCTTGTCATCACCTACCAGCATGACCATTGATATCATGAAAATACCAAACAAAGCAATGAAACCTATCAAACGTCCTAACTGTTTGAGGGGAACTCTTCCCACAAACATCATCAGGATTACGGTCAAGCCAATGAGCATAGCTGTGGAAAGATTCTCACCGAGAATCAGGAGAATAATACCACCCGATAGCCACATGATATATTTAAAGGCTTTTCGGTCTGCTCCATGTTCGGTTTGCATTGCGCTAAGAATCTGTGCAATAGCTAATACCAAGGCTCCCTTAGCTAATTCGGAAGGTTGGAATTGAATACCTGCAAAGCTAATCCAACGGCTTGCTCCATTCGTACTTTGTCCTGCTGCGAGTACCCATGCCAGCAATAGTATGGACATGCCTAGTACGATGGGGGTTACGAGTTTGAAGTAGCGACATTTGATATTTAGTACAACCACCATCAAAGCTATTCCTACAATGAGGATGCTGCAATGGTAGATAATAGGGCTCCAGTAGTTTCCTCCTTTGTACGACAGTGAACTCGAGGCTGAATATACCTCAATGATACTGATGATACATAGGAAGAAGAAGACCATCCAAATAACCTTGTCTCCTTTAAATATGTTACTGAGAGATTTATTCTTCATTGTTTTTGTTCCTTATTAGCCTAAGCCCAATTAGTCTTATTAGCCCAATTAGCCTTATAAGCCTTTTCCTACAACGCTCTTACATAGCTCTTGAACTGCTCGCCACGGTCTTCCATATTCTTGAATAGGTCGAAGCTTGCACAACATGGGCTTAGGAGAACAGTATCTCCAGGCTTCGCTAACTCTGCACAAGCAGCAACACAATCCTTCATCGAGTGAGTGTCGCGAACTGGGATACCAAGGTCGTCGAAGTTGTCATGAAGTTTCTTGTTGTCAGCACCGAGATAAACGATACCAGCACACTTCTGCTTTACTAAGTCCTTGATAGTGCTGTAATCATTTCCCTTATCCTTTCCACCAATAATCAAGATAGTTGGTGTACGCATACTTTCAAGTGCATACCAGCAAGCGTCAACATTGGTAGCTTTTGAGTCGTTGATGTATTGTACACCAGCAACCTTGCATACCTTTCCAATCTATGCTCAACACCAGGGAAGTCGCTGAGGCTCTTGCGGATGTTTTCTTTCTTAATACCGCTGATGTCAGAAGCAATACCTGCTGCTAAAGAGTTGTAAATGTTGTGACGTCCAGTAAGCGAAAGGTCTTCCTGCTCCATGTTGAATGGCTCAGGCTGTTCAATCGTATATTGTCCTTCTTCAATGTAACCAATACTGCCATTCTCCTTTAATTCAGAGAAAGGATAGCATACAGCGTGTACATCAAACTTCTCAAGCTCTTTCTTGATGACAGGGTCATCGTTCCAGTAGATGAAACTATCCTCCTTTGTTTGGTTCTGAATGATACGCATCTTTGAGTCTGCGTAGTTCTCAAACTTGAAGTCATAGCGATCTAAGTGGTCTGGAGTGATGTTGAGAAGGATGGCAATATTGGCACGGAAGTCATACATATTGTCCAACTGGAAGCTGCTCAACTCAATGATATAATACTCATGTGGGTCTTCTGCAACTTGTAGGGCAAGGCTGTTGCCAATGTTACCTGCTAAACCTGCATCGTAACCAGCATTCTTGAAAATGTGATAGATGAGGCTTGTAGTGGTAGTCTTTCCATTACTACCAGTGATACAAATCATCTTGGATTTAGTATATCGACCAGCAAACTCAATTTCGCTGATGATATGTGTTCCTTGTGCAATAAGTTTCTGAACCATTGGTGCTTCGTTAGGAATACCAGGGCTCTTGATGATTTCATCAGCATTGAGAATCTTCTCCTCTGTATGCTTACCCTCTTCCCATTCGATACCACGTTCATCGAGCATCTTCTTATACTTGTCCTTAATGGCAGACATGTCAGAAACAAAGACATCGAAGCCTTCTTTCTTTGCCAGTACTGCTGCACCGGCACCACTCTCACCGGCACCAAGTATTACAATTCTTTTCATATATCTTTCCTTTCCTTACTCTTGCTTATGTAATGTTTTTGTTTGCTGGCTGCTTACCTCTCTTCGAGTAAACGATTACTCGCCTCTTGGGTAGTGGTCAGCTGTGTGGTGTTTCGTATGAACACCAATTGTGCGAACGCCCCGCACATATCGTGCTAACGCCTCGCACGCCTCGTGCTTATCTTATCTTCAGTGTGATGATAGTCATTGCAGCGAGGATGATAGTCACGATGATGAAGCGTAGTGTAATCTTACTCTCATGCACTGCACTATGTGGTTTTTTCAAGAGATACTTACACTCTGGATCGAGTTGGCTATCTTGTGTACGGAAGTTGTCATGTATTGGTGTGCGCTTAAAGATACGCTGTTTAACACCTTTACGCTTTCCTAACTTGTAGTACCATACTTGTACGATAACACTTAAGCTCTCAACAAAGAATACGCCACAGAGAATAGGGAGCATCAATTCCTTGTGAATGATTATTGCACCTACTGCTATGATTCCTCCGATGGTAAGACTTCCCGTGTCACCCATGAACACCTGTGCAGGATAAGCGTTGTACCAAAGGAAGCCTATCAGTGCTCCAATGAATGCCATGAAGAAAACAACTAACTCTTCCGAGCCCGGTATGTACATAATGTTCAGGTAGGCTGCATATTGTATATGGCTACTCACGTATGCTAATATACCTAAGACGACACCTATGACGGCGGAGTTTCCGGCACACATTCCGTCCATTCCGTCATTTAGGTTTGCACCATTAGAGACGGCTGTCACAACGAAGATGGTCATAAGGACAAATAGAATCCAGCCACCTGCATTCTTGTATTCGCCTAAAAAGCCCACAATCTCAGAATAATCCAGATTATGCAGTTTGACAAATGGGATGGTTGTTTTCAATGTCTTTTCGGCTTGTGCCTCATGTTTTATAACAATTTCTTTACCATTCTGGTTTGCTACCTCAAGGTTCATATTGGCTTTAACGTCAGGCGAAGCCCAAAGTACCAAACCAACAATAAGTCCGATGGTTACCTGTCCGATAATCTTATATTTACCCTTCAGTCCTTCCTTGTCATGTTTGAATATCTTAATGAAATCATCCATTCCACCGAGGAAGCCCAACCAAATAGTTGTGACAATCATCAGCAGAAGATAAATGTTACGCAATCTACCTAACAAGACAACTGGAATCAAGAGGGCAACAATAATGATGATACCACCCATTGATGGTACACCAATCTTGTTGACACCAAATGGGTCAATCTCTGCATCACGCTGAACCTCTGTAATCTGTTTTTTTTTTGAGATACTTAATGAATCGTTCTCCGAACCATGCAGAGATAATCAATGCTAATATCATTGCCAAGATCGAACGGAAACTGATGTAGCCCCAGAGGTGGGAACCACTGATACCGAACTGGTCAAGCCAACGGAAGATATAGTATAACATGATATTTCGTTTTTATTATGTTTTTATTATGGAGCGATAGAACTTCTATGTATATAGAATTACTTGATACCAAAGATCTCACGAATAACCTCATGGTCATCGAAATGATGCTTCACACCATTTATCTCTTGGTAGTTCTCATGTCCCTTACCAGCCACAAGAATTACGTCACCCTTCTGTGCCATCATGGCTGCGGTGCGAATTGCTTCCTTACGATCAGTAATCGTGAGTACCTTCTTGCGCTGTGTTGTGTCGAGTCCAGCAAGCATATCGTCGATAATAGCTTGTGGTTCTTCGTCACGTGGGTTGTCACTTGTAAGGATAACAGTGTCGCTTTGTTTAACAGCTTCTTGTGCCATTAAAGGTCGCTTACCCTTGTCACGATGTCCACCAGCTCCGCAAACAGTTATTACACGACCACCCTTGTTGTCAAGTACGTCGTGAATAGCACAGAGAACATTCTCTAAGGCGTCTGGTGTATGTGCGTAGTCAACAACGGCTGTGAATCCATCTGGTGACTGGATAGGCTCCAATCGTCCGTTCACACTCTTCAACGTGCTTAATGCAATCAGAATTTCTTCAGGCTTCTTGCCTAACATAATTGCCGTGCCATAGACAGCAAGTAGGTTGCTAACATTAAACTTACCGATGAATTGTACGCCAACTTCTTTGCCGTCAATCTCAAGATACATACCCTCGAAGTGACACTCCAGAATCTTTGCACGGAAGTCTGCCATTCGCTTGATAGAGTAGGTCTTGACAGTCGCTTTGGTGTTCTGAACCATTACCATACCATTCTTATCATCGGCATTGGTAATAGCAAAGGCATTCTTTGGCAGTCCGTCAAAGAACATCTTCTTTGCATTGCGATAGTTCTCGAAGGTCTTATGGTAATCAAGGTGATCACGGGTAAGATTGGTAAAGATACCACCAACAAACTCTAAACCACCGATACGATGCTGCTGGATTGCATGGCTTGAACATTCCATGAAGGCATATTCGCAACCTGCTTCTACCATCTTAGCAAGAAGACAGTTCAGTTCTATTGGGTCGGGAGTGGTATGACTTGCAGGAACTTCCTCATCATTAATATAGTTACATACGGTAGAAAGTAAGCCTACCTTATGTCCGAACTCACGGAACATTCTATATAATAAGGTGGCGATAGTTGTCTTACCGTTAGTTCCAGTTGCACCAACCAATTTAGTTTGCGTGATGGTTCTCCATAGAACATAGTGGCAACCTTGCCAGCCTCTTCCTCTGTTGAAGCTACCTGAACGTATGTTACCTTTTCATCCAGTACCTCAGGCATATCTTCAAGTAAGATAGCAACGGCTCCTAATTCAATAGCTTTACTAATGAATTTATGACCGTCTACCTGTGTTCCTTTCATTGCGATGAATAGATGGCCGTTCTCTATCTTACGACTATCGATGTTTACATCTTTAATCTCAATGTCTATATTACCTTGGTTGGCAATAATCTTGACATTTTTGAGTAATTCGCTTAACTTCATATCTTTGTTCTATTCTTGTTCTTTATTATTGAAATAGGATAGGGGTTGTGCTTGTAAGATGACTGCTTATCCCATTTTGAGTTCGCATTTCATTCCCCTCTTGATCTTTTCTCCTGGTGCAACACTTTGTTGAATAACGCGACCTCTACCCGTGATAACTGCTTTTATACCGTGTTTCTCCATGAGATAGACGGCATCACGCGCGCCCATTCCATGAACGTTAGGAACGATGTCGGCTTTAGGTGCTTCTGCCTTTTGGAAGGTTAACGCCTTTCCACTTGTTGTTGTGGTTCCCCAAACAGGACTACCGAATGGGTAGGCACCATTCCAACCGTTAGTAATATTGAACCCGAGGGCATTTAATACATAGTCTGTTGCAAGCAAGTTACCTGTCTTTGCGGTAGGAATTGCAAGGGATGAAGAATCACGTGCATCCGTTACGCTTAGCTTCAGACTCTGTGCCATAATGCCTTCTGCAATGTGATGGAACACAACTCCACTCATTCCTCCTCCCGATGCAGGGAGACCTGTCTTCTGAATGCAGACAATACAGCTATAACGAGGCTTGTCGGCAGGGAAGAAGCCTGCAAAACTGAGGAGATAATTGATACCTCCACTCTTATAACCCAAGGCTCCTTTTGACATTTGGGCAGTACCCGTCTTACCCGCAACAAGGAATTTGTCAGAGCCAGCCTTTTTACCCAAACCTTCTGAAACAACCTCTGTAAGAATACGTGTGATATCCTTTATGGTGCTTTCCTTTGCGATACGCTCTTTTAAAACCTTTGGTGGGTTGTCATAGATGACCTCACCGTTCTTTACAATCTGTTTTACAAAGCGTGGCTGCATTAACTTACCACCATTGGCAATCGCATTATAGAAGGCAAGTGTTGATATTGGTGGAATCTGTGTTTCGTATCCAATACTCATCCATGGAAGAGCTGTTGCACTCCCAATTATCATACTGTCCACGGCTGTTCTTGTGTGGCATACGGATTCTTGCAGGTGAATATCCAACGATTGGGATGTGGAAATCGGTTGCAAGTCCTAAGTCGTAAATACCTTGAACGAACTTCTCTGGATTCTTATGATAGTGTATGTCAATGATACGACTGATACCAATATTTGAACTGTACTTCAATGTCCAAGGCAGTGTCAGCGTACCATATCCACCGCGTGTCCAGTTATGATCTTTCATGTCTCGGCCATACATATTCCATACACCACCTCCAGTCTGAACAGTGTACATGGTGTCAACGAGTCCATCATCAAGGATAGTCATGAGCGAAGCAGTCTTAAACACGGAACCAGGTTCCAATAAGTCGCTTACTGCATGATTCTTAACCTCTCTATATTGACCATCAGTACATTTGTCTAAGTTGACAATAGCCTTCACATCGCCAGTAGCAACCTCCATCACAACAGCAACACCTACGTTACCATTGATTTCTTTCAACTCATCAATCAAGGCACGTTCAGCTAAGTCTTGCATACTGACGTCAATGGTTGTTATGATATCTGCACCATCAATTGGTGGTGTGTCTGTGATGTCAAGGAACTTGTTTCGAACCTTACGGCGGTGAATAATACCGTTTGTACCACGAAGGATAGAGTCGTATGAAAGCTCTAAGCCGCAGCGGGCAGTATCTTTTGCACCGAACATATCACCAATCGTGCGCTGAGCAAGTGAGCCAAACGGACGACGACGTGCATTGAATTCATCCCAGTGGAAACCACTCTTATATTTAGAAAGGTGGAAAATAGGGAGCGACTGTATTTCTTTGAATGTGTTATAGTCAATACGTTCGTTCCATATAGCCCAGTGCTTACTTTCCTTATGGTATCCTTCCATGAGGTGCTGCTTGAAGTAGGCAGCAGATTTCTCAGGGAAGATGTTATTCAATCCTTTGCTTATATAGTTGATGCTATCAATGAAAGCTGTGTCATTTCCTGCTGCTTTGAGAGCGTTAAAGTCCATATATACCTTAAACTCAGGTAAAGAACTTGCCATGAGTTGACCATTGCTGCTGAGGATGTTACCTCTGGTAGGCTTAACAGTAACGCTGTCTTTCTTCTGTGATGCAGCGACCTCCATCCAGTAAGCTTTTCCTGCAGTCATGGTGTAGATTGTTTTTCCAATGACAGCAACAGCGGCAAGCGACATGATTATCGCTATAACGCTGTAACGAGGCATTATTTTGCTATTGTCAAACTTACTCATATTCTATTTCTCGGGTATGTCTATAATATAAGGTGGACGGTCAGACATCTTCAGTACACTGTCTTTTCTTGTTTTCAGTATTTCAAGTATATGACTTTCACGTGTCTTCTCGGTGAGTTGACTACTACTTGACAGTGCACGATATTTAGCGTCTTCCAATTCGTTTTGTAGTTTATCAACCTCGATAAGGTACTTCTGCACACTGTATCGATTTGATATGTAGATGATGGTGAAGATTACGATTGTAATAATCAACCAGATATTATTGCGAAAGAATCTTGCCGAGAGAATATCACCACCTAAAATCTTTCTTAGGGTGAAGTTTGATGATTGTGGTTGCTCGTCTTCGCGTGCTTGTTCCTCAATGGCAGCTTTGATTTCTTACTTCTGCCTCTTCTTCTTGTTTTCTCTTTTCTTCTTCTTCCGTCAGTGGCGTTGCATCTTCATTGTCGACAGGTGCTTGTGGTATCTCTTCTACAGCCTCTGCCTTCATGAGTGGTTCTGTGACGTTTGTGCTTTCTTCTTTGAAAGCAGTCTGATCTTCTGTAAGAGGATGCTCCGTCAACAGTGGATTCTTCTTGTCGTTCTCGTCATTCATTTGCTTTCTTTTCTGCTATTCTAAGTTTTGCACTTCGGCTTCGTGGGTTGCGTTCTTGTTCGTCGTTACTTGCTGTGATAACTTTATTGTTGACTAATCGGAACGGTGTTTCTATTCTTCCAAAGAAGTCTTGTTTCACTTTTCCCTCTATATTCCCTGACTTCATAATGTTTTTTTCACCATTCTGTCTTCTAAGGAGTGATAGGTGATAACGGATAATCTTCCGCCAGGGACGAAGTAGTTCGGTTGCTGCCATGAGCATTTCCTTTAAGGCATCCATCTCGTGGTTTACTTCGATGCGAAGTGCTTGAAACATTTTTGCCATGTCTTTCTTTTCGCGTGCTCGCTGAAAGAAAGGCTCAATGGTTGTCAGTAAGTCGTTTGTCGTTTTGTATGTCTTCTGTCCTCTTGCCTTAACAATAGCTGAGGCGATGCGGCGCGACTGCTTCAGTTCTCCGTAGAGGTAGAGTATGTCTGCCAATCGTTCTTCATCGTAGTCGTTAAGAATGTCAGCAGCAGTCAAGCCTGCTCGCTTGTTCATTCTCATGTCGAGTGGAGCTTCGAAGCGGAAAGAGAAACCACGTGTTTCGTCATCAAAGTGATGGCTGCTAACGCCAAGGTCGGCAAGTAGTCCGTCTAAATGCTCTATGCCGTAATACTGCATCCAGTTCTTCAAATATCTGAAGTTGGAGCGAACGAAGGTGAAACGATCCAACTGTTCTTCGCTTAAGCCCATGTTGTCAATGTTCTGCTCAGCATCGGCATCTTGGTCGAAGCTGTAGAGGTGACTATTAGTTTCTAAGCGAGAAAGAATCTCTCGGCTATGACCTCCACCTCCGAAAGTTACATCCACGTAGACTCCGTTAGCATGTAGGTTCAAACCTTCAATGCTTTCGTTGAGGAGTACTGGGATATGATAACATTCTGCGGTCTTAATCATTGCTGTTGATTCTTTTGTGGTTGATTATTCGTTGTTCTGTGATGGGTTGTCGAGCGAGAAGAGTTCTTCCGTTCCCATGGTTTCTTCCATGGCTTTGCTGAATTCTTCAGCCGACATGAATGGCTCGTTGTTCTCACTGTTTGCCCATATCTCAATGCAGTCGTCCATTCCTGTAAATCTTATCTGCTGGTCAATATTCGCCATTTTTAGATATCGCTTTGGAATGAGAAAGCGACCATTACCGTCCAGTGTAATCATCTCAACATCGGTGACATACTGGCGATAAATCATCTGGTCGCGACGACTCCAGCGGCTCAGACGTTTGCGAAGTGCATCCATTCGTTCGTTCCATACCGATTCAGGGTAGAGAACCAGACATGGCTCGAAGATGTCTTTACGCAATACCAACGATTCTTCGCCCGATGCGTTGAGCACCTTGCGGAAGACTGCTGGTAGGAAAGCTCTTCCTTTTGCGTCTGTTTTTGCTTCGATGTTTCCTAAGAATCTCATGCCTATTTTTTATAAAGCTGTATTTGGCTTCAAAGTTACACATTTTTCCCCACATATCCCCACTATGCTCCACTATATTTTGTTAACGACTTCTATTTTTAGAATATTAACACTTCAGGAGGCGTTTCTACCCTTATGTCAACTGTTCAAGGCAGCACACTTGCTTATTGATGTCTGTTGAGAGGATTAGATGGGTTGTTAGTATGTTTGAAATATCTTTACAGTTATATGGGGTTAAAGTGCATATTTTGGTCTTATAAAGTACTATTTTGAATGCTATTCTAAGTATCAGGGAATCAGGTAGTTGAAGATGCGCTTTTCAAAAGGTGCTTAGTTGGACTTCAAAAGGGCGTTAATAAGACTTCAAAAGGGCATCTTTTACAAGCCGAAAGAGCCTTAATTGAACCGCAATTAAGCCTCTTTTGATTTTGGGTTTATGAAATATTATTACAAAAGTAAGTTCTTTGTGTAATCTTAATAGGCATATTCTGTTTTCTATTTTCTTCTCTTTTTCGTTGTTTTTTTGGAGCCTTATCTCTGTTTTAAGGCTTGTTTTTTGGCGTGTTTATGTAGAGTGGAGGATGTAAAAAGAGTGGGGCGTAATGGGGGAGTTGTATTTTAATATGAGCAGCCAACCATGTTGTTGGGTCGTTTTTTTTGTGTTTAGACATATATTTTTCGCAAAAAACGTGAGCTATTCCAATTGGTTTCGTTACTTTTGCATTTTGTTAGGAGAGAATTTGAGTACATGAGTATAGAAATAGAGAAAACGATAGATATTGACAAGATACTTGAAGATAAGATGGGGTCGAAGGCTAAATTCGTTCCTTCTTTTGCCATCAATTGGCTGAAACGTATTCTTCATGAAGACGAGGTTAACAAGTTTCTTTGGGATAGTCGCGGTTTAACAGGAACTGAGTGGCTTACAGAATGTGTCCGCTATCTTGACATGACGCTGCAAATCGAAGGTTTGGAGAATCTCCCTGACAAGAACGATGGTAAGCTCTATACGTTTGTTTCTAATCATCCTCTTGGTGGACAAGATGGTGTGGCATTGGGATCTATTATCGGTAAGCACTATGATGGTAGGTTTCGTTATTTGGTTAATGACCTATTACTCAATCTTCCAGGCTTAAAGCCAGTAAGTATTGGTATCAATAAAACTGGAAAACAGAGTCGTGATTTCCCTCGAATGGTTGAGGCTGGATTCAAAAGTGATAACCATATCTTGATGTTCCCTGCTGGACTGAACAGTCGTAAAATTGATGGAAAGATTCATGATTTAGAGTGGAAGAAAACGTTTATCGTTAAGAGTGTGGAGTATCAGCGTGATGTAGTTCCAATCTTCTTTGGTGGACGCAACTCTGATCGATTCTATCGTATTGCACATTTCAGTGATAAATACGTCAAGAAGGTGAACATAGCAATGTTATTTCTTGTTGACGAGATGTACAAAAATGTGGGTAAAACGTTCCGTGTTGCGATAGGAAAGCCAATCCCTTGGCAGACATTTGATAAGAGCCGAACATCGATGGAATGGGCAAAATATGTTGAAGATATGGTTTATGAGCTGTAATATCTCAGCCTCATTAAATGATAGAACAAAGGGACAAACCAAGCGATTAGATTTAGAGAAAGAAAAAGATTGATAGAATATATGGAAGAAGAAATCATCCAACCCATAAGCAAGGAACTGCTCAAGAGCGAGTTGACTCCTGAACGGATGCTTCGTATGACTAACAAGAGTCACAATGAAATTTATGTTGTGACTGCTAAGACTGCTCCTAATGTTATGAAGGAGATTGGTCGTCTACGTGAGATAGCTTTCCGTTCGGCAGGGGGTGGTACGGGCAAAGCGATGGATGTCGATGAGTTCGATACGATGGAGAATTGTTGCAGACAGCTGATTGTTTGGAACCCTGAAGCAGAGGAGATTATCGGTGGTTATCGTTATATCTTCGGTAGCGAGTGGGAGATAAGCAAAAACGGACAACCAAAAGTTGCTACAAGCCACATGTTCCACTTCTCTGAAAAGTTCATGAAGGAGTATGCTCCTTATACTGTTGAGCTGGGACGCTCGTTTGTATCATTGGATTATCAGAATGTTCGTAAGAATTCTAAGAGCATCTTTGCGCTGGACAATCTTTGGGATGGACTTGGAGCATTGACGGTGTTGTATCCTGAATGTAAGTATTTCTTCGGTAAGATGACAATGTATCCTTCTTATATCCGTCGTGGTAGGGATATGATTCTTTACTTTTTGGAGAAGTATTTTGATGATAAGGAAGACCTTATTATACCGATTAAACCGTTGAAAATTGATACTCCAACGACAGAGTTGGATGCACTTTTCCAAGGTAATGGCTTCAAAGAAGACTATCGAATCTTAAATCGTGAGATACGTGAGTTGGGTTATAACATTCCTCCTTTGGTGAATGCTTATATGAATCTTTCTCCAACGATGAAACTCTTTGGTACAGCTATCAACTATGGCTTTGGCGATGTTGAGGAAACTGGAATCCTCATTGCAGTTGATGAGATTTTCGAAGAGAAGCGTATTCGTCATATTGAGAGCTTTGTAGATGAGCATCCAGAGGCACTGAAGATTACAAGTGGTGCTAATAATGTTATCTATAAAGAGAAAGAAGAACAGTAAGTTTTTATACAAAGAGATAAAAGAAAAGGCAGGTAATCCGTTGATGTTTGGATTACCTGCCTTTTTATATGGCTTTCTTCCCTCTTTGTTCTGTCTAATATAGATGCGAAGAAAGTCTTTATTGTCGATGAAATCGCAATCTTTTATCTAATAAAGAGTAGTTCTCGATACTTAGGAAGTGTCCAAAGTTCGTCGCTGACAACTAACTCTAATTTATCAATCTGATAACGAATTTCTTCCATCTTAGGTGCTATCGTGTCATGATATGCGATTGCTTTTTCACGTTGACTTTCTATCTTGTTAGCTTGCTTACGTGCATTGACAAGTTCTTCAACGCCAGTCTCGATGATGTTTGTGCGTTCAGCAATCTCACGTATAATCTTAATGTTACGCTCGCTGAGCTGTTTTCCTTCTACATCTCCGAAGATATTGACCATATTCTGCACATTCTTTGCTAACTGACTCTGATAGTGTGTTGCCACAGGGATAATATGATTCATTGCTAAATCGCCCATTACACGTGCTTCTATTTGTATCTTCTTGGTGTAAGTCTCCCATTTTACTTCGTTACGTGCTTCCAACTCGTTACGTTTCATCACGTTCATCGACTCAAACATCTTGATAGCGTCCTCGTCAAGGTAGCGGTCAAGCACTTAGGACAGTTCGATTCACAATCGAGTCCACGCTTCATAGCTTCTTCCTTCCAGCTATCAGAATATCCGTTTCCATCGAAATGGATAGGCTTACAAGTCTTAATATCTTCACGTATGATATCAATGATTGCTGATGTCAGGTCTTCTCCTTTCGCAACCAGAGCATCAACGCGCTCGCTGAAGTTCTGTAAAGCTTCTGCAACAGCGGTGTTGAGTACAATCATTGCTGATGCACAGTTGGCTTCAGAACCTACTGCACGGAACTCAAAGCGGTTACCTGTAAAGGCAAATGGAGATGTACGGTTACGGTCGGTATTATCGATTAGTAGCTCTGGAATCTCTGGGATATCCATCTGCATACCTGTCTTTCCACTGAGGCTGAATATGTTTCCTTATCAGCCTTCTCTATATGTTCAAGCAGGTCACTAATCTGTCTTCCAAGGAAAGATGAAATGATGGCAGGTGGTGCCTCGTTAGCCCCAAGGCGATGGTCATTGGTTGCACTCATTACCGATGCTTTCAGAAGTCCGTTGTGCTTGTAGACAGCCATCAAGGTTTCCACGATAAAGACAACGAAACGGAGGTTATCGTTGAGTGTTTTACCTGCTGCATGGAGGAGGATACCATTGTCTGTGCTTAGGCTCCAGTTGTTATGTTTACCAGAACCGTTGACTCCATCGAAAGGTTTCTCGTGTAGAAGTACGCGGAAGCTATGCTTGTGTGCAACCTTCTTCATGAGTGACATCAGTAGCATATTATGGTCTACCGCAAGGTTACATTCCTCAAAGATAGGAGCCAACTCAAACTGACCTGGCGCAACCTCATTGTGACGTGTCTTGCAAGGAATACCCAATTCGAGTGCTTGTATCTCAAGATCCTTCATGAAAGCTTGTACACGCTCGGGGATGGTACCGAAGTAATGGTCGTCCATCTGCTGGTTCTTTGCAGAGTCATGTCCCATCAGTGTGCGGCCCGTAAGCATAAGATCAGGACGTGCAAAGTATAAGTCTTCATCTACAAGGAAGTATTCTTGTTCCCAACCAAGATTGGTATGAACTTGCTTTACATCTTGATAAAAGTATTGGCAAACTTTAGTTGCTGTGACGTTCACAGCATGAAGTGATTTTAATAATGGTGCTTTGTAGTCAAGTGATTCTCCTGTATAAGATATAAATATTGTAGGAATACAAAGTGTGTCTTCGATGATGAATACAGGACTTGTTGGGTCCCAGGCTGAATAGCCTCGTGCTTCAAAGGTATTGCGGATTCCTCCATTAGGGAAGAACTGGCGTCAGGTTCCTGCTGAACAAGTAGTTTACCAGAGAACTCTTCAATCATTCCTCCTTTGCCATCATGCTCGACGAAGGCGTCATGTTTCTCTGCTGTACCTTCCGTTAGTGGTTGGAACCAGTGAGTGTAGTGAGTTGCTCCATGCTCCTCTGCCCATTTCTTCATGCCTTGTGCTACTGCATCAGCGATAGAACGGTCTAATCGTGTGCCGTTATCAATCACGTCTATCAGTTTCTGGTACACATCTACAGGGAGATACTTGTACATTCTTGCACGGTTGAAGACGTACTTGCCATAGAAATGTTCTGGACGTTCTTTTGGTGTTTTGACTTCTAAGGGGCGCTTCTTAAATGCTTCCTCGATAGCTCCAAATCTTAAATTTGCCATGTCTTTTATCTTATAATGAAAGTTCCGAGTGCAAAATTAAGTATTTCGGATTATTTGGCAAAGTATTTAATGATATTATTCTCTATTATTACTGCCTATTAATTTTTACTCCAAATCGGACATTAGAGTTTGATAGTTATGCTCTTATCAATCCTTTTGTTTATGAGAGTGGAAGTCTCTTAAACAAATAAAGTTATTTTGTTTTGGGCTGTACAACTCTTAGCTAACACTAAAATGTTCCCATCTTAGTTGTATATTATAAGGTGTTTAACGCTTCGCACGCATGGTGTTAGTACTCCGCACGGTTGGTGTTCATGCTTCGCACGTATGGTGTTTACTAAGAACACGACATCGGATAGGCTACAATGCAGCGAATAAAGATGGTGGGGAAGAGGTGTTTCGTTCGTATTGTAGGTTACAAGGTAGGGTGATAAAGAATTATTTATGTGTGAAGTTTTAATGAAACCAGGCGAATCGGCGGTACAAGCTATATGAAAAGAAAAAGTGTACATCTGCTCACGCAGACATACACTCAGCCACTTAACTAAATAACTCAAAAAATTATTTGACTCAAAAAAATCATTAGGCTATCTTCTCACGAGGACCATCCTAATTAGTTTAATTTGACTATTAACTTACTAATAACTATTTAAACGTAATTTGATTGCTACTCAAGAAATATCTTTATTTGACTTTACAAAGATAGTTATTTTCTATAAAAAAATATGCTTGTGCAAATAATTTATATTTGTTATAAGCCTTTTTATTATAACTATACTTTGTAATGGTTTTAAATGCTAATTTTTGCCCATTTCATCGATTATTCTTCTTCCTTAGAAAAATCCTCCTCTTGAGGGTCTTTGTCATTGCCAAGGGTCTTTCTGTAAACGGTTGGAGCCACTCCAAACCGCTTTTTGAAGGCTTTACTCATAGCTGCAAGGTCGCTATAACCGCACTCGTATGCTATCTCCGAGATATTTTTGTTATCGTCTTTAAGTAACTCTCGGCAACGAATCATACGACACTCGCTTTGCCAAGATAGGAATGTTTTGCCCGCAAACTCATAGATGTAATAAGAAAGGGCTACCGTTTGTATACCTATAGACGCTGCGGTCTTTTCCATTGTAAGCTCTGTGTCTGCCAATGGGAATGGGTCTTGATGAAGCCACTTGTCTATCTTTTCTTTAATAGAGTTACCTTTGTTGTAGTTGTTTGACTCTAAAATCATAATGTGTTTGTGTAGATTTACGTAGTAACGTGTGATTGTAATAACAGTAATAATAATACCTATCTTTAATAGAGCATGGTAGGTTACAGATGGAACGAGCTGTCCAATGGTTATCATTGTCAGGAGTAATCCCACGCTTAAATACATTGTATTTCGTCGTTCTACACCTCTAATATCACCCTTTTCTTCGATAATTTGCTGCTTATATTTACGCTGTTGCTTTGCGATTTCTATAATCATCAAGGCCTTACAGAACAGAATTCCTGAAGAAAAAGCAATACGCATCAATGCTTGTATTGGCATTGTTTGCTGGAGTTCAGCTGCTAACTGATCATAATTTTGGAAATGATGAATCTCTCCGTATAGTGCAAATATTATCTGCGGGATAAGTAATGATATGGGAACAAGGTTATAGAACAATAGCGCATACCTGTTTTGGTAAAGCTTTCCATTACTGAACGTAGTGCAAGTAATGAGGAAAGACTCCCAAAGAAGGTACAAAGCCATTATCGATGGAACACATAATATTTCGGTTTCATCGTTCTCACTCCGTATAAAATGACAGCAAAGATATAAAAGTAGTAAACTGTAGTCCAGTATAATTATTCTACGCTTAAATGTAAGCGGACCACTTGGTGACTTCCAATACATCGATGCAATGATGGCAAAGCATATAGCCGTAGCAATTATAGCCGCCAATGAGGTTGCATAACTTAGTATCATGATATATTTGTGTTGTTGTCTAATACAAAGATAATAAAATAATCTCAGAAAACCTTGTTCTTTTCTAATTAGTAAGGTTTATGCTGTGATTTTTATGTTGTATGACAACGTAGTAAAGATTGTTTTTATTTTATGATGCCTTCTTTTTTGAGGTTTTTTGATAGTTTAATTATCTTAAAACGCATCATAATACCTCTTTTATTAGATTGTGTAAGGTTATGTCTTGCTTTTAAGTAACTATTGTTTTCATAATCAATCGTATGTCATTATAGGTTATATCAGAAGGGCACTGTTCTTTAATAGGATTCATTCCACTATCCATTCCGACTGCTTTGATTATTCGTTTGATGATGTTAATTTTCTTTTCTTCAATCACATCCTCTATCTTTATCTCTCCATTTAGGATGTAAGGAACGAGATGACCTTGTATTGTTCCTTGTGTCAATCCTCGCTCTTTGGCAATTTCTTCAATGTTTTTTCCTGTTTTGAAGAGGTTATAAGTCTGTTCAGAAGTACTTATCTTCTTCTCTTTTGGCTTGTCTTTATCATCCTTCCTTTTTCTTCTTTTTCTCTCGGTTCCATCGGAGATACTGTTGAGAATAGCCTCTTGCTTTGCTGTGAGGTAGGTAGTAATAGAGAAACCATCTTCCATTATGCTCTCTAACAGGTCATGTTTTGCATGATATGTCTGTTTAAGTTCAGTGTAAGCGTTGTCAAAACGTTTAGCACCAATTTTATTGTTCGTCTGTACTTCCTTGGTCAACTCTATCATTCTACTGAAGATTTCGGTCAACTCACTATGGAAGTAAAGTGCTCCTTTCTTTATTCTCTCTTTGAAGTCCTCTTCATGAAGCTGCTCCGTTGTCATCTTTCTGATAAGATTCTCCCATTTCATCGATACTTGGATGATACGTGACTCTAAGTCAGTAAGAGCCATCTTATGCAGTGCATTTATCTTTGTAAACTTGAAGAAGAATTCTGAAAGAACTCTAAATAGTGCCGTTTCATAGGCTTTAATCTCGTTGAAATTGAATAATTCAATGAGAAGTTGGCGATGGTATTCTTCTTTTAAGGCTGGTAAGGCGGAGATACTCTTTTCTGCTTCTTCTGTTTGATGAGAGATATATTCACTTACACGATTATCATTTATAATCGCAGTATTACCAATAGGTGATGCCAATACCAATCCTTCTAAGGTCTTACAACGGCTTAACGCTACATATACCTGTCCCGATGCAAAGGATGCTTGGGCGTCTATGATTGCATGTTCAAAGGTAAGTCCTTGGCTTTATGTATGGTAATAGCCCATGCCAGACGCAGTGGATACTGTTTGAAAGTACCCTGTACCTCTGCTTCAATTTGTTTTGTCTTCTCGTTTAGGGTGTATTTAGTGTTCTCCCATGTTTCAAGTTCAACCTCAAATTCTTCATTTTCTCCAGGGCAAAGAACGTATATCTTCTCGTTATCAACATGAGTAATGTGTCCGATACGTCCATTATAGTATCGTCCATTGTTATCATTACGAATGAACATTACCTGTGCACCCGTCTTTAGAGTAAGATTAAAGTCTGTCGGATAGTTGTATTCAGGGAAGTTACCATCCGTTTCTGCGCTAAAAGTATAGGCTTTTGTGGGAAGTCTACGAAGTTGGTCTTCGTTATAACTTTCCGCCATCCTATTGTGTGTAGTTAATCGGATATAATCGCTTCCCTCCTTTGGCTGGAAGGTTGGGTCATATCGTTCATTGAGTCGTTGTAGGTCATCAGCAGACACTTTCCCCTCTCTTATATTATTAAGTAAGGTGATAAAGGTTTCGTCTTGCTGTCGATAGACGTGCGTTAGCTCAATAGTTACGTAGCTAATGCTGCGTAAAGCTTTTGAGCCAAAGAAGTATGGAGTGTCATAATGCTGTCTCAAAAGTTCCTCTTCTTCGGGAGTTACAACGGGAGTCAGTTGTTGCAAGTCGCCAATCATCAGCAGTTGTACACCTCCAAAGGGTTTGTCTGGCTCACGAAAACGACGGAGAACGGAGTCGATTGCATCGAGAACGTCAGCTCGTACCATACTAATTTCGTCAATGATGAGCAAGTCGAGTGTCCGCATAATCTTGCGTTTCTCTTTGCTGTAATCAAATCGATTCTTGATATTAGTGTTTGGTACGAAAGGCGAGAGGGGCAACTGGAAGAAAGAATGGATTGTCATACCGCCAGCATTAATAGCAGCCACGCCAGTAGGAGCAACAATAATGTTTCTTTTATTGCTGCGCTCCTTAAGTGTGCGAAGGAAGGTGGTTTTACCTGTTCCAGCCTTTCCTGTGAGAAAAATACTTATTCCTGTGTGTTCAACAAAGTCCCACGCATTGCGTAATTCTTGGTTTTTCTCCATTCTTTTGTGCATTTTTGCTTGCGGCTGGCAAAGTTAGTTTAAATATTTGAGAAAAGCAAGTGAAGTTTCGTTGATTTATATCAATCGACTTGATACAGAGTAATAAAAAGATGTATTACTAACATTATCGGTGATATATTTTGTTCGATGTTTTATTTATGGCTAACTTTGCACTCGTATTTAAAGGATAACATATTTATAAACAAGGGACAGTGGTTCCCCATTTAATTTAAAACGATTATGATTTCAGTAGTATTATCAGCTGTTGTAGTAGCAGCATTAGTAGCAAAGGCAGTCAACTTAAATAAGCATATAGCTGCCTAATTTCAAAAGTAATTTAGAAATTTGAGAGTAGTAACAAGTTCCCGACTTCGTTTATAACGAGGTTGGGATTTTTGTTTGTACTGGTTTTTATTCTTCTGTTTTGTTCGTTCGTAGACTGTTTATGTTGTTTTTTTCATGTCCATTATTTGCGTTTGTTTGTGATGAAATAAATTTACAAAAAGAGTGTAGGGTATGTCTGTTTTTTTATTAAGAATAGCCTTCTTCGTTTAGCTTTGTAACTATCTTATAATCAGTTTGGTATAAAAGTGTCTTTTGAAAGGTGCTTAGTTGGACTTCAAAAGGGCGTTAGTTAGAGTCCAAAAGGGCATCTTTTGCAAGCCAATTAAGCCTTAGTTAGCGTCTAATTAAGCATCTTTAATTTTCGTGTCTTTGAATTTTTATTACAAAAAGGATGAAAGATATATGTTTTGGCTCTACCCTTTATGCCTGTTATTAAAGTGCAAAAAAATAATTTTATTTCTGATTTACTCCATACCCAAAGAGAGCAAAATCTGCTTTTAGAGGGTCATTAGGAAATATCTCTAAAAGTTTATCTGTAAGTTTTCGAGCAACTGACATAGAAGCAGTTTTGCTTGTAATAAGCCCTAATTGAAGGGATTGTTGTATGACGTGGGTATCAAGAGGGATGATGAGCGAACGTTGATCGATAAGGTCTGACCATATTCCAAGGTCTACAGGAGAGTCGGTTCGAACCATCCAGCGTAGGAACATACACACACGTTTACAGCTTGATTTTGTACTTTTAGGTACAATTCCGATTGCTTCATGCTTTAAGAAATAGTCGCAAATAGCTTCAATAGCGATAATTGCATCCGTCTGTGGCTTCTCTTTATTGAGCTTGGCATAGCAGCGAATGTAGTTTTCCATGTCTCCATACTCTTCATACATCGTTTGTAGTGCATGGAATAGGTCGTGCATCATAGTATTGGTATATAGGCGATAGAAGCATTGATCATCATTAGGAATATCCAATGTGTACCTTCCTGTTCTAATCCATTCGTAAGGTTCGCTACGTGAGCAGTCGAGCAGATATTGTATGCGTGGTAAGAAAACTTGTCGTGAACCATAACTCAGACAAGAAGCAATGAACGCAATGGTTTCTTGATTTCTTTTGCCAATTACTTGGTGCATAAACCACGATGGGTCGCCATTGAGAAAGGAAGGGGTCTCGTATTTGTTGGCAAGAGTTAGGAGTCTGTTCTGCAATGACTTTGCTGCTGTACTTTTTTACAGAAGACCTCACCATCCCTCCCTCTCCAAGTGAAGAGGGGAGTGATTGGTGAGGTTTCTTCGTTTTTCGTAGACTTTTGTTGTCTGTATTTTTAGTCTTTGTCTTCTTACTGCTTGCGTCTTGCGTCTTTGGCATAGCTATTTCGCCTTTCTTTTATCATAGCTCTTTCAGTAGAGAGCGTTTTTTATTCTTTAATTATTGTCGTTCTCTTATTATATGAGTGTGTTTTCGACTTTCTTTTACTATGCCTTTATGCAGCAAGACTTAATCTTCAGCGAGAATCTGAGCAGCGTGATCCTTTGTCTTAATCTGCTTTGGACCGAGGATGCGCTCAATAATACCATCTTCGTTGATGATGAAAGTAGTACGGAAAGTACCCATGTAGGTACGGCCATACATCTTTTTCTCACCATAAACACCGAATGTCTCAACGAGTTTTAAGTCGGTATCGGCAATGAGTGGGAAAGGAAGTTCGTTCTTTTCAATAAACTTCTTGTGTGACTTCTCGTCCTGAATGCTTGCTCCGATAATAACATAACCTTTATCTCTCAGCTCCTTGTAGTTATCACGGAGGTTACAAGCCTGCGCTGTGCAGCCTGAAGTTGAATCCTTTGGATAGAAGTAAAGAACAACCTTTTGTCCTTTATAATCGCTCAACTTAATTTCTTTTCCATCCTGATCTGTGCCCAGAATCTCTGGTGCTTTATCTCCTACGTTCATATTCTTTCTGTTTTTTTAATTGATGATTTATCTAAACGCAAAGATACAGAAAAAGAAATGAAAAAGATTACAGTTGTAGGTGATAAAGATTCTATAAAAATGGCTTTTCAATAGTTTATGGGGTGGGGAATAAGACGAAATTAACACAACGGAAGGAATGTCTTGTACTGCTATAAAGAGGTGTGGGATCTCATCTCACGATGAAATCCCACTGGTAACTAAAAAAATATCCCATTAAAAATAGGATTTTGGTAGTTATTTTTATTTATGCTAATCTGAAAAGATTTTATATGTATGTTCTGTTTTTATTACATTCAGTTAGTCGGGGCTTAGACAAGACTTACGATGATTTGCTTTAATTCTATTTGTTTCATTTGGAACTATGGCTTAATCTCATATTCCTTTTTAGAGTGATAGAATGTCGCTTTATAAACTTGCCTCTTGCTGTTTAATATCTTGAAGTTATATTCTTATTATGACGCTCCCGCGATACTGTTTGTACTGAGTAATGCATATATCTTGCGCTGTTATGCAAAAACTTTTTTTACTATTTTATCCATGATTAAAAATTATTGTTGGATGCAAATATACAATATTTTTATTGAATTAATAGATAAATAATACTATTTCTTATCAAGAATATGGAATTTAAGAAAAATTATTATGTTTTCTGCTATACTTGTTAATTTATTACAAAAATGCCTTGTTACTACACTTACAGATGATGCTAATGTGTCTGATTTTTAAGGTCTAAAGCTAATTTTCTTTGTTATGTATTTATGCTGATTTTATGCTAAAATCGCTGTTTCTTTGCTTGTTCAAATACAATAAAATAAGCGTTGTTGTGTTTCTATTTTTCTCTTCTTTTCCTTTATTCTACACTTTGTAAGGACGTTTTTTTGGCTATTTATTTAAACTGTATCAGCTGTTGTTTTTAAGCGAAAAAAGTCTTTGATTTTTTTGTTTAACAAAAAAATCTATTGCCTTCATAGAAGGTTTACCTTAAAAAATAATTACAGAGCAGAAGAAAAGGAGTGTATCCTTTTTTCTGGATACACTCCCTTTATGTTAAACCGTTAATCCCCGTTGACTATCATCAATGGTTTGTAACAATATGGAGTTAATAAGCCCTATCAAAAGATATGTGCATAATAAAAAGTTCTCTTACCAGATGTGTGCTCGGTTCTGCTGAGGAACAAAGAGTTTGTCACCTTCTTTGATATCGAATGCCTTATACCAGTTGTCAATCATAGGAAGGGCTGCATTCACACGGCTAATACTTGGTGAGTGAACGTCAGAGTTGACAATGTAAGCAACGAACTGAGGAGCTACATTGCTTGCCCATACACGTCCCCATGCGAGGAAGAAACGCTGAGCAGGTGTGAAACCATCCATATCGCCCAATGGCTTTGCCTTCATACTGTTTTCAAGTGCACGGAAGGCAATGTTCAAACCTCCGTTATCACCGATGTTCTCACCGAGTGTCTTTTCACCGTTAACATGCAAGCCAGGGATTACTTCCTGCTTATTGAACCAGTCTACAAGAACCTTTGTACGAGCGTCATAGTTCTTCTTATCCTCTTCTGTCCACCAATTCTTCATGTTACCATCTTTATCAAACTGGCAACCTTGATCGTCAAAGCCGTGGCTCATCTCATGACCAATAACAGCACCAATAGCACCATAATTAGCTGCATCATCCACTGTTGGATCGAAGAAAGGAGGCTGGAGAATAGCTGCGGGGAAGTTAATACTGTTAGTTGTTGGGTCATAGTAAGCATTAACCGTCTGTGGAGTCATGTGCCATTCCTTCTTGTCAACAGGCTTACCCCAGCGTTTAGCAATACGGTACTTCATAGCTGCTTCCTGTACAGCCTTCACGTTTTCAATCAATGACTTATTGTCATCAATCACGAAAACGCTATCCATATTCTGCCATTTATCAGGATAACCAATCTTAATATCAAATGCTTGCAACTTTTCTATGGCCTTTTTCTTTGTTGCAGCAGTCATCCATGTGTTCTCTTCAATGCGCTGTGCAAAAGCATCTTGGAGGTTCTTTACCAATGTAATCATACGTTGCTTGCTGCTTTCAGGGAAGTATTTCTGTACGTAGAGCTTACCTACAGCCTCACCCATGATACCCTGTACGAAAGACAAAGCACGCTTCCAACGTGGCTGTTGCTGCTGAACACCGTATGCTACCTTGGTATATTCAAAGTTACGATCAGAGAAGTTATCAGACAACATACCTGCAGAACTTGAGATAACAGCAAGTTCCATGTAGGCCTTCAATGCGTCTAACGGAGCTGTAGCAAGTATCTTCTCAACTTCATGTACAGGCTCTGGCTGTCCAACATCAACCTTTCCACCGTTATTTGGATAGCCGGAAGCCTTCAAAAGATAGTTCCAATCGACACCAGGATAGTTTTTCAAGAGTTGTTCCCAAGTCATTGGGTGATAGTTAGCTTGTGGGTCGCGTGACTTTACTTGGTCATAGCTAACCTTTGCAATCTGGTTCTCAATAGAGAAAGCAGCCTCCATCTTCTTCTTAGCAGTTGCAGCATCGTTGCCAGTCATCTTGAACAAATCGTTGTTCAGACTCTTATATGCTGCTATAACAGCCTTCTGTTGATCGTTAGGCTTTGTATAATATTCAGGATCAAGACCAATACCACCTTGGGAGATACCAATGATATAACGGTCAGAGTTCATTGCATCTACTGTCATACCAAAGCCAACAGGGAAGGTGCCATAGCCTTTCACGTCGAGGTCATACATCAGTTTGATGAGTTCCTTACGATTCTTAGCAGCCCTAATCTTAGCCAATACAGGCTTAATAGGGGTATATCCCTCACGGTTGCGGCGTACACTATCCATGTAAAGGTTGTAGATAGAAGCAATCTTCTGTGCTACAGTGCCTTTCGTTTGTGGCTTCTTAGCATAGTCCTCAACCATTTCACGGATGCGTTTCTTGTTCAATTCTTCCAAATCAACAAAGGCACCGTTCATTGGATGCTCCTTGTCAAGCGGATGGCTCTTCAACCAGTTACCTGCAGCATACTCATAGAAGTTCTCACCGGGCTTCACGTTAAAGTCCATGTTGTTGCGGTCTACGCCCGACTTCAGTCCCTGTGCCATAGCTGATGTAGCTATGAATGAGGCTGCAAAAAGTAAGATTTTTGCTTTCATGTGCTTATTGTTTTATGTGTTAAATATATACTTTTCTACCATTTAATGTTACTTCTTCTCACCTTAAAGGTGTTATTAAGACGTTATTTGTCTTGGAAATTATCTTATTACAAAGGTAAATAAAAAAGACCAATGTTATTCTATTAGTCGTTTTTTTTACTGAAGAACTACATTAGTGATGTGTTTTTTTTATTCTTTTAACATGCTCCGTCGGTAATTTTCGATGTCTTTAAACTTATAAAAGGACAGCTTTATGTGTTGTGACTATCTGTTACTGTAATAGTATTCTCTTGTATGTGAAACTTCTATTACTCCATATTTCTAAGTTCGTTTTGGTAATATGGCTTGTTTCTATCAATAAGTTGCCCCCATTTTGACAAGTTATTGCAATGTGTTTAGTACTCCGCACCAATGGTGCGGACGCCAAACACCATTGGTGCGAACCATCAGCACGACATGTGCGGAGTACTCACACATGGGTTGAAGATGGGAAGAAAGGAGCATCAAGGTTATTATAATGATGATAATCAGAGGCTAATAACTAATCAATGTGTGGGAAAGACTTACCAGAGTGCAGTACTCATAAGTATTCTTTTATGCTATGCATTATTTCAATTGCACTGTGGATAATGCAGGAATCGTTGTGATATGCACTGTATATAGTGCATTATTTAACACAAATTGCACTATCCATAGTGCAATTTATTGGTAATTTTGCACTATGGTTAGTGCATTTTTTGTATCTTTGTAGCAAAAAGAAGAGCTATGGATATTAGTTTAATACAATTTATGAAGGAAAGGATAGAGCACACCTCTACCACTTTTCATCGTTATTTATATAATCGTATAGACTGGGGAAGACAGATGTTAGGACTGGTTGGTCCACGTGGTGTCGGTAAGACAACGATGTTTCTACAATATATAAAGGAGCATCAGTCAGAGCAGAATATGCTTTATGTTTCAGCTGATTATGTCTATTTTTCATCTCATACACTTGTTGATTTGGCAGATGAATTCTGCAGAGAAGGAGGAGAATATCTCTTTATTGATGAGATTCACAAGTACACAGGTTGGGCACAAGAACTAAAACAAATATATGATACCCATGTTGATTTGAAAGTTGCTTTTACTGGTTCGTCGGTTCTTGATATAATACAAGGAGAGGCAGACCTTAGCCGTCGTGCTCCTGTTTATCATTTGCAGGGACTTTCTTTCAGAGAGTATCTGGAAATGTTTAAGGGCATTGTTGTTCCAGCTTATAGTTTAGAAGATATTCTTCAACATCGGGTGGAACTCCCCAAAGGACTGGAACATCCACTACCTTTGTTTAAAGAGTATTTGCGTCATGGGTATTATCCATTTGGAGATGACGTTGAGTTTATAATGTTATTAAACCAAAGTGTCAATCTTACGATGGAGGTTGATATACCACAGTTTGCAAATATGACACTTTCAACAAGTCGTAAGCTAAAGAAGTTACTTGCTATAATTTCACGTAGCGTACCTTTTAAGCCTGTTATGGATTCTTTGGCAACAATGGTGGGAGTGAGTAGGAATGTGCTTCCAGATTACTTCTTATATATGGAAAAGGCTGGGATTATTAGTCAACTACGAGATGCTACTGGTGGCATAAGAGGATTAGGTAAGGTCGATAAGGTTTATCTCGATAATCCTAATTTAGCTTATATCTTAGCAGGTAGTGAAGCTAATATTGGGAATATAAGGGAGACCTTCTTCTATAATCAGTTGAGAGTACATAATGATATTATAGTTTCTCGTATCTCAGACTTTGAGATTAATGGTGTAACCTTTGAAGTCGGAGGAAAGAGTAAGGGGCAGAAACAGATTGTTGAAGCTAAGAAGGGGCATGTAGTAAAAGATGATATCGAGATTGGTACAGGTAATATCATACCTCTTTGGATGTTTGGATTGAATTATTAAGAAGTGTACCTCTCCTAATATAATAGGTAAGAAACACGAATATTATACCAAAGCAATCGCCCTCATCAGTCCAAGATAGAAATGAAGTTTGGACAGATGAGGGCGATTGTTGTTATGTTAATGTCTGATGTTGAGGCTTACTCCTGTTCTTGTTCTTTCTCATTGAAGAGAGCATCTTTAAGCTTCTGATAGAGGAATGAGAGGATAAGGAGAATGGCTCCAAGGCTGATGAAGACAATAATCTTACCAAGAGCAGGCATTGCCCATACGTCATTGAGAATGAGTTTGCCAATGACAATACCGAATTCTGCCAAGCTAACAATACGAATCTCCTTACTGTGGTAACGCATACCGATACACATCAAGATGAAGGCTGCAATACCTAACGACAAAGAGAAGGCGGTACTGAAGTTTACTTCATTGAAAGTAATCAGCAATAAACGCGTCAAAGTAAGCCACATCAGTGTTGATATGATGGAGTATTCTATATGTAAGTTTCGCTGATTAGAGGTTACAAGGAGTTGCCCACGCATACAATATGCCATATAAGCGATTGTTACGAGTGCCATTAACCATCTCAGTAAGAGTCCTTCTGGGGCGGTGTAATTCCATACAGTCATAGCAAATAAGATTCCTGCAAGATAGAGGCTTATCTCGTATGCTAACTTGTTTTCACTTATTTCGAAGCGTTTGCGCAGGATAAGTGCTCCTCCTAAGAGCATTATGTTTGCTGTAAGTAGAGACGCATACTCTGATATTGGTTGCTCAAGATGGAAGTGGATGTTGTCTCTGAAAGCAAGGAACAGGATGCTGAAGCCCAACGCATAGGCTATAGCATTGCATGGAGTGTATGCGATTAGACGCTTCGTATCACTGAATAGTTCCTTATTAAATTGCATAATGACAGCTACAACATAGTAGGCTATACTTACAAATGTAGTCACAAAGAAGGCACCATTAAAGAATAAACTATCTCCTGTATCATGGATGAAGGTGTCAGTTGTTCTGTAGTATGCCAATGCTCCCAACGTTAGGAGTAATAATACTGCTGATGCCAACTCGTAGATTCTGTTTTTCTCCTTTGTGAAGAGCCACAAAAGAAGTACTGACTCAGCTGCCCATACCATAAGAACATTGGCTGCGCTGAACAGAATTGGAATACCCATAGAGGCGAATGTGACCGCAAGTCCTAACATAAGGTTGCGCAGTGTGTCTTGTCCTTCGACGCGGAATCGCAGATAAAGGTGTATTGTCAGATTGACTGCAGCAATGAAGAAAGCTAAGTAAGCTGTCGTATCAGATGATGCCTCGAAGTGTTGTAAGAGGAAATCGCCATAAATAAGATACATGAAACTATTAGCTGTGATGATGCCCAATAGACCAAGTCTGGTATTTTCACCATACTGTGTACGCAGAATAAAGACAACAGGCAATAGGAAGATGATGTAGAATAGTGTTGCAAAAGCAAATAGGGTAGGATAAGTTGTGACAGCCTCACTATCAGAGAATGAACCTAATGCAGTTGTTCCCCATAATATTATATAGGTGAAAGCGAAGGAAACCATAGGTAGTATTGCCCATTTCTTATACATTGCAAGGCAGAACATACCAATGTTCAATATGGTAATATAAATCTGTAGGCTAATGATACTACTTGAGTCCGTACTAATAATGAAAGGTGCAATAAAGCCGCCAACGAGTGCTGTGACTGCCAATTCCTTCCTATCGTATAGGACGGAGACTGCCGACATGAAGATAGTTGTGACGCATAAAATCACGAATGCTATTGCATGAGAGAACAGGGCATAGTAATGGAAGGCGATGGCTGTAATCAAATAGTAGATACCAAAGGCACCACCTGCTAACAGTGAACTGAAAGTATGGTAGCGTTTGTGTAATCGCTCAGCCAGTACTAACATACCTGCGCCGACCGCATAGCCCATCAATGTACGTGCAGTCTCATTGATCCAGTTCTGGTCGATAGCATATTTAACGAAGAAACCGATACCAATGATAAAGATGAGAATACCAATCTTTCCAAAGAGATTCTCACCGATATATTTCTCAAAGTTGGTCTCAGAAGTGGCATATTCTTCTATTTCCTCCTCTTCCTCCATAGCCATTGCAGGCTCTTCCTGCTCTTCTTCTACAGGTTCTTCAATGGTTTCTGGGGTTTCTTCCTCAACTTCTGGAGTCTTATCCTCCGTTTCTTGAATAGGAATTTCTACAGTAGAAGGTCTGATATCCTCATTGTGTACAATAGGAACTTCTATAGTTTCTGGTGTTTCCTGTAGCTCTGGCTGTTCGTCTTCAGCCGTATTTTCTGTTTCTTCAGCCTTATCGGTTGTTGGTGTTTCGTCCGTTATAGGTTGTTGCCACCAGTTAGGGTTAGGAGTAACAGTTTCGGACTGAACTTCCTTAGGAGCTTCTGTAATCTTCTCCTGAGGTTGCTCAATATTCTCTTTTGGCTTTATTTCTGTTGCTAATTCAGCCTGTTTCTGATTTTCACGCTGCATCTTTTCAATGATAAGTTTCAGTGTAGAAATCTCAAAACTGACGTTGTTTAGCGTATTACTTATGTTGTTAAGCTTGGATATAAGATAAAAGAAGCCCCATAGTGATACCGCAAATAAGACGAGAACAAAAAAGGATAGAAATTCATATTCCATATTCTAAGGATTTAGTTTTGGGTGTAAAGATAATAATAATGTGTTAAAAGGACGAATGTTAACCAACAATAATACTTATTTCTTTTTGTTTTTTTAAGGGTGGAAGATTTTTGTTCTTTAAGGTTGCTTTTTGATATTGTCAAGTAATTCTTTTCATGAAAGAAAAGAATTATTTTCACGAACATAAATGTTTTTCTTCATGAAAAGAAATATTTTTTTTCATGAAAATAATTTCCCTCCTGATTAGCTCAAAGAAGTGTAAACGGAGGTAAATAGCCTTCTTCTAATTGGTTGGGTTGAGGCTTGGTGGTTATGTGTTCCGACCTCAAACTTAATGATATAAGCGTATTAAGATAGCTTTATCTTGATGTAAGAAGCTTAGTTTTCTGTTTCCTTCATAGCGTCTATTAAACGACTGAACATTTCTTTTAATCCATATTCAGCCTTCCAACCTAACTGGTTGATACGCTTTGTGTCAAGTCGTAACTTTGTTGTTGGTGGATAACCCATTCCTTCTTGTAGCTGTATGACAACTTTTACGTGCTTAGGATTGAAGTTTTCTACTACGAATTCTGCCATGTTACGGATAGAAGTATATGTTTCGCTGTTGGCTACATTATATACCTCACCATTCTCTCCACGTAGCAATAGATATAGCATCGCACTGACCGCATCTATTGTGTAGCAATAGCTGTGACAGCCCTCACCCTTGGTGTGTAGAATGATGTCGTTGTTATTAATGACACTTCGTGCAAACTGGGCAAAGACACGATTGTCGTTTTTACTGACTCCTGCACCGAATGTCTGTGCCAGTCGTGCTACCTTTACAGGTACTCCATATTCGACAGCATAATTATGGCACAAACCTTCAGCCGCTCTCTTTGCCAAAGGATAACAGCTTCGTGTAGCCATTGGGTCAAGATATCCCTGCTTTTGCTCGGTAAGCGACTCTTTATCGTCAGTAACAGAGCCATAAACCTCCATCGTTGATGCAAAAACAAGTGATTCTACTTTTGCCTCCTGCGCATAGGTAAGGACGTTCTGCATACCAAAATATATCGTATTCATCGTTTCAACGGGCCTCTCTATAAAACCCTTTGAGGCTGTCGGAGCAGCAAAATGAACGATGTAATCGATGTTTTTTGAAGGTTTGAAAGCTGCCATTGAGGAAAAGTCATAAGCATAATAGCTTAACATTTCGCCTTCTTTGCCAAACATCTCTGTTGCCTTTTCGGTGTTTCTTACAATTGCAATGACGTGCAGATTGATACCTTTCTCTGTTGATAAAGCCAAAAGGCAACGCACCATACAAGAGCCTAATAGGCCCGTTGCACCTGTTACGGCAATGGTTTTGTTTCTCAGTTCTTCTGTTAATGCAAACTTTTCAACAAAGTTCTTGATATCTTCTTTTAGTATCTTACTACTCATCATCTCAAAGTTATATAAACGACGATCCTTTTAATTATTTTCTTTTCTGTAATAGGAAGGCTTCATCCTATTGGATGAAAGAACGAGACTCATAAACCAAATATTTGCTGATCTTCATGTACCTTCACCATGGCACGTAATACAAAGAAGTCCGTAGGGGTTGTAATCTTAATGTTTTCCATTGGTCCAATGATGGTTCCAAGTTTATAACCATAATGGCTCATCATCGTACAAGAGTCGATGAAATCGGACTTTTCTTCCTCTAAGGAGCGTCGATGTGCACTGATAATATCCGATAAGCGGAAACTTTGTGGAGCACGAGCAATGAGTGAGTCTGCACGTGATGGAATCTCTAATGAGCCATCTGCTTGCTTCACAATAAGCGTTTCTGTTGCAGGAATACAGGTGATACAACTTCCCACCTCTTCTACTTTCTTGATGTTATCCGTAATCGTCTCCTCTGTGATAAGCGGTCGAACACCATCATGGATGAGGACGGTTGTGTTCTCATTGTTAATATGCTGACTTTGAGCATAAGTCTCTGCAGCACATAGTCCCTTGTATATTGACTCCTGTCCTGACTTTCCTCCTGGAACAATCTTTACTACTTTGTTAATTTCAAACTTGCGAAGTTGCTTCTCAAGGAATGGAATCCAACTCTCAATGCACGCTACAACGATAGCATCTATGTTCGGATGATTGTCGAACAACTCCAAAGTATAGATGATAATAGGTTTCCCATTAAGGTCAAGAAACTGCTTAGGACGCGACTTTGTGTGCATTCTTAGTCCTGATCCGCCTGCAAAGATTACTGCTATGTTCATAATTTTAATTAGGGAATTAAAGGGGTTGAAAGGATTCCTCTTACTACTTAAAGACGACATCTACCTTATGTCTGTCACGTTTATCCCTTGGAGGTAGGTCCATATAGTTCCCGTAGGCGATGCGACAGAACTCATCAACGTCTGCAGGACCTTCAAAAGTATAGCCCTCAAAAACGATATCTTTGTGTGGTATCATACAGCGACGTGGGTGCTGCTCATAGAACCAAGCACCGTATGAGTGCATCCAAAGGTCTGGCTTTCCAAAGATTTTGCCGAAAAAGCGGAACGTAGGAAAGACGATGTTGTGCAAAAGGTTATAGCTCGTCTGTGCTAAATGGGGGTGCTGACCTGCTAATTTTGCATTCATATTCACCGATAGTTTTGCAGCAAAACGTTGTAACCATGGAATCATATTACCTTCGTATGGAAAGATGTCAACATGTAAGCCTCTGTATTTCTGTGCTTCGTGTATTCTTCGATCAATACTACCTTGGCTTTCGTGGCTACGATTTCACTTTTCAAATCGCGTAAACATGCCCACTCTTTATAGAAACCAGGGTCGGTATCATTGTCTTGTAACACATATTGTGGGTGAGGATGTGCTTTCAGATAGTCGCATAAGCGTTTGAAATCCTTATGGCTAACTACCATATCTATGTCATCATCCCAAGGAATAAAGCCCCCATGGCGTACAGCTCCTAACACATTACCGCCATCAAGACGGCAGGGAATGCCTATCTTTTTAGCAGTCTCCTGCAGGTAGATAGCCATGTCAAGCAGTCTCAACTGTGCTTTTCTGAGCACAGAACCGTCTGGGTTATATTCCTGTCGGAGACTTTCTTGTGTCTCTCCTGTATTGAAAGTTTCAATCATTTTCCGTTAATATACTTGTTGCAAAGATAATAAAAGATTATGACTTCACCTTCTGTCTCTATAAAAACTTATGTTTTGATGTTATGAATCGAACTAATATACTTATCTTTGCGGAGGCATTTAGGTGCTAACTTTATTACAGTTTGTATAGGTGCTTGCCCTCCGCACGAGTGGTGTTTACGCTTCGCACCAATGGTGTTTGCCCTCCGCACCACATGTGCGGAGTAATTACACGCCAATTAAAAATGGTAAATAAGGTTATTACCGATAGTATAAAACATAAAAAGAGATTACGCTTATATAGGAAATGTTGAGTGGAAAACATAAGATTTATTGGATAGTCAGAAAACTACTCAGTTGCTTGTTGTGGCTTGAGGTAGTTTGGTTGGTACTCAATTGCGCATTACCTTGGAAGTTATGGCGTAATGCAGATATTATAGTTGTCTGCACTTTACCTTGGATATTGCTTTTCTTCCTTATCCGCTATATCAAGCGGAGGTGGAAGGAAGAGGGTAATGCCGCTATAGGCTGTTTGTATACCATGTTATGGGTGAGCATTCCTTTCATTATTATAGTGCAACTACTCTTTGGTTGGTTGTGGAACTTAAAAAATGATTCACCCAAGATAACGTTTGAAGACGATAAGTATCAGGTAACGATTCTTAATGCACAATTCGCAACACAGGTGGATAAGATACAGATTATGGAACACTGTGGTCCATTCTATCACGAAGTATATAGCAGCGACCTCTATGATGTTGATACAGACAAATTGAAAAGTAAAGCTGCTATTGAAGACTTTCTTAAAGAGCAAGAGAGGGAAAAATAGCTATCGGATAGGTTCTTTACTATTCCACAGTATGTGGGATTTGGCTTTTCCAAAGAAAATCATTACATTTGCATATTAGATAGGTTATGCCTAATAGTGTAGGAAAGAGAAAATAATATCTTTCTTTTCTCCATCTGCGATAACAAGTACTTTCATGAAGGGAACCTTATTTGTCAGAAGGCAACTGACCCCCTTTTAAGATAGAATATACTTTGAGAAGGATATAAGAAACTGCGTATCATAGAGATACAAAAGCTAATGGAAAAAGAAACACTCAAGGAGAAAACAGCCAAAGGACTCTTTTGGGGTGCATTGAACAATGGTACAATGCAGCTGTTGAATATTGTCATTGGAATATTTCTGGCACGTCTGCTCACACCAGCCGACTATGGATTGGTGGGAATGTTAGCTGTTTTTACAGCGATTGCAGGGGCATTGCAGGAAAGTGGTTTACTGCAGCACTTGCCAATATGGAGCGTCCAACGGATAATGATTATAACTCTGTCTTTTGGTTTAGTGCTATAATGGGTTGGATTTCATATACAACCCTCTTCTTTTCAGCCCCTTTGATTGCAGCTTTCTTTCATCATCCAGAGCTTATCAGTCTATCTCGTTTCGTCTTTGCATCATTGCTTTTCTCCTCATTAGGTACGGCTCCTGCGGCTTATCTTTTCAAGAATATGATGGTTAAAGAGACTGCTTTGCTGCGTATCACCTGCCTTTTTATCTCGGGTGTGGTAGGAATTATCTTAGCATTAAAGGGTTATGCTTATTGGAGTTTGGCTTGGCAGCAAGTGCTTTATATCAGTCTTACGAGTCTGTGGCGTTTCTTTATCATTCCTTGGCGACCCTCTTTTCGCATTGACTTTACCCCTGTAAAGAAGATATTTTCCTTTAGTTATAAGATTCTTGTGACGACAATTGTCAATACAATCAGTCAGAATATTCTAACCTTTATCTTCGGTCGTTTATATTCTGCAAAGGTAGTGGGAAACTTCTCTCAAGCCTTCAAGTGGGATACAATGGCAAGCACCTTTGTGTCTGGAACGGTGTCGCAGGTAGCACAACCCGTGCTTGTCGAGGTGAATAAAGACCCAGAAAGGCAGGTGAATGTGTTCCGTAAGATGCTTCGTTTTACGGCATTCTTAGTCTTTCCTGCTATGTTTGGATTGGCGATGATATCGCATGAATTTATCATTCTTCTTATATCAGATAAATGGATAGAGAGTATTCCTTTGCTACGAATTCTCTGTATTAGCGGTGCTTTTTTACCATTCTACACGATGTATCAGAATCTTATCCTTAGTCGTGGTAAGTCTGTTGTTTATATGTGGTGTACGATAGCTTTAATCATTGCACAGATAGTCTTTGTTGTTGGTTGCTATCAGCAGGGAGTTGTGTTTATGGTAAGTGCTTATACTATTGTAACCGTCTTATGGCTCTTCGTATGGCAGTTCTTTGCTGGAAGAGAGACTGGTTTGCGCCTTTTTGATGTTCTGAAAGATATCAGTCCTTACCTTTTAGCATCGGTAGCAGTAATGGTTATCACTTATTTTGCTACCTCTTTCATTCATAATCTCCTCTTACTATTGATTGTCAGAATCCTTATGGCAGCTGTGCTTTACTTCTTTATCATGAAGTGGGCAGGCTCGCAGATACTCGTGGAGTGTATGAACTATCTGCGTCGTCGTAAATGATAGTAAGAAACGAGAAGTTGGTATATTAAGGAATAAGTTGTAAATTTGTATAAAAAAGAGAAGATGAACCCATTTGTTCAAGGCGTAATACTTACTGCGTCCTCCCTAAGGTTGATTCCACATATCCTACTATATAAGTTGAATAGTGGGAAGATTGATGACGACCTGCTACAAGTGCAGGACCGTAAACGTGGGGTATGTAACTTCGTGAAGGTAATGACGCGCGAGCGTACCTTCCGTAATCTTTTCTATTATAGAATAGGTGAATATATGGCAACACCTATTAAATGGCTGTGTCCTGGCGAACGAACATTGAACATCTGGTGCCCTTCTATTGGCAAAGGTGCTCATTTTGAACATAACTATGCTACCTATCTAAATGCCGAAAGCATCGGTAAGAACTTCTATTGTCTTCAGTTAGTAACCTTAGGAACAGGACATCATGAGGGACAAGAAGGGCGGCCTGTGATAGGTGATAATGTGAAGATAATGACAGGAGCAACGGTATTCGGACCCATTCGAGTCGGTAACAATGTTACGATAGGGGCTGGTGCTGTTGTTTTTAAGGACGTGCCTGATGGCTGTACCGTAGTTGGTAACCCTGCAAGAATAGTAAAACAAGTGTAGTCGGAGCTTAAAATATAATGATGATGGAATATCCAAAGATAACAGTTGTAACACCTTCCTATAACCAAGGACAGTTCATAGAGGCAACGATACAATCGGTCATCGGACAGCAATATCCTAACTTGGAGTATCTTGTTTGTGATGGTGGATCTACCGATGAAACCGTGGAAATATTGAAGAAGTACTCTGATAAGATTACATGGTGGTGCAGTGAGAAGGACAAGGGGCAGAGCGATGCTATCAATAAAGGTATGCGTAGGGCAACGGGTGATATCGTTTGCTGGATTAATAGTGATGATGTCTTATTACCAGGAACATTACATACCGTCGCTAAGTTCTATCATGACCATCCCGAAACAGACTTTGCCAATGGCTATACGGTCGAAATAGACAAGGAAGGAAAGATTATCAACTTCACGCATATCGTAATGAATCACTTCTTCTTCCGCCACGGTTGTTATAATATCTCGCAGCCGGGAATGTTCTGGAGGCGTGAGATATTCGATAAAATCGGCTATATTGATGAGTCTTTTCATGCTAAGATGGATGTGGAATGGCTGATAAGAGTATATGAAGCGGGTCTGAAAGTAAGACGTATTAACCGCAACCTTGGTGCTATTCGTATCTATCCTGATACTAAGACAGCACAAGGAGGAAACATTTGGACACGTGATACGGATGCACTTCGAGAGATGTATCATGGTAAGTATTTACCTGAAAATGGCAAATTATACCGTCCTTTCTTCAAACTCTACAAGATATTAGATGGATGTATGTTCCGTAATGCCATAAGGAAATGGCAATATTGTGGTAAACCTGTTACAGCTTATAAAGAGAATCTTTAGTTTACACTCGCTTTTGAGTTTGTCAAGGGTGATTAAGAATACAAAAAACGACTTCCTTAATGATTAGGAAGTCGTTTTTGTTTATGTTGGGATGATATCTTTTAATGCGGTGCAACGAAACCTCGTAGCATGAAAGGAATGATGAGGCTGAGGTTATATACCATTAAAGCAAGGCTCAGTGTGGCGATAAGTAGTCTTGCACCTATCAGCACACGTCTTTGTCTGATGCACTTAAATAAGTAAGTAATTGCTATCGGAATAACGAACAACCAGTGTGCACCCATAATATAAACCTCGATGATACCGAAGCCAAGAATGATGTGCAAGACAATATCTGTGGCAAACCAAGCCATACATAACTGTAGGAACTTTTCCTTTCTTCCCACGATGATTCCGCCTAAAAACAATATTATTATCATGGTTTCAGCTATGTAATTGAGTACACTGCTGTATCTGACGATGATGGGGCGCGACTTGTTTACATCCTCCAACACATGTTCTTGGTGAAGTTGTATGCTTTCTCCAAAGAGGTTCTCTATGATAGCATCAGTTCTCGAACTTGACAAGTCGGTCCATTCAAAGAAACGGTTGTTTGCCACTTGCGTTCCAGTACGGCTCTTCATGAATTCATGTTGCTTCTCATACTTGGCTGCAAACTTCTGGTCTTTCTTTAGTTTCTTTTCCTTTACCCTTGCTTGTAGTTTGGCATCTGGCTCAACGAATGTTGTTTGTTGGTACGAATAGATGGCAAAAAGTGCCCCAAGAGGAAGGATAAAGGCTAAGAAGAAGTGTTTGATACGGAATGTATTTTTACCATTTACAAACAAATCAGCCAAGCCAATCTTAGCGATATTAGTAAAAGTAATACCTGTTGCAAAGAATGATAAAAGCATTGTTTGCCATGCTTTCATGCGCCCATTCTCCCGTTTCATCGCTCTTCCTGCAATGTATAGCGTCATTGTCAGGAAGAAAAGCGAGAAGATGAAATGGTCAGGCACAAATGATGTCAGCAGGATAGAAGCAAAAGAAAAGAAGAAGAGCGTTAGTAAGAGGGCGTCTTTCTTTCTTAATTCTTGCACTTCTGTAAAGATTCGATAGATGAAAAGACAACTATAGGTAGCGGTCAATACATTGAAAAAAGCCATGATGAATATTGCATAATTTGTATGCGTAAGGTCCATCAGCCAGTGGTTGAGGAGATAGAAGGGATAGAAAAACGTTGGTAGCAAGGGATGACGATAGAGCTGATAATAAATCTTCCATCGTGATATGGTCATATAAGAGAGGTTATCATAGCCCGATACCGTGTAATGATCAAAGAATAATCCCCAGAAACCAAGGTTTCCTCCTCTGGTAAATAAGCCGTAGTTATAGGCTATCATCAACCAGTTTAAGCCCACGAAAGCAAGGAATGCCACCAAGCATAGAAGCCTTTCACCACGTTTAATAGCAAAGATATTACGCATGACTCCCTATTATAAGTTTAGTAGATAGTTAACAGTTAGTCCTCCGTTGTATGCCCAGAGGAAGATGGTAATCACTAATAGCAGACCTCGCAGCATTTGGCGATATCTGTGTGATAGCCCTTTTATAAGATAACCATAGGCTATCGGAATGATGAATGCCCACCCTGAAGCCATGATGTAAACCTCGGTTATACCAAAACCAAGAATGAGATGCAGAGTTATATCGCAGGCAAACCACGCTAACAATATTTGGAAGAAACGTTTTCGATAACCGAAGATGATGCCTAAAAACAAATAGTACGACCATTATCGCTTCTATCACGTAGTTTGTTATCCAGTTATAGGTTACGAAAACAGGGCGGTCCCATGCTACATCTTTCAACAGGTAACGCTGGTGTAGCTGGATAGACTCGCCAAAGAAGTTATCTACCAATGTCCTTGTACGTGGTGTTGAGGTGTCAAGCCAGTCAAGCATTGACTCCTTTGACATGGTCTGTCCTAAATGAGTTTTCTGCCAAGCATTACGCTTTTTATAGAATTCTTCCACGCCCTTAGGGTCTTTTTGGCGTTTTACTTTCTCAATATTGCTAATAACAGCCTTCTGAGGAACTTCCAAAAGGTAGTATTGTGATTGCTGAATTCCAATCAACAAGAGGCATGGAAGGATGACTCCAATGCAGATATACTTCCATGTAAAGAACTTTTTTCGGTTCGTAAATAATCCTGCAAGGAATATTTTAGCACCATTGGAAGTAGCCATTCCAGCAGTGAAAAAGGTCAGAAGGAGTGACTGCCAAGCCGTTAAAAGCTCTCCTTTCTTCATCTTTTTACCGCAAATATACAATGCCATCAAAAGGAACATCATTGACACAATGAAGTGATCGGGTACCATTGACGGTATGAGAATGTGTCCGAAAGAGAAGAGGAGTACGGTAAGGAGTGTTGAGTCAAATCTCCTCAATTCCATTACTTCACGGAAGATGCGATAGGCGAATACAGCAGCATAGAAGGCTGATAATACGATTATAGCTGCCATGAAGTACACGGCAAAGTTATGTCCGAAGACTTCTATGAGCCAGTGGTTTAATAAGTAAAGCGGATAAAGGAAGGTGAGATATAGCGGATGGCGCGAAGTTATAAAGTGAATACGCATCCCTGAAATGGTAATCCATGACCAGTTATCATAGCCTGACATACGGAAATTCTTGGTAAAGATGCTCCAAAAACCGCCATGTGCGCCCATAGTGTAGACGTGATAATGGCTGGTGATGAGCAATATGTTGAATGTGAGGAAGACAGCCAGCATAATGAATACCAGCCAGCGTTCCTCTTTCTTCACCTTGAATATGTTGAATATGTGCATTGAGTAGCTTTGATTAATCGTTGCAAAGGTACAAATTAAAGCAGATTAAACAAAGGAAATAAGGATAAGAACACGTTTTGCATGCAGCAATCAGTCTGCAATTGTCGAATTCTTTTCACGAAAAAAAGAATTCCTTTTCATGAAAATAAATATTTCCGTTCGTGAAGAAAAATATTTTTTTCATGAAAATAATTTGAAGATGGGGCTTAACAAGGAGCAAAATCTTACTTTCTATGTAAGAAAAAGCGCACTAAAAGGAAGTTGATTGGTACACAGATAGCGAACATAGGGAACAATGCTATCTGCTTGCTGAACCCTAACAAAAGGAAGAAATGTAGGCAGGTGCTCTGTAAAAGGTAATTGATGATATGCGAAAAAATAAATCCTACACCTCGTTTTGTCGTGGATTTTACGCGGAAGGTGTAACGTGTAGATGCAATATAGTTGAATGTAAAGCTAACAAGGTAGGCTATAGTATTTGCGATGAGTGGCTGTAGCCAGCATATTAACAGCAGATATGTACCGTATTGTATGGCTGCAGCTGATGATCCAACGATGATAAAACGTACGATTTCACCGAGCTTTTCCTTGTTCTTTATCTCATTCTTCAGCATCCTATTTCTTATTTCTGAAAGGTTTGTAAAAGCCTTTGTCTGCGAAGGCAAGTAATTCTTTATCGCCTCTACTATCTCCGAAGGCAATTAAGTAGTAGGCTTCACGATGTGGATAAAGTGCCATAAGGCGGTTCACCTTTTCCTCTCCATAGCAGTTCTTCGTGGTAAATTGTCCTGTTAGAAGACCTTCTTTTGTTTCAATTTGAGTTCCTAATACTTGTATCTTTTTGTTGATTTCATCGAAAAAAGGCCGTACCCAGTTGTCGATACTTGCACTGATGATGAGTACAGTAGTATGTTCTTCGTCGATAGCCTGTCTTACTTTCTCTATTCCTGCAGGGCGAAGTAGGTGTTTGTTTCGTTCTGCAAAGCGTGTACAAAGTGCGTTGAAATCGTCAATCTTCATCCCTTTGAAGAAATAAGAAAATATCTTCTGCTTTACCTTCCAGTTAGGGAAAAGGTGAAGTTTCATCAGTATGAGAAGGGGTGAAAAGAGCAGAAAACCACGGAACATTTGTCCGCTTCCTTTTTGCAAAAGCGGATAAACTCAAGGAGAGTGTCCTTGGTAGTCAGTGTGCCATCGAAGTCGAAAGCATATATTTTTCTCATGTCCTATTGGATATTCTTAAGTACGTAGATAATGAAGAGGAATGCCAAACCGAAGGCTAAAACGATGAGTTGCATAAAACGATCGTGTAGCATCACCTTTGTTGGGTCACCGCTTTTCTTGTCAACCACAGAAATCTGGATATAGCGTAGCAGTCCTAAGAGTACGAAGACACTGGTCAAATAGAGGTGATCCGTGTGGAAATTCTGAATGGTTTCAGGACTCATGGTGTACATAATATAGCATACAAGAGTGACACTCGCTGTTATCGTAATGGCTTGGTTGATGAAGGTGAGATTATAACGAATAGTATTTTGGCGAGGTGCATGACCTGTTTCATTCATTCTAACAACGTCATCACGGCGTTTCGCAAATGATAAAAAGAGCATTAAAAGGAAGGTCATTAGCACAATCCACTTACTCAACTGTATGTTTGTGGCATGTCCTCCAGCAAGAATGCGAAGTACAAAGCCGAAGGCAACGATACATACGTCAATGATTGCATATCGTTTTAGGCGGAGGCAATAAGCAATGTTTAGAAGCCAATAAAAGAGTATCACGCTGGCTGTTTCTACTTGGTGGGCAGGTAATAAAAAGGTCGAACTCATCGAGAGAATGAACATCAATCCCATCAAGATATAGCCTTGTACAATACTGACAGCACCCGATGCCATCGGACGGTGACATTTTATAGGATGCTGGCGGTCGTCATTGATGTCTACAATATCATTTAGGCAGTAGATAGATGAGGCAGTCAAGCTAAATGCCAGTGCTGTTATTAGACCCGAATAGACCGCATTCCATTGTAGTAATGCTCCTCCAAAGAAGACAGGAAGAAGAACAATGAGGTTCTTTATCCACTGATGTGGACGTATAAGTTGTATGAGGTATTTCATTTTATCCTTTTCTCTATAGGGGTTATTATTTGTTCGATTGCTGTATGCAAAGCCATGCAAGTGGCAAGGTGATGGCTGTGGCGATAAAGAAGGTAGGCCAGTAAGCCCAATTGTTGCGCTCAAGATAATCCAATACGAAGTGGGCATGAATCAGATAAAGCTCTAAACTCAAAGTGCCGAACAGTGTAAGCGTCTTGTTGATATGCTTTGGCATATAGCTAAAGACATAAGTCAAAAGTATTATTGCTGTAATCGTAAGCGGAATATAGAGCATACGTTCGAGGAAAAGAGGGAACTGTCCGTGTTTTACTTGCTCAAGGAAGATACAAGAAGCAAGGGTCATAACGAAGGTTATTCCAATCATCCAAATCGACGAACCTTCTATTGTTTCTTTCCGTTTTACCGCTGCAGCGATGTTAATTCCAAGGAAGAAGATGGGAACTCGGCTCCAGAATATTTCCAAGTGGCCTACTACTTCATTGGTTGGGGTAACGTATTGCACGATTATACACCACATTATCATCAATACAGGTAGCCATCGATAAGTGGGATGCTTGATGATGAGGCGCATATAAAATGGACTGACAAGATAAAAGAACATGATTGCAGGGATATACCAAAAGGTAAGTTCATCATGTAGCCAGAAGTCCCAGTTGATTGTTATATCCCCGATGAAATCGATGATATTTGTGCTTTGTCCTCGATGTCCTGTGAGTTCAAGCTTGAGATAGTCTGGGATATAATACAAACAGGCTATAAGGAACCATGTTGGATAGATACGCAGGAAGCGGCGGAGATAGAATTGTCGTAGCGAAGGGTTCTTTGTCCAGGCAAACCATAAGCCCATTCCGCTCAAGAAAAGGAAAAAGTCTACACCGATGTTACCCATTCTCTTCAATCCAAAGAAGGCATCCTCGCGTGGTAATCCCACATGGAAGAGGATGACGAAGAGTATGGCTGCTCCCATCAATTCACCGCGATAACGGCTTATGTTGGCTAATTCGATGTCTTTTATTTTCATTCTTTTTGCGATGAAATCGTATATTTCTTGTAGCTTTTATTTTAACTTTGGACTTGGAATCTTCTTCATCAACTCCTTGAATAGCCATGCTAAACAGAGAGATGCAATGGTATAAAGTAGGAGTCCTGTCCAATAGTCACCTGCTTTTGAGATAGGTATAAATATCTTTCTTGTGATAGGATGACAAACAAAAGGGCTGCTGAAATGCTGCCAACCCATGAAAGAATATTCATGAAGGATAGGCTTTTGCAGCCGATAGCTACTTCTAAGCGACTTATCAACTTCACAAATGTAATGGAAGCTATGCAAATGGCGAGGGGTACAAAATACCAAGTCAGATAGCTGAAACTCATCAATAGAATAGCAAGCAGGGAGAGAATGAAGGCTACAACGTTGGTAGCTGTATTCCAAGGACGTACATATCTCGCATAAAGCAGACCTGCTCCAAAAGGTAGCATTCCGCCGATAAAGTTATATCTCCAGCGGTTTAAAGCATCACTCTCTGGGTCGCAAGCTAATTGAACAGCAAGGCAGAGAACTATTAAACCTACATTCCACAACCAATGTTGGCGGTAGAGTAGTAGGCGATAGACAATGTATAGCTGCAACATGAGGCCAAAGAACCAATAAGGTCCTGGCCAAATAACGTCGTCAGGGTGGGGAAGTAGGTTGTTGAAAAGCCCCATTTGACCAATAATATCCATTACCTTGTATAGGTGTGGACCTTTTGTGATATTATCTACCATCGTGAATGCAACGAAGCCGACAATCATCATGCGGAAAAGTTTCAGCCAATGATATTTGATGAAACCGAAAAGCGGAAGGGTAGGTTGTGCTTCTTGATTGTTTGTAGGACCCGTTGGCAGTTTTTGTTCGTACTTCATTGTCAAGCCGTAAGCTGAAAGGAAGAGGAAGATAGGTACGCCATAATGCCCGAAGAACGAAAGGATATGGAAGAAGAAAAGTTCATCCCATGAACCTTGTAACACTTGATAAAGGTTGTCTACATTGCGTTGGATATACTGATATTCGTTCTCCTTTACCACTGGTCGCAACCAATGGCAGTAGTTGTGTAGGAAAATACCAATGATGGCAAGTCCTCTCAATGCATTACATTCCGTCCGAGTGAGTTTCTCGACGTCGTTTCCTGTCGATGAAAAGGACGAAAGTTTGCTATCTTCAGAGCTAAATATCTTATTAAACATTGTCTTTGTTATGTTGTAATCTAAGTTTCTCTCTTGGTTGTTTCTGTCCAAATTCTTATGTAAAGGTTCGTCTTGCAGATTGATTTCTACTTCTTTTTAAAGAGCGACTCTTGGTCAGAAGGTCGGGAGAGTTTATCGTAATCGGTTGTATTTTTAAGTATTCTCGGTCTGTTTTCGTTGTATTGTGGACTAAGAATGTTATACTCAGCATGATAGTCTTTTGTATGAATACCACCTAAATAAAGTAGCATGTGTGGTAGTGCATCCGTCATAAAACGACGCTTCTTAGCTCCGATGATTTCTTTGAAAATGTCTGGATGCTTGGCAGCATACTTGTAAGTGCAGAAGATCCAGAAAGGTATTTCAAACTCATAGCGTGCTAAGTCGTAGTCGATAGCTGCAGAGTGGTTACGACAGATGAACCCACGATTACCCTCATAGCATTCTTCTCCGTGGTCAGGCATATAGATAATGATAGCCTCCTTGTCCTCAAAACGACTGATAATGGCATCGACTATAGAGTCATTATATAGGATAGCATTGTCGTAATCAGCCAATACCTTTCGCTGTTTTCCATCAAGATCGGCACGCTTCTTTGCATAGTCTTCTGCCTTAAAGTGGCGCCGATCGCTTGGGAAACGCTGATTGTATTTGACGTGTTGTCCGAGAAGGTGGAAGATAATGAGGTTGTGATCAGTATTGTGTTGCTGCTGATTTTTATCGTAATCATCGAGCAAACCGCGATCAAATCGGTATAATTGTTCGTTGCGAGAATCGAACATTGCCTCTGAAAGTTCTGGATGGTTAAGGAAGAATCCACCACTGAAATCATATACAGCCTGCTTAGCCTTTGGCAAGAACTGATTGGTGATGAAGGTTACATGATAGCCTGCCTTGCGGAAAAGTGAAGGAAAGAGTGGATAATCACACCAATCACCTTTCTGTCCAACAACGTGTAGAGAAAAGACATTCTTAAACACGAAACTGGTCAGATTCCATGGTGCTACGACATCATTGAAGGGTACAAGCAATCCCGACTTCTCACGTTTAATCTGCCGAGGGGTTGTCGGCATGAAGTAACCATACTGTTGTGAATGGAGCTTTCCGTAGCTTTCACCGATGATAAGGACAATATTTGGCGATTTAAACGAACAACTATCCACACTCATCTTGTCTTTTGCTTCGATGAGACGGTCGATTTGTTGCGATGCTAACTGATTGGAAAAGATGCTAAATGCAAGTCGATAAACGGGTAGATAGAACTGTGCACAATCTTCAGTTGTCAGTTCATGTTCTACAGAACCGATAGTGTCTAAAGAGAATATTTGCACCATTTCTTTCTTATTGTGGGCAGATGATTCAACCGCCCAACCAAGAATTACGAGGCAAATACCGCCAAGGATGTGGTGGCTATGGTCAATGATTTGTTTCGCCACTGTAATCTTGTAGCTGATTGTTGGTGGCAGCTTTATCCTCTTCCAAAATGCTGTTAGAATATGGATAAACATAACGAGTAGTAGTAGTCCTATGCTTGAAAGGATAAGGTCGGACGTAAAATAACTACTAAAAAACTCGCTTGCCTCACGTTCGTCGGTCTCTCCGACAAGCAGAAGCATTGATGGATTTAACGTTGATTGGAATTTAACCCAACAGAATAGGTCGGTAAGGCTTGTGCAGTATGCGATGATATACAAAAAAGCACGAATCCATCGGCGAACTTTTAGAGGAATTAGTGTGAGAATGATGCATATAACGTATAGTCGAGAAACAACTCTAACCATAGATTGCTGTATACGGCAGCGTTGGGGTTGTTGGTAGGCAACTCCGCGTATGATACTAATATACCGATAAGGTACATGAAGAAAAAGAATGAGGCGTTGTCCTTAATGGGCTGATAAGCCTTATTCAGTAAGCTGACTGCATGTTTAATAAATTTCATGTAGACGTATGTATTTACTTGCAAAGTTAACACTATTTTTAGTATAAGTCAAAGCTTAGGGATAAAATAATGGTTCTTCCTTTAAATGTGTGGTCATTTTTCGTATAGCTTCAACGAAAGAATTGGAGTTAATCATTATGAAAAAACATAGTCAAAGCTGTCTTGGCAGTCTATTTTATTCATCTTCCAATACAGAAAAACTTTCATGAAACCACTTCGAAAATTGTAGATATGGGGTTGAAAAAATATGACATAATTTCATGCAAAACATCTACAAATAAAGAAAATAATACGTCTCAAAAGTGAGTTTGCAATCGTCAGTAAATCAGCTTGTTATAAAGTCGCGCAACAAAAGGTGCTTAATAAGACTTCAAAAGGGCGTTAGTTAGACCTCAAAAGGGCATCTTTTGCAAGTCAATTGGGCGTCTTTTAGAAGGCAAAAGAGCATGTATAGGATTTGAGTTGTGCGAAAATAGTTTACAAATATCAGTTAATGGGGAATAAGTCGTTTGTAGAAGTGGATAGACATAGTAGCTATTTACATTTAGTAAAGTTGCATCACATCGTTTACTATTTCTGCAGGTACTAACTCGCTAATGTCTTCTTCGCATTCCACTCGATAGCGGATGTCGGTGCTACTGATGTCGATGAGCGGTGTCTGAAGTAGACTAACGTTTGTAGGCAAGGAGGTAATATCAGCTCCTTGTCCGCGTCGAGGGTAAACAACGATGTTGTAATTAGCAAGAATATCATCAGCATGATACCATCGGTCAAAGGCTTCCCAGTTGTCGCCACCAACGAGAAGTGTGAAGCGATAAGAGGGGAAATCTTTACTGAGATGCTGTAAGGTATTCCATGTATAGGAAGGTTTCGGAAGTTGGAATTCATAGTCCGAAGCCTTAAAGTGTGGGTTATCAGCTGTCGCCTTACGCACTAATTCCAAGCGGAGATGGTCAGCTAAAAGCTGCTGGTTAACCTTGAATGGATTTTGAGGGGAAACCATAAACCATACCTCATCTAAGTTTTCTTTTTCAAGAAAAAGCCTTTGCGAGGGCTATATGTCCATTATGGATAGGATTGAAGGAACCACCAAAGATGCCGATGGAAGCCTCCCCAGTGGAAGGAAAGCCTCCCCAGCCCCTCCGAAGGGAGGGGAGTGATTTGCTGGGTAATGTCGTTTGATGGTTTCATTGGAGATGTTTAGTGGTGAGAACTCCTAAAAAGGATTAGTTGTTATAGTAATCCTATAGTTTCTATCTGTTCTTGAAAAAGAACTAACCTTTATAGTAAATGCTTCCCTTTATTCCCAGTATGGGTTAAGCTCCCCTCCCTTCGGAGGGGTTGGGGGAGGCTTTTTTTTAACCCTCTAAGAACGCCTTTACAACCTCATAAGTCTCTTGCTTTGCTTTCTCAAGGTCATCATTAACGATAATCTTGTCGAACTTCTCAGCGAAGGTAAGCTCCTCTGAAGACTTAGCAAGTCGGTTTTCAATCGCCTCTGCACTATCTGTTTGTCTGCCAACAAGGCGACGACGAAGTTCTTCAACAGATGGAGGCTGAATGAAAAGGCTTAAAGCACGGTCGCCATAGAATTTCTTAATATTACATCCACCCTTTACGTCAACATCGAAAACAACATTCTGACCAGCAGCTGACTGGCTCTCCACCTGTGACTTCAATGTACCATAAAAGCGGTTCTCATAAACCTCTTCATACTCGAGGAACTCTCCATTAGCAATTTTCTCTTTGAACTGTTCAGGCGAAAGGAAAATATATTCCACACCATTCTGCTCCGTGCCACGTGGTGCGCGGGTTGTACAACTGATAGAGAAAGCTAACTTCAATTCAGGATGTTCCTTCATCAACCACTGTACGATGGTGCTTTTGCCAGCACCAGAAGGTGCAGAGAGGATGAGTAACCTCCCCCCACCCCTCCGAAGGAGGGGAGTGCCTAACGGACTGTCGTGGGACGTGTTAGGAGACGATGCGATGTTAGAAGTGTCTTCCTGTATCTTTGCTGCTGGTGTGTTATTAGCAGATTTGTTTTCAGATGAAAGCTTGTTCATAGCTGTTTTTATTTTGTTTAATACTTTATCGAGATTTTGAAGAACTTCCTCGTTAGAGAACCTTATGATATGAAAGCCAAAATGTTGAAGGTAAGCATCTCGTTCTCTATCGCTTAATTGCTGTTCTTCTGCAAGGTGATAATCTCCGTCAACTTCTATTATAAGATTTAATGAAAGACATACGAAGTCAGGGATATAATCATAGACAGGATGTTGTCGACGAAAACGTACACTTAATTGTTTCCCTCTCAAGTGCTCCCACAAAAGTGCCTCTGCCCAAGTAGGATGTTTCCTATTATATTTTGCATTTTGACAAAGTAGCTGATAGGTAGAAGTATCATTCGTATGATAATGAAGGCTTCCGAAATAACGATGTCCCTTATCTTCTTTCTCCATAGCGTCAACTTAATAAGTTTGCAGGTCTTTTATAATTATGAAAGAAACTTTTTGTTATGAGTATCGGTACTATCTACTGTTATCATAATGGAGTTTTGTCCTTGTTAATGTTTTATTTATAATTTCTGCAAACTATACCCCTGTTAGGTACTCCCCTCCTTCGGAGGGGTTGGGGGAGGTCCTTACAACGCATTCAAAACCTGTTCCTTTATCTGCTCCAGCTCGTCCTTCATCTTAACAACGATGTTTTGCATCTCTGCTTGATTGCTCTTAGAGCCAGTGGTATTGATTTCACGACCCATTTCTTGTGCGATGAAACCGAGCTTTTTGCCAATTCCATGACCGCTCTCTTTCATTGTTTCATGGAAGTATTTGAGGTGGTTTGTCAGTCGCTGCTTCTCCTCGTTGATGTCGAGTTTCTCGATGTAGTAAATCAGTTCCTGCTCAAGACGGTTCTTATCGTAGTCAACCTCAGGAATCTGCTTGAGACCATCGATAATCTTTTCTCTAATCTTTGGTACACGGCTCTTTTCGAAAGGCTCAATACTCTTCAGGAGGTTAGCGATATTATCAATCTTCTCAGTAAACTTCTTTTGTAGAGCAGCTCCTTCCTGTTTGCGGAATTCGGTGAGCTTTTCAATAGCTTCATTGATAGCCTGCTGTGCTACTAACCATTCTTCTTCATCTAAAACCTCAACTTCTGTTTTTGCTGTTACGTCAGGAAGACGAAGAAGTGTAGTAAACCAATCCTCTGGTTCTGGGATGCCAGTAGACTCAGAGATTGCCTTAATTTGTTTATAATAATTCTCTATCAGAGCCGCATTGATAGGAGTGGCGTCAACAGTTGACTCCTTTTCAACCCATAGGGAGAAGTCAACCTTACCGCGCTCTAACTTCTGTGCAAGGAGACGACGGATTTCCATTTCCTTTTCTCTGTAGAGGGGTGCGATGCGTGCTGAGAGGTCGAGTGACTTACTATTAAGTGATTTCACCTCAACATTGATTTTCTTTTCCTTGTAGGCTACAACAGCTTTGCCATAGCCTGTCATTGATAGTATCATGAGCTTTTCGCGTTAATTTTTTGCAAATGTACAAAAAATGTGGAATAAAAAGAGTATATTTGCAAGTTATTTAGAACATAATTGATTTTTATGTCTTGTATATTAAATATTGATACGAGTACAAATGTGTGCTCTGTTGCAGTAAGTCAGGATGGAACTTGTATTTTCGATAAGCAAGATACGCTCGATCCTAAGCATAGAGAAAAGTTAGGAACATTTGTCGATGAGGCACTTGCCTTCATTGATAATAATAACTTGCCATTGGATGCAGTGGCAGTTAGTGGTGGCCCAGGTTCATATACTGGATTGCGTGTTGGTGTGTCTATGGCAAAGGGAATCTGCTATGGACGTGGCGTAAAGCTGTTGGCAGTACCTACGTTAGAGCTGTTGGCAGTGCCAGTATTGCTTCATCATGAGGAAATAGAGGAGAATGCACTTCTCGTTCCAATGATTGATGCGCGCCGTATGGAGGTTTATTCTGCTGTATATGACCGTGCCTTGAAAGAGGTTCGTGGCATTCAGGCAGATGTAGTAGACGAGAATACCTACAAGGAATATCTTGATCGTGGTCCTGTTTACTTCTTCGGTAATGGTGCAGAGAAGTGCATGGAGATTATCAATCATCCTAATGCACACCTAATCAAGGGTATTGATGCTTTGGCTAAGAATATGTTCCCATTGGCAGAGAAGCGTATTGCACAAGAGAAGTTTGAGGATGTAGCTTATTTCGTCCCATTCTATCTGAAGGACTTTGTTGCTAAGCAAGCAAAGCCATTGCTGTAGATTAGGCTTTATAATAGGCTTGACGTCATCACTTAACATGAAACATTCATCATTTCAATGAATATAGAAGGATTAGATTATAACACACAGCGAGAACGACTCATACTGCCACAGTATGGGCGAGGGATACAGAATATGGTGGATTATGCCGTTGCACTCCCTACAAAGGAAGAGCGTCAGCGATGTGCTGAAACCATCATTTCCATTATGGATAGGATGAATGCCCAGAACCGTAGTAACTTTGATCACATGGAGAAGTTATGGGATCATCTGGCATTGATGGCAAACTTTGAGTTGGATATTGACTATCCTTGTGATGTGTCAGAGGCTTTGAAGATTGCTACTAAGCCAGAGCCAATGAGTTATCCGATGTCGAATATTCCTGTAAGACACTATGGAAAAATTGTTGTTTGAAGCTTTTTGAAGAGTTGAAGGCAATGGAGCCGGGTAGTCGTCGGGATGCTTTCGTGCGTTCGGTTGCTAATCAGATGAAACGTAGTCTGATGCAGTGGGGACATGGCACTTGTGATGATGAGAAGATAGCGTCTGACCTTGCCCGCTATACAGATGGTAAGATTCAGCTTGACCTTGACACATTCAAGTTTGAAAAAAATTAATGCGAGAGAGTTTGCTCAGCCTCGTAATAAGAAGAAAAAGTAATATAACGACACATGGAATCCTTTATCATAGAAGGTGGACATCGGCTGAGTGGCACGATTGCTCCACAAGGTGCAAAGAATGAAGCCTTGGAGGTGATTTGCGCAACATTATTGACATCAGAAGAGGTTATCATACGTAATGTACCTGATATCCTCGATGTGAACAACCTCATAAAACTCTTACAAGATATTGGGGTGAAGGTTAAGAAGCTTGCCCCTAATGAATTCTCTTTCCAAGCAGACGAGGTAAACCTCGATTATTTAGAGAGTAGCGACTTTGTGAAGAAGTGCTCTTCTCTGCGTGGAAGTGTCTTGATGATTGGTCCATTGTTGGGTCGTTTTGGTAAGGCTACTATTGCAAAACCAAGGTGGTGACAAGATTGGTCGTCGTCGTTTGGATACTCACTTCCTTGGATTCAAAAATCTTGGTGCACACTTTGGGCGTGTTGAAGATCGAGATGTATATGAGATACAGGCTGATAAACTTGTTGGAACCTATATGCTATTAGACGAAGCATCTATTACGGGTACTGCGAATATTATTATGGCTGCAGTGTTAGCAGAAGGGACAACAACAATTTACAACGCAGCTTGTGAGCCATATATCCAGCAACTCTGTAAGATGCTAAATGCAATGGGTGCAAAGATTAGCGGTATTTCCAGTAACTTGATTACTATCGAGGGTGTGAAGGAATTGCATTCTGCTGACCATAGAATCCTGCCTGACATGATTGAGGTAGCTCTTTTATTGGTATTGCTGCAATGATTGGTGATGGTGTTCGCATTAAGGATGTGTCCGTTCCTAACTTGGGATTGATACTCGACACCTTCCACCGTCTCGGTGTACAGATAATAGTAGATAATGACGACCTCATCATTCCACGTCAGGACCACTATGTGATAGACTCTTTCATTGATGGAACGATTATGACTATCAGTGATGCTCCATGGCCAGGATTGACACCAGACCTTATCTCTGTGTTGCTTGTAGTTGCTACACAGGCGCAGGGCAGTGTTCTTTTCCACCAGAAGATGTTTGAGAGTCGCTTGTTCTTCGTGGATAAACTCATTGACATGGGTGCACAGATAATCCTCTGTGATCCTCACCGTGCCGTAGTTGTTGGTCACGATAATGCCAAGAAACTCCGTGCAGGTCGTATGTCAAGTCCTGATATTCGTGCGGGTATTGCACTGCTTATCGCAGCACTAACAGCACAGGGAACAAGCCGTATCGATAATATCGCACAGATTGACCGAGGATATGAGAACATCGAAGGACGCCTCAATGCTCTTGGTGCAAAGATTCAGCGAGCAGAGGTTTGTTAATCCCATCGTATCTAAAAACTGCACTTTGAAAGAGTGTGTTGTGAATTTTTAGATAAATAGGGTTGACCTTTTTCCTCAAAAAGGTAGACGGTTTTGGGCAAAAGGGTCAACCGTTTTACTGAAAAAACAATTTGGAATTGAAATAAGCTATAGTTTTATCAGTACTACTGATATAAGATGAAAAGATGATAAAGAAGGAAGAAGTCTATAAGATTGGGCGCATCGGGAAGCCGCATGGCGTACACGGAGAGTTGCAGTTGCAGTTCTCCGATGACGTTTTTGATGTGGTAGATGCCGATTACCTGATATTGGACATTGACGGAATCCTTGTTCCTTTCTTTATGGAGGAATATCGGTTCCGTTCTGACGAGATAGCCCTGATGAAGTTTTGTGACATTGATAGCGATGCACAAGCACGCGAACTGACAGGATGTATTGTCTATTTCCCACGTAAGTTGGCAGAAGAAGGGACAGATGATGTGTCATGGGCGCAGATTGTCGGTTATTCCTTGATAGATGAAGCAACGAATAATGTGATTGGCAAGATTGTTGCTGTAGATGAAACAACTGTCAATACGCTCTTTGAAGTGAGTACACCTGAAGGCGAGGAAATACTCATTCCTGCCAGTGATGAACTTATTGTTGCGACAGACATAGCGTCAAAGACGATTACGATGCGGATTCCAGCAGGACTGCTTGACCTCTGATTCGCAGTATAAACTAAAGAATTAATGAAACAACAAATCTGTATATTAGGCTCAACAGGTAGCATTGGTACGCAAGCCCTTGATGTTATCAGTCAGCATCCTGACCTTTATGAGGCTTATGCACTCACTGCTAATCATCGTTGGAAGGAACTTGCTGAGCAGGCTCGTCGCTTTAATCCTGCTGCGGTTGTCATTGCTGATGAGGCTTATTATGAACCTTTGAAGCAAGAGTTGGCTGATATGCCTGACGTAAAGGTGTATGCAGGTAGCAAGGCTTTGGAGGACATCGTTGAGTCACCATCAATAGATATGGTACTCACAGCGATGGTTGGCTATTCGGGTCTTGCTCCAACAATCCACGCTATCAAAGCAAAGAAGAAGATATGTCTGGCAAACAAGGAGACACTTGTTGTTGCTGGAGAGTTGATTCTTCAGTTGGCTCAGCAGTACCACGTGCCTATCCTACCTGTAGATAGCGAGCATAGTGCTATCTTCCAGAGCTTGGTTGGTGAGGATACGAACGAGATTGAGAAGATTCTACTCACCTGTTCTGGTGGACCATTCCGTACCTTTACCCATGAACAGTTGAAGCATGTCACTGCAGCTGATGCGCTCAAACATCCAACATGGGATATGGGAGCGAAGATTACCATTGACTCTGCATCTTTGATGAACAAAGGTTTCGAGGTGATAGAAGCTAAGTGGCTCTTTGGTGTACCTGCTGATAAGATACAAGTATTGGTTCATCCTCAGTCTATTGTTCACAGTGCGGTACAGTTTTGTGACGGTGGTGTGAAAGCACAGTTGGGTGTTCCTGATATGAGATTACCTATCCAATATGCCTTTTCATTCCCACAACGTCTATCGTTAGACGGCGATAGGTTAGATCTTTTCCGTCAGCCATTAGAGTTCTTTGAGCCTGATGTGGAGAAGTTTAAGTGTCTTGCAATGGCATACGAAGCTATTAACAAGGGTGGCAATATGCCTTGTATTGTCAATGCTGCCAACGAGATTGTCAATGAAGGCTTTCGTAAGGGTGCTTGTAGTTTCTTGGCAATGGGCGACATCATTGAGAAGGCAATGCAAACTGTTGCTTTTGATAGCAATCCAGATTATGAAGTATATGTGCAGACGGATGCTGAGGCACGCCGTGTAGCACTTGAGATTATGAATAATAAATAATGAATAGATAAATAATGGAAACATTTCTGATCAGATTGCTTCAGTTCATTCTGGCAATCTCTCTGCTTGTCCTGCTGCATGAAGGCGGACACATGTTCTTTGCGAAGCTTTTTGGCGTTCGCGTTGAGAAGTTCTTCGTATTCTTCGATGTGGGCATCGGTAAGTGGAAAGGTAAACTTTTCAGTTGGAAACTAAGAAAGACGATACGGAATATGGTATGGGTTGGTTGCCACTTGGTGGCTACTGCAAGATTTCTGGTATGATAGATGAAAGCTTTGATACTGACCAGATGAAGCAGGAACCACAACCATGGGAGTTCCGTACAAAGCCAGCTTGGCAGCGTCTTTTGATTATGATAGGTGGTGTGTTGGTCAACTTTGTCCTCGCTCTCTTCATTTATTCAATGGTGATGTTTGTATGGGGAGACAGCTATTTCAAGGTGTCTGACATGAGTATGGGTATGCGTTTCAATGCTGAGGCTAAGGCTTTAGGGTTTAAAGACCATGACGTAATGTTGGGAACAGATCAAGGTCCTTTCCGTGAGTATGCGAATGTGAATGGCGATTTCTTCCGTCAGATAGCACAGGCAAAGCGTGTAGACGTATTGCGTAATGGCAAAAAACATAGTATTACTCTGCCTGGCGATATGGATATGCTGCCAATGATTAAGACACGTCCTTTGTTTGCGGAGCCTTTCATTCCTGCACAGGTGGATAGCGTGTTGGGTGATACACCAGCAGCGAAAGCAGGTATTAAGGCAGGCGACCTCATTAAGTCTATCAATGGAAAGCCAGTTGAGACATGGACAGATATGAATTATCAGACAGGTGTCTTGAGTGATGTCTTGGCAGTGAAGAATACGCATAAGGATTCTCTTGCAGTTCGTTCTGTTGTGCTGACGGTTCAGCATAAGGGCGCAGCAAAGCTCGATACATTAAACTTATGTTGACACCAGACTTGAAGTTGGGTGTTCTGCAGTCAACATTGGCAAGTTATTATAAGCCTGTACAGGAGGAATACTCCTTCTTTGAGAGTTTCCCTGCAGGTATAAAGCATGGTTGGAACGTGCTGCGTGGCTATGTCGGTAACTTCCGTTACCTTGCTTCAGCAGATGGTGCAAAGAGTATAGGTGGCTTCGGAGCTATCGGTAGTCTCTTCCCTCCATTCTGGGACTGGTATATGTTCTGGTCGATGACAGCTTTCTTGAGTATCATGCTTGCCTTCATGAACATTCTTCCTATCCCTGCATTGGATGGTGGTCATGTGGTATTCCTTCTCTATGAGATGATTACTCGTCGTAAACCTTCAGAGAAGTTCATGGTACGTGCAGAGTATGTAGGTATAACCATCCTAATCCTCCTTATGATATTTGCCAACCTTAACGACATTCTTCGTTGGTTGCATCTTATGTAAGAACAAGTTTTCTTTAGCGGATTTAATCTCATAGAGTAGACCGTTAATAGTATCTTAATACGAAGTCACGCAATACAAGCTATAGCAAGTATTGCGTGATTTTTGTTTATTCTTGTCGCTTATTCATAAAGGTTTAGTCGTTTTCTCTCCCTTACTTGCTATTCTCTTTACAGTAGGCTACTCGGATTTTTACTACATGCTGCGCACGTGTTAAGGCTCCGCACCAATGGTGTTCATGCTTAGCACCAATACGCGAGTTCGGGATAAGAAAAGGCTTGAAAAAGTTGGTAATCTCGTCAAAAATTCGTATCTTTATAGGTGAAAATCAATAGATTACAAGATTTTTGAACGATGATTACCAAGGACAAAGTTACTGAAATTTTCTGTATAATCGACGAGTTTGATAAGAATTTGAGTGCCGAATTAGCGAAAAACCTGCGTCTACCGTCCCATAACAGTGACGGCAAACGCTACCGAAACCGCAAGGGCAGACTCTCGGAAAGTGAGATTATGACCATTTTGGTATGCTATCATTTCGGCGCATATCGCAATTTCAAGGAGTATTATTTGAATTGGGTCAAAGGGGTGATGCGTCAGGATTTTCCCGACGCGGTTTCCTATAACCGCTTCGTTGAACTCATGCCTAGAGTGTTCTTTAAGATGATGCTGTTCATGAAGCTCTATGCCTTCGGCAAGTGTACGGGTATAACATTCGTTGACAGCACAATGATACCCGTATGTCACAATGTACGACGATATTACAACAAAGTCTTTGCCGGCCTCGCCAAGGACGGAAAGGGTACCATGGGCTGGTGTCATGGATTCAAGCTGCACCTGCTATGCAATGATTCTGGTGAAGTGATAACGTTCTGTCTTACAGGAGCAAATGTGGATGACAGAGATAGCAGGGTATGGACGGTATTTGCAAAGGTCTTATTTGGGAAGATCTTGCTGATAGAGGGTACATCAAGCAGGAACTCTTTGATAGTCTGTTCAGTCAAGGTATCCAACTCGTTCATGGGCTCAAGGCTAAGATGAAGAACAAACTGATGCCTATGTGGGACAAGATTATGCTGAGGAAAAGATACATTATCGAGTGCATTAACGAACTACTCAAGAACAAAGCCAACCTTGTTCACTCAAGACACCGCTCGATACACAACTTTATCATGAACTTGTGTTCTGCCCTTACAGCATACTGCTTCTTTGAGAACAAGCCAGAGGCACTGCCGGTGTATGTGGAAAAATCAAGGCAGTTAGAACTTTTTTCATGCTAAACTTATCCCGAACTCAAGTACCAATGGTGCGGAGCCTTAACACAATAATAAAAGGTGGCTATAAAGGGCTATGGCAAGTGTTATTAGAAGCGGTAAGCACTAAAACCTGACTCGTAAGGGATGTGTTATGATGAGCTTACTATATCCTAATAAGAAATTACGCAATGCCTACTATGGTAGATATTGCGTAATTATATATTGTCACTTTAATGTTGAATATTTCGATGTTAGTAGTCTTCACCCTCCCTTCCTTTATGGAAGAAAGGCAGGGGGGAGGATTCTTTAATAAAGCAACACTATTCCTGCAATGCCTGCATAACATATCATGCGGATAGGGTTTATCTTCAACCACATCGTACCGACAAAGGTTGCAGCAAAGAGGAACAAGCTAATCCAAAACTGCCAAGGGTTAATACTTGGTGCAGAGAAATTCTCCTTATTACATAATAATAAGGTAGCAGCTGCTAATAGACCTACTACAACAGGGCGTAGACCTGAAAAGATTGACTGCACGATAGGAGTCTTCATATATTTGAGGAACATCTTACTGATAAGAATCATCATTATGACCGAAGGAAGTACAAGGGCTACAGTGGCGGTGATACTACCTAATACTGCCATTCCTGCGCCAAATCCTGCATTATGTATAGCTGTATAACCGCAATAAGTAGCAGTGTTGATGCCAATAGGGCCAGGCGTCATCTGTGATACAGCAACGATGTTTGTAAATTCAGCAGAGCTAAGCCAATGATGGTTCACAACTGTTTCTGTTTGTATCAGTGATAACATTCCATATCCTCCACCGAATCCAAAGAGCCCGATGATAAAGAATGTGTAGAAAAGTTCTAAGTATATCATGTTGTTATTTCTGTTATTAGTCTGTTTTTTGGTGTGCTGTTCTTTCCAAAATTATCCCATTAGCCTATTTAATTCTTCGCAAGTTCCGTTCGATATTTCTTTTGCGAAGTATATCCCGTTAGGCTCTCCCCTCCTTTGGAGGGGCTGGGGGAGGTCTTTCTTACTCCGTTGGTTTAATAAACTTCCCATAAAGGAATCCACCCAAACCAGCAGTAAGAATGAGGTAAACGGGATTAACGCCTAACAGCCAAATGGCTATGGCGGTAACAATAGGAATCCAACAATTTGCCAACGATATTTTGGCACTCTTAGCCAATGTGAAGGTTGGTACAGCTATCAAGGCAACTACTGCAGGGCGTATTCCACGGAACATTGCTGCCACCCATGGGATGTCCATAAACTGATGGAAGAAGAGTGCGATGCAGAGAATGATAAGGAAAGAGGGGAGAATTGCGCCTAAGCAGGTGCAAATGGCTCCTGGGGTCTTCCGCATCTTATATCCTACAAACACACTGATGTTTGCAGCAAGGACACCTGGACAGCTTTGTGCAACAGCTATCAGGTCAACAAACTGGTCTTCGGGAATCCACTTTCTTTACTACAACCTCGTTTTGAATAATCGAAATCATAGCATAACCACCGCCAAGTGTGAAGGCTCCAATCTTAAAGAAGGTTTTGAAGGCTTCCCAGTAGAAGTCTTTGGGTGATGGGTGTTGGGTGTTTGGTGTTGATGAAATGTTATCTTTGTCCACTGTGTCTTGTTTTTATAGTGAAATCAATATTAGAGAGGTACAGACGCCCCCATCTGTTCACATATACCTATTCGGTAATATAACTCAGATGAGGGCGTTTCCCTGCGTTGTCTATATATATTAAAGGTGTACTAATCTATTACACCTTCAATAGGGAAGGGGGCAAACTTTACAATTTGCTTTCAACCCACTTGCGTGCATTTACAAATGCTTCAATCCATGGTGTAACCTCTTCCTGACGACGCTCACGTGGATAGTAAGCCTGCTGCCAAGGGAAGATAGCACGCTCCAAGTGTGGCATCATTGCAAGGTGACGACCGTCAGCTGAGCAGATACCTGCCACGTTATAGTCTGAACCATTAGGGTTACCTGGATATTCAGCGTAGTTGTATTTAGCGATGATATTATACTTATCTTCAGCCTCTGGTAGATAGAAACGACCTTCGCCGTGTGCTACCCAGATACCAAGTTTGTTGCCACTCAACGAACCGAACATTACACTATCGTTCTGTGGAATGGTCAAGTTCAAGAATGAACTCTCAAACTTCTTGCTGGTATTGTGGCAGAGGTGAGCACGATGCTTGTGTTCTGGGTTGATGAGGTTTAACTCAACCATCAACTGACAACCGTTACAGATACCCAATGAGAGTGTATCTTCACGTGCATAGAAGCGGTCGAGTGCCTGCTTAGCCTTTGGATTATAGAGGAAAGCACCAGCCCATCCCTTTGCTGAACCGAGTACGTCTGAGTTAGAGAAACCGCCACAGAAGACAATCATGTTTACCTCTTCCAAGGTCTCACGGCCAGTGATGAGGTCGGTCATCATAACGTCCTTCACCTCGAAGCCAGCCAAATAGAGTGCGTAAGCCATCTCACGCTCACCATTAGTACCCTTCTCACGGATGATAGCTGCCTTTGGTGTTGGGTGATGGGTGTTAGGTGTTGCAGTCTTCCAACGGTCTGCATCGAGTCCATACTGCTGGAGAGTACCAGTGAAGTCAGCATTGAACTTCATCTCAATAGGCTGCTTCTTATAGTTCTGAGCACGCTTCTTTGCCATGCCGTTCATACTCTGCTTGCGGTCGAGAAGGTAAGATGTCTTATACCATGTCTCACGCATTGCATCAATATCGAACGCTACCTTCCAGTCACCATCAGCAATACTGAGCGTGCGTTTATCTGGACTTGGTGTACCGATACGAGCAAAGCCGATGCAGTTCTCCGTCAAGAACTCTTTAACTTCTTCCTTATGTTCATCAGCAACCTGAATAACTACACCCCCGGATTCTCAGCAAAGAGCTTCTTGATGGTGTCGTCGCCCTTGATGTCGTGGAGGTTGATGTTAAGACCACCTTTAGCGTTGGCAAAGGTCATCTCAAGCAATGTTGTGATCAAACCACCTGCTGAAATGTCGTGTCCAGCGAGTATCCATCCACGGCGAATCATCTCTTGTACGGCATCGAAGCAGTCGCAGAAGTACTGTGGTTCTTTACTGTTGGAACGTCACTGCCAATCTTGCCAAGGCTCTGTGCAAAGGCAGAACCACCAAGACGCTGCTCGTCAAAACTGAAGTCGATATGATAGAGGCGTGTGTTCTTGTCGTTAACAAGTACAGGAGAAACGACCTGACGAACGTCGCTCACTTCACCACCACTGGTTACAATAACGGTTCCCGGAGAGATAATCTTATCTCCATTAGGATATTGCTGGGTCAGAGAAAGTGAATCCTTACCCGTTGGAACGTTCACACCGATAGCGCAGCAGAAGTCTGATAGTGCCTTAACAGCACTGTAAAGACGTGCGTCTTCACCCTTCTGTGAGCGGCAAGGCCACATCCAGTTGGCTGAAAGGCTCAGGCTATCCATGCCGTCTGCCAATGGTGCCCACACGATGTTGGTCAATGACTCGGCTACGGAAAGAACAGAGCCTGCCTCTGGTGAAGCGAGTCCTGCTTGTGGAGCATGACCGAGTGCGGTTGCGATACCCTTATGACCACGGTAGTCTAAAGCTACAACACCACAGTCTGAGAGTGGCAACTGAATCTCACCCTGACACTGCTGACGAGCAACCTTACCCGTAACGGAGCGGTCAACCTTATTCGTCAGCCAGTCTTTACATGCCACAGCTTCTAACTGAAGCACACGCTGGAGGTATTCCTCCACCTTATCTATACTATAAGATACATTCTCATATTTGCGCTCAACGGTCTCATCTTTCATGATTGTTTTTGGAGAATGACCGAACATCTGAGCTACGTCTAAGTCGAATGGCTTTACACCATCGCCTTGTACGAATGAGAAGTGGGCGTCACCTGTTGTCTCACCAACAACATACATTGGTGCACGCTCACGCTCAGCAATCTTCTTCACGTGGTCGAGGTGCTTCTCGTCAATGAGCAAGCCCATGCGCTCTTGTGACTCATTGGCAATGATTTCCTTGGCACTCAATGTCTTATCACCGATTGGTAATTGTGTCATGTCAATCTTACCACCACACTCTTCAACTAACTCGCTAAGACAATTCAAGTGTCCTGCAGAACCATGGTCGTGAATAGAAACAACGGGGTTGTTGTCCTCTTCTACCAATGCACGTACAAGGTTATAGGCACGTTTCTGCATCTCTGGGTTAGCACGCTGTATGGCATTCAACTCAATACCATTTGAATAACGACCCGTATCAACCGATGATACAGAACCACCACCAAGTCCGATACGATAGTTATCGCCACCAACAACAACAACCTTGTTACCAGCCTGTGGCTCGCCCTTCAGACAGTCACGCTTGGTACCATAACCAACGCCACCAGCAAGCATAATCACCTTGTCGTAAGCATACTTCTCACCATTCTCTTGATGTTCAAAAGTGAGTAGTGAACCAGTAATTAAAGGCTGACCGAACTTATTACCGAAGTCGCTCGCACCATTAGATGCCTTGATAAGAATCTGCTCTGGAGTCTGGTAGAGCCACTGACGAATAGGAAGGATGTCTTCCCAATCACGTAGGGCTGGAGTTGTACCGTCATCTTCTGTCAGACGAGGGTAAGCGGTCATATATACTGCTGTTCCTGCAATTGGCCATGAACCAACGCCACCACCCATACGGTCGCGAATCTCACCACCCGTACCTGTTGCTGCTCCATTGAATGGCTCAACGGTAGTTGGGAAGTTGTGGGTCTCGGCTTTCAGAGAGATAACACTCTCAATAGGCTTTACTCGGAAAAAGTCAGATGTGCTCTGGTTTGCTGGCGCAAACTGTTCTATCTCTGGACCTTGTGCGAAAGCTACGTTATCTTTATAAGCTGAAAGAATCTTACCGGGGTTCTCTTTTGTAGTCTTCTTGATGAGGCTGAAGAGACTGCTCTCCATCACCTTACCATCAATGACGAACTCTCCACCGAAATCTTATGGCGGCAATGCTCAGAGTTAATCTGTGCGAAACCGAAGATTTCAGAGTCGGTGAGTGGTCGGCCATTCTGCTTCTCAATCTTATGGAGATATTCCATCTCCTCAGGTGAGAGTGCTAAGCCTTCCTCTTCGTTGAACTTCTCTAAGTCCTCCACACGCTTGATAGGCTCTGGCTCGTGGTTGACAGTGAAGATTGTCTGGTCCAGACCCTCATACATGCGTTGCAACATTGGGTCGTAATCAGCATCTTTGCTGCTTACAGGGAAGTACTCCTCTATACGCAAAATGCCGTCAAGACTCATGTTTTGAGTAATCTCGACGGCATTCGTACTCCAAGGAGTAATCATCTCACGGCGTGGTCCCACATAGTAACCCTGCAGTGTCTCTTCGTTCTGCAAGTAGGTGGCATCGCCATAGAGCCAACAAAGTTCGTTGATTTCCGCGTCGGATAATGCATGATTGACTTCTGTGGCAATCACGCTTTTGGACTGAGTTCTGAAGAAAAGAATCATAGTCTTTATATAAAAATTTGGTGTTACTTCTGTTTGCAAAGATACGATATTCTTTGGATATACTGCCCTTTTTGTCCAGTGTTTTTTAGTCTTCTTAGGTATTATAAATAATCAGACTCGGTTTTGTCAGTCTTATCCTACGGAAGTTGTATTTGTTGTCTTGAATTTCTTTTCATGAAAATAATTGGTTCTTCCGTTAAATGTGTAGATTGAAAATAGTATAAGACTGATACACCTGCTTAGTATGACAATCCCAAATTAGATGGTTTTTCACAGGGGATAAGCTACAAGATAAAATGCAAATTGATACTATATCTATCTGCCGCCTACAAGCAGTTTATGCCCTTATTGACCGATATTTGTAAATTATTTTTTTAATCAGCTCAAATTCAATATATGCTCTTTTATGCTCTAAAAGACGGCTAATTGACTTGCAAAAGATGCTCTTTTGAGGGCTAACTAACGCCCTTTTGAAGTCCAATTAAGCACCTTTCACTTATCTACTTTATAACCTATTGATTTTCTTATGGTTACAAATCAGCTCCGTGTATATGTTTTTGCCGTTATTTATAGATGTCTTATTTGAATTTATGTAATAATTTTTTTCAAACCCTTGTCTACAGATTTTCGAAGTCTTAAAATGAAAAGGTTTTTCAGTGTCAGAGGATGATAAAAGAATAGATAGTTGACGGTCTTAGCTATATTTTTGTTTAATAAGTAACTTCGGTTCTTCTGTTAAAGCAATACGAAAAGCATCCACGCATTTAGCGGAAGAACCATATTTTTCTGGAAAGATATGGCCTTTGTTTGTACAATCCACTTATCCTTCTTAAAATTATTTAATCAAACATGAATCTTATCATTTTCTTTTTAATATCCACAGGGCATTTATCAAATGGTAGTATTCGTTTATGATATATATATCCGATAAATAAACTCCCATCATCAAAATAAACCCTGCACCAATCACTTCCCCAAATTGGGGTATATAAAAATATCTGGTTCCTACGAATCTTTGTCTTTACTTTTGACTTCGTTGTAGGTCTCTCTCTGACATAGGTGAAACCATCTGGGTCATTAATCACAGCAGGAAATTTCATGTAATCCTCTTTATATAGAAGATTACATCCTTTACTATCATAGATGCAATTGATATCAGAATACCTGAAGCTACGAGGTGGTTCAGTAGTTACCATAAAATAGAGTGCTTTATCACCCAAATCAAGTTCTACAACGGAATCTAACGGGTTACCATAACTGAAAACATGAGCCTTGGTGATTGCTGCAAAAATAATACTATCACTTTTGTCTTGATAGAGCGACTTTACAGAATAAGTATTGTCCCCTATATCTATGCATTTTGACTGGCATGTTTCTAACACTTTATAAAGATCATATATACAATCTTTACAAGAGTGTTGTGCATGTGTGGATAAAAAGCATACGCATGCTAAAATTAACATGGTTATATATTTCTTCATAATCATAATTTATTAAAGTTTCCCACCCAAAAAAATAGATAGAAATAACCGTTTGTCGAATTTTCTTTGTAAATTAGTAATCGCTAAAGAACTGATTTTAAAGACAAAAACAACAAAACTGTTATGGAAGCAAAAATAGAGAATATAAGTGAGTTATCCAAACTTTTTGAGTGTTAAAAACTCGAATGAGTGATGATTTATTTCATCTTTCTGGCAAGTTTGGTATCGGCCACTTGCTATCTCGCCTGTCATTAGAAAAACAGGACGGGGTTTCGGCTTCGGAGTTGATTCTTTCTCTTTGTCTCTTCCGCATTGTCGGTGAGAGAGCATCAACCGTATATGCAAACACTTCCACTGCGTAACGTATGTTACCCTGCCTGGTTTGGCACAATCAGCGTGCGCACGTCTTCAATACTTCACCCATCTTACCATTGTAATACTCGATAGCGCCGCTGCCGTTCTCACGAATTCTTATCATGGACAAACCATTTTGTTGTTCATAAGTAAATTAAGTACCTTCTCATTATTAAATTTTTTTCAACTTGAAAAGAAAAAAAGTCAAATATCCCACATCGACATTATTATGAATTAACCATTCAAACGTTTCGTCAAAAATAGTTAACCCTATCATATAATAAAGATTGATGCTTTCCTTACTATGTCCTCGTGGAGTATAAGTCTTGTTACCTTTCATAAACTCTATAAAATCTTCTCTTGAAAACTTAGAATATTTTTTTCATTTAGGGCTATATCATATCCTTTTTGTCAAATAGATAAAATTAGAGTCTATGTTGTGAAACAAAGGCATAAAAAAATTGGTTCTAAGAAATCGACAACTGGCCATTCATATTCAAAATTAAATGTTTTTACTTGTTCCTGATTAGTTACGAAACCGTCAATATCTAATTTGTATATTTTATATAGTTGCTCTGTTATACGCGAATCAATAACACTTTTTTTATCATTATTTCCTATTTATGTAACTATTCAGCGATAATAAACGTTGAATAGTTGTAAATTCTTTTGTAACTTGTTAGAAATCCCTAAAGTTTCACTTGTGTCCTCTAATAACTTTACCGCTTTCTTTTTTTCTTTTGGTTGTTAAATCTCCAACTCATTCATAACCCCCAAGAGAAGAGTATAGAGTCCGCCTCACATTTTTGATATTACGACATCAATACTATTATATAAATTTTTTTAATTTGAGAAGGGCTATTACTACTATTGTAATTTCTTTTTAGCTGTATGATAGACGTATTCCCATTTCTTTTCTTCGAAATAGTATGTAATATCCAAAGATTCTCGTATACTTCCATCTATCGTCATGTAAGTTTTACTTCCTAAATATATATCACTTTCCCAAATTATCCTATTGTTCTTTATTAAATTACGCTTTTTGAAAAATAGCAAGGTACTCCGTCCTTTTTAGCGGATTAATCCAAGTCCCCCGATGGATAGGAGGGGAGTATTTCAAGAGGAATCTAATAGAGGTAACTTTATAATACTCCTTTGGTCGTTAAAATTTATGTCATATTTATTCTTTTTATCAGCACAGCTAAATATTATCAAGATGACACATAAAAAGCAAAGCATATATCTTAGTCTTCTATTCTTACTGTTTCTGTCCATTTCCAAATTTCTTTAATGCTACCACCAAGCCTTATGCCTTCTCCTCTCATTTTATTAGGGATAATGGCATCGTGTTGTCCATCATGATTATTACTAAAGTTTCCCACCCTAATAAATAGATAGAAACATAACAATTTGTCGAATTTTCTTTGTAAATTAGTAATCGCCAAACAACTGATTTTAAAGACAAGACGACAAAACTGTTATGGAAGCAAAAATAGAGAAAAATAAGTGAGTTATCCAAACTTTTTGGGTGTTAAAACTCGAATGAGTGATGATTTATTTCTTCTTTTTGGCAAGTTTGGTATCGGCCATCTGCTATCTCGCCTGTCATTGGAGAAACGGGACGGGGTTTCGGCTTCGGAATTAATCCTTTCTCTTTGTCTCTCCCGTATTGTGGGCGAGAGCATCCACCGTATATGCAAACCTTTT